>Ga0129342_1000270_pt1 | contig 20846 bp, 5 predicted proteins | sample CPBDNA_5_FD_94426 | JGI IMG/M metagenome (GOLD analysis project Ga0129342, IMG submission 94426) | Freshwater to marine salinity gradient microbial communities from Chesapeake Bay, USA - CPBay_Sum_15_0.2_DNA | ecosystem: Environmental > Aquatic > Marine > Coastal | place: USA: Chesapeake Bay...
GTTTATTATTACAGAATCTTGTAACGTCAACATCATCAAAGAAAGCATAAACTTGAGTGTATGGCTTCATGCTTGTTGCCGTAAACTCAATGTTGCGAGATCTCATTGTGTGGATGATCTCACGGCTAACAATTCTGTCACCCAAAGAAACCGTGTCAATCTGTTCAGTAACAATAAATTGCTCACCCTGTCTTTGTTGGTTAAGAGCAATGCTTGTTGTTGTGGTGGTATTGGTAGTGAGATCACCTGCGGTCGTTACCCGTACCTGCTGGTTCCTGCCCTGTCTGGTTGTCCATTGCTGTCGAGGTCCTCTCGTCGTGGTCTGAGTGGTGTTGCTGGTAAGACTTACACCAGTGGTTTCCCAACTATCCCACTGAATTGGAGAGACACCGACTCTTCTGCCATCTGCACCCGTTCTGACGTTAGCCCCAACCAGATTAGCAATTGCCTCAAAAGAACCGCCTATCTCGTGATTTTGAGTTTCAAGTCTGTTGGTTTCAACCCAAACATCTGTTGTTGGTTCAAGAGCAATGGAACCAGACCAGAATTGAACCAAGAAAGGAGTAACACTCTCAACTCTTGTTGCATAAGGATTCTTCAGGAACTCAACATCTGCATAATCCAGTGTGATCATTTGACCAGATCTTCTAATTCCAGTTCCTTGGATAGAAGCAAATCTCTCATCCTCATTTGGATCTGTTGTTGTTCCAACTCCACTGATGGCAGTTGTACCAAGTTGAAGAGAAAGAGCAGTTGTGTAGTGTGATGGTCTAAGAATTTGACCCTTTTTATCAACACTATTTTTAATACCGATGAGTTCGTCTTGAGGAAGAAGAGATGTGAAATTATCTACAAAAACACCAGATTTGAAGCGATTCAAACCATTAGCATCTGGAACAAATGAATTAACAGTCGCTTGCTCAAGCCTGCTTAGAGATGAATAATATTCCAGATTAGAAATTCTTCTTTCCAATCTAGAGATATCAGACATTTGATATCTCTTATGTTGAATAAAGGAAACTCTAGCATCTTCTGCTCGATAAAGATAAGAAGGTAAGAAAACATTTGCAATTTCTAAACTTCCACTGATTGCATCTGGAATGACAGGATTATCCGCAGCAGTTCCCCTAACAATGACAATATTGCCCTCTTTGTCAACACAAACCTTGTCATAACGTGGAAGGTAATAATCATAACTTATTGTTGTGGATTCATCAGAAGCCAGAACAAATTTCGAACTGTGTTGTCCTGTTGCTCCACCATCAAAGTCTCTTCCATCAAATTCAAATGGTGAATTAGCACCAGCAACCACCGTGTAATCCTTAACTCTTGGTCTTGCATCCAAAATGTCGGTTACTCGGTTATCGTTGATGATTGCAATTTCTTTTCCATAATCAAATTGACTATATGAGTTGACAATGGTGATGTCACCCGTGTCAGAAGAGTCATAAATTGCCTTTCCAAAGTAAATTCTTATTTTTCTGGACGGAGTGGAAGCATCTCCTTTTCTAACAATTCTAGAATAATCATAAAATGTTTCTTTTTGTCCATTGTTGAGATTAAAATCTGAACTGATATTTTTCGAGTTCAGATTGATTCCTGTTGCAATCGCATTTACACCACTTTGTGAGAACGTGATAACCTCACCAGTGGAGAAAGGAATGTTGTTGAGATAAGAAAAATTGATAGAAGTGTCTGTTTTTCTAACCAAGTAAATTGCTTTAGCACCACTTATTGTTCCAGTAATTGTTTCACCAATAATCAAGTCAGTTGTATTGGATGAAGGACCATCCATTGAAGCAGTTGTCATCGATGGTGCTTCTGGATCATCAGTTCCATTAGATTCATAGATTCCGTGAATCTTGAATACATCAGGAACATTCAAACAAATTGAACTGTCTTGAACACGAGTACCAAAGGGATAATTACCATAAGTCAATCCATCATTTAGGGTTGTTCCACCAACACCAGAAGAAGAATTGGAGGATTTGTTAACAATTAAGTTAGACGAGATAACTTTTGTTTTTACTTTGGGTGTAACCTTATCTTTACGAAGAGTTGCAATCAGAATGGTTCCGCTGTCATCAGTTGCGCTCAATCCATTGATTTGGATGGATTTTGATCCATTAGTAAATGAGAATTTATCAGTTGTTAGAATTTCTGTGGTCCCATCGGAACGCATCAGCATATATCTTTCTTCATCAAAGGGAAGAAAGACCTCATTTGGATCTGCATTGATAACTGGTGTGGAGTTAGCAGCAATTGAAGTTGAATACTGTCTTCTGATTATTAAATTAGCAGAATTTAAATCAACCGAGGAGATATTTGTTCTTGGCAAAACGCTATAAAGTGCTTCGCCACTGGCAAAATTACCGTATGAATTGGTGCTTTGAATTTTTGTTTGACGAGCAGTGAATGCCGAAACTTCAGTGCCAGATGAGGGAAGACCACCATCACACACGCCATTGACTGTTGTGACTCCAACAATTGTCAGAGATCCTGGATTGACGGCTGTAACTCTTGCAAAAGAAACATCACTAAAAGATGGTCTTTGATATGAAACGATGTTTCCAGTTGTGACAATTCCAGGGAAAACAGCACCAGCAACTGTAACGGTCGAAACACCACCACTTGCTCCAGTGATTGTAGCTGTTCCATATTCAAAAAATGCGTCTTGAATAATGTCAGAAGTGAAAGTTGCAGCAGAACCTACAATTCCAAAAACTGACTTAATATCTGAATTTTCCCAATTTCTGATTCCAATAACATATCTGCTGTCATCTGCAACTCCGTTGAAAAGAAGTCTTTCTCCATTGAAGAAATCGCCAGAGACGTTATAAGCGGTAAAAGCAGTTCCTGCCGAGACATCATATCTCAGAAAAGCAGTTGCACCACTTGATTCTCCTTTGATGTGAACTGGAGAAGACAGGGTTACTGGTTCATTGACTGTAAAATCAGAATAATTTTGAATATCCCACAGAGTCAAATCCCATTTATTTGTTCCGGGGTTAGTAGAATCATATGATCCAGATTCCAGAGCCCAATCATAAATTCGAGCAACACCAATTTCTTTGCCTGCAGCGACACTCTGATCGGATCCAACTCTCTGATCTCTCAGACTCAGTGTGTTTGATGTGTTGAATCCAATTGTTGCTGATCCAAAAACGTTGTTAACTCTAAAAGTAGGACCAAAACCAAAATTAATGGCTTGAGATTCTAAAGTTGCTGTTGATCTTGGTTTTTCGATGTCAACCAAAGAAGTTGATTTCAAATCAACCTCATAACCTCTCACATATGCTTTACCAGAACTAATTTTATAAGTGATCAAATCATCACTAGGTGTGTTTCCAGTTCTGGTGGTTTGTCCAGGGTTATAAATTCCTCTATTTCCTTCGCCGTCGTTCAGATTTTCTCTAACAGTGGTAACAAAGTCCTTTACATAGTAATTACCAGACTCATCGAAAGTTCTGCGGGCAAATTCATCACCAAGATAGTTATATCGTGTTTTGTCGCTAATTTTTCTAATAATTCCATCCAAAATTTCAGCAATTTGGACAAAATTCTGATCATTAAAGTCATCAACTGGTTTTGAAGTCAGTGTTGCAGTGATTTTAAGGCGATCAGCACCTGGAGCAGTGTAATTATTAAAACCCTTTGCATTATCGTTCAGTGTTGGATCGGTCTCAGAAGAAATTATTTCTTCCAAAACACTCAAACCAACTCTAACACTCGGAGTGTTAGAATATTGGCTCAAAATGAGAATTTGGCTTGAAACATCAACAAAATATCCTCTTAGGAAAAACACACCCGCATTGAGGATAAAAGCAGATCCAACAACCGATGCATCTTGGGGAACTGCAGTCGCAAAACCTTCACCAGCAGAGATGAAAGTCGTTGCATAAGTGATTGGTGAGTTTGTTAGAAGAATTTCACCATCTGCAAAAGTTGCAGTTTCTGCATCTGTGGATGAGGAATTTTGATAATTAACATAAATTGTATAATTTCCTCTCTCCGATTCCTCATTGGTGATATATGTGACAACTTGAGCAGTAACTCCAGTCGTTTGTCCTGTAATTGTTTTACCTACAAGTTGGTCAAGGTAAAGCGAAACGGGAACACCAAGGTATTCTGGTTGAATTTGAATTCCATAAAATTCACCCTCATAAATCGAGCCACCAGGAATTACCGCACTTCCTTCCTTAAACAAGTGATTACCGACATCTTCAATTTGATTCTGAAGAATCGACTGAAGTGTTGTTAATTCTCTTGCCTGAACTGGATATCCAGGTTTGAACAGGACCTTATAGTAGTTACTTTGGGGTTCAAAGTCGTCAAAATAAGGAGCAACGTTGAGATTAGTTTCCTGTGGCATGATTTTTTAGAACTGCAAGATGATTTTAACGTCTTCTTTCTGAGAGGCACTTCTTGTTACAGATGGCCTGTTATCAACATAAATGATATTCCCAGAGTATTTCTTAGCTTCTGGTTCAGCAAGTCCAGACTCAAATGTCTGTCCAAGGTAGTATGTTCTGTTATTTATTACTGTTGAAACACCTTGGAAAGCGGTATCAATTCCCAAATTGATGCTCCCACCACGAATCGTCAAATCTCCACTGTTTGGTGTTGCAGTTAGACGATTCTCTCTAAAACCATAAACAGGACTTGTGTTTTTGGTGCCATCAGAATTAAAACCACAGTTGGTTCTGTCTTGCCAATACTTCAAAACACCAGTGGTTTGATCATAAGAAACAACTCTACCAACCGCAGTTGATCCAACACCCACTGTTTGGGTAATTTGCGAGTCGGCAGTAAAAATTGCCTCACTGTAACCAGTTCCCGTAAGGCGAACTGCATAAGTTGCAGAAGCTTTATCAGTGTTTAGAACAGATAAAGATCCCTCTGCTTGGGGATTTTCGACCAATCCAACCCTCGCAAACTGATTTCCAGTAATAAAATCAGGGTTTTCTGTATCATTTTCAAATCTAGCATAAGAAAGAACACTAAATGCTCCCAATTCTTGATAAATGTCATTTCCGTGACCTCCGCTTGGTGGAATGATCACGTCAAAAACTGGTGCAGTCGTGCCAGTTGGAACTCCACCAGCCACCAAATCAAGTGTTCCAAAGGTGTATCCAGATCCGCCATTAGAAACAGTGACAGAATCCACTTTGGAGTCATTATCAATCACAACTGTTGCTCTTGCGCCAGACCCATCTCCCAAAATTGGAACATTGATGTAAGTTGCATTGGCAGATCCAAGAGCAACACCACGGTTTTTAATCGTAACGACCTTCAGTTGACCACTTGTGGAAGCATTTTGCCTAACAGCGGAGTTTGTGGTGCTAGATTCCCAATTACTTGGAACAGGAATGTAATTTGTGGAATCAAATTTGATCGCTTGAGATGGAGAAATGGTGTACAAATATTTCCAGATATATCCATCTCCACTTGAACCAGCAGATCTTGGTTCCAAATCAGTAAAAGTTGGTTCATCCAGTGAAGGACCACCCTGATAATTGTTTTCGGGAGTGGCATTGTTAAACAAACAGATGTAAACTCTGAAATCAGAGTTCATCACATAGAAATTTGCATCATAAATGTCAAAAGAACCAGATGGTTGTGAAGGATTTGAACGACTAATGTCGTTTCTCCACATATCATAAGTGGTTCCAGATGACCAGGTGATTTTTCTCACAACCTGACTTATGTCACTTGCATTAATTTTTTTAAGCGCAAGCATTGTATCCCAATAATCATTGGATTGATCCAGATTATCTTTGGGAGAAGGGGAATCCGTGTCCCAATCTGATTGATAATCAGATGCATTAGGAAGTCCAATGAACGTGTAATAAGAATTCGATGTGGACTGAACTCCAGCAACAAAATTCTTAGCATTCAAAATACGAAGTTGGTCAGTAATTATTGCTGCCATTGTGAGAAAGTTTTTCTTTATTTAGTGGTGTTTTAAACAGTTGTGTATCCAACTGCTTTGAGTGGGTTATAACGAGTGACCAATGCGGAAGTAATAATTCCAGCATAACCATCATCACCATAGAAGTTGAAACTTTGAGGATTTACTCTTGTTGGAATGGTAATCTTGCCCCAACTGAAATCACCCAGATAAGGTGCAGTTGTGTATCCAATGCTTCCAGCATTATCAACATTGACGAAGATTCTTCTGGAAGTTGTTGTGTAACCAACTGTGGATCCAACAGTTACAGTAATGTCATTGTCCTCAAAAGATGCCACTTGATAAACACAATCCAAAGCAGTTGTGGCAATTCCAATGTGTGTTCCAGTGGTTGTTTGTGAAGCAAATGTTCCACCAACTGAGAGATTGGTGTTGAGGGCAACCAAATAATCACCTGTGGAGATCCCACTGATTGATGTAGAACCAAGTCCAACGTAAGAATAATCTCTGATTGGAGATGACTGAGGAATAAAGGTGTCAAAGTAGAATTGACTTTGTGAACCAGAGGAAGTGGTTCCGAGACCAACAATGATTCCAAAATCACCAAAGTAATCTTCAACAACTGAATCCTCATATGTAATTTGTGGTGAGGCAATCAGAACCTGAGGAACATTTGTGGTTGTATAACCACTTCCAGGTGAAGTTACTGTAATTGAAGCAACACCACTTCCACTCAGAGTCGCAGTTGCGGTTGCTCTTGATGTTGTTCCCAAACCAATTGGATTAGAAACTGTAACTTCTGGGGCAACTGTGTAACCAAGACCAGCAATTGTTACATCGAAGGATGAAATTGTTCCAGCTGTGGAAACAATTGCAGTTGCTGCCGCAGACACCAGACTATCTTGAGACCTGATTGTAATTTTTTCTTGATAAATTACGATCTCAGCAAGTCCAGTTTGATCTCCTTCATTGAATTGATCAAACAGAGGAGCAACATTATCGACATAAACAATGGTAGATCCAATTCCAACAGATTTCAAGATGGATGCTGCTGGATAAATCAGAGGTTCATAGTTTTCTCTGTCTTTACCAACTGGATTTCCATCAATAATCTTATCTGTGGTTTGTCTGCACCAGGTTACAGGTCTCAGAAGTGTCTCACTCTGAGTAATTCCACTTCCTTTATATGGATTGGTTTCAACAACGTTTGTTGTAACAATGTCCGTGACTGTCCTTGGATCTTGGTCAAGATCTGCGGTTTGTCCTCTTTCTTGATCATGGTTGATTTGAAGAGTGTCACCCTCTTTGATATTTTTAATAATTTCAACAGGATTGATGTCAACGTTTTCTGTTCCTCTGTAGAAGATAATTGCAGAGGTGTCACCAACTTGTGGTGCCTCAGCAAAAGTAATTTTGCTTCCACCACTGAACTGATACGCACTTCCGGGAACCTGAAGAATGTTATTAATAAACACGATCAAGTTTTGTTCCAATTCCAAAGAAGAACCGAGAGATTTCTCGATGGAGGTTTTAATTCCAGCAACTGAAAGTGAGAATTGTGAAGTCTTTCCATCAAACTGAGTGTCCAGTGGATCAAGAACTTGGAGAGATCCAACAGTCCACCCACTGAAGGTGTCAGAATCAAGACTCTCCACCGTAAGTTCAAAATTAGTGAATGTCAGTGTTGTATCTGTTGGGATTCCAGTTGCTCCGCCGATCTCAACTGTCAATACATCAGCATCCTTATAACCATAACCAGTTCTGGTAAGAACAAAGTCAATAACACTGGAACCTTGTCCAACATTGATGTTGACTCTTGCACCAGTTCCCAGTCCAGTTGCTCCACTGTAAACCAGAGGAATGTCACTGTAACCCAAAGGAGAATCAATCACAACCTCTGGTGGGTTTGTCGATGTATAACCAGTTCCAGGATTTGTAATCGCAATGCTAACGATGTGTCCACCACTGATAGCAGCGGTTCCAATGAACTCAATATTTGGAACTCCATTGCTGTAAGTCTGAACACCGACATTTACAACTGTTTGAATTCCAGATCTGTAACCAGATCCAGTGTTCCCAATGCTGATGGATGAGATCGTCCCCAGTCCAGAAACAATTGCTGTTCCACCAGCAGAAACCAGAGGTTGATAACCAAAACCTTCTGTTGAAGAAACAGAAACAATTTTTCCACTCAGGGGCAAATTAGAGTTATTTGGATCATAATCATTTTGAACACCACTTCCCTGATAGGTGATGGTTGTAATTCCACTTCCTTCGCTCAAATTATATGAGTTAGAGACTGTTGTGGAATTTGGTTGTTGGAAGATTCCATTTGTGAGGATGATGGCATTGTAAGTTGAGTAACCAACTGTGTTTGATCCACCATTTACAAGAGTGAACTCACTTCTGATTCCAGTGAACTTGGATGAAATATCATCAAAAACATAATTAGAGGAATAAGTCTCATCCGAAGAATTGACTGGGGCATTTCTCATAAAGGTTCTGCCCTGGAATGTGGAGTGTGTTGTGATCCCAGTCCAGTCACGATAATTTGGATTTCCAGTGGTTGTGCTCAGAGGTGTTGATCCATAAGGTGCTTGAACAAAGTTAATGGTGTTGCCAACAATGTTATATTGACCAATATATTTGGTAATTGTTGCGCCAATTCCGTGAGAAACTGACAGTGTTCCTAACTGTCCTCTTAGGACTTTGAGATCTGTTGGATTATCTCCACCAACACCTGTCACAATCATGTATTCATCATCAACTCGAATTACATCATCAAGATAGAAGTCTGTAATTCCAGTAGTTTCTAATGTTTGACCAAAAACAATATTAGAGTTCAAAAGTGTTGTGATGGTTGTCAATCCAATTGGAGATTGAATCATGTTGTCAATCGCAACCAGTGCTTTGGCATTTTGATTTGTTGCTGTGATGCTGTGAGAGGTGCCGATTCCAACAGAAGTTAGTTGAAGAACATCTGGTGATGCCTTCAATGCATTCTCCGCAGTTGTTGCGAATTTGACAAATCCATCATCAATTTTAACAATATAAAGATCATGAGGAAGTTTATCTGTGATTCCAATTCCAGGAACATTAGTTGATGAAATTTGAATTGCTTGAGTCGTTCCCGCTCCTGCATAACTGTAAGTTACGAGTTCTCCACTTACAAAATAGTGATCTGGGAGATGAACACCGTTTCTTGTAGAATCTGCAATTCCCGAATTGCTTCCATCGAATGATCTTCTAAAGATTTCATTACCACCGTGCTTTAGGCCAAATGCAGTTCGAAGATCAAGTTTTGTTCCAATGTATTCTTCTTTCTCGGAAATAATTTCAACAGTTTCAAGATCAATTATGGCTGCCTCTCCATTATTATCAAATTGTTGAAGAAGTTGGCCATAAGAGTTTACCAAAACATGTGCATTTGGATTTGGCGTAAAGGTTACATCAACACGAGTTCCAAAAGTTTGGGCAACACCAACAGTTCCAGCAATTCCAGCAGTTCTAACATTTCCAAACTCAAGAGAAATCTCATCAGTTGAAGAATTCAGAACAACAAATTCAATCATTTCATATTTGCTGTTTGTGATGTCATCCACTGAAAGGATGAAATAACCAGCGTCATAAGGTGTGTCATAAGAAGCAACCACAACAGGAGTTGGAGATGCATTCGCAGGAATATCTTTGTGAGAAGATTTCAGTTGTGATGTTTGGAGTGTGTTTGTCCCTGTGGTGAATCGTGTACTGTCACCAATTGCAACGACAGAAGTGTATGTGGTAACTGTCGAAGAAACAGAGACATTTGGTGTAAATGTGATATTGAAGTTGGATCCAGAAATCGAAGCATCAAATGTCCCAATACCTGAGAACAGAGGAGCTGGATCAGTCATCAGGTTTCCATATTCAACAATCGAAACATTAGTTCCGTCGTGAATCAGATTTAGTTCAGTTCCAGTTGCTTCGTTGTTTTCGTCCTCAACCAAAACAAGAAGTTTTGCACTCCTATAAGTTGAAGAGATGGAAACAAGCGTTGTGGTTGTTGAAGGAGGTGCCGCTGTAGTTGCACTTGAAACCAAAACAATATTACCCAACGTTGTTTCATCTTCAGCACCACTGTCATTAACAATGCTAAATGCAACCGCAGAGATGTCATAACTGTCATAAGCAAACTCAATTGGATAGAACACCAAATCACAACCAGACAATGTGTCTATGACATCAAATGATCCAAGTTCTCTTGCGGTTTCGATAATTGCATATTCATCGACGAACTGATTTCCACCTTCCTGAAGGAAAGAAACGATCGAGAATTGTCTCTCATCAGTCAAATTTTTATCTTCAACTAAAGTGAAAATCTTATTGAAGATGTTAGCACTATCAAAAGAAATTACAGGAGGAGAGAACGGTGTTGTTCTTTCAGAACTGTTAAATGTTGCACTAAAGTCATCAATGCTCAGAACTCTGTTAGTTTGTGATTCATCATAATTTGTAATTGTTTTGTTGTCGAAGACAATTTCTTTAGAAACAATTTGTCCGTTCACATCAACTGTGACTTCAGAAACAAGATCCCAATCATATTCACAGTTAAGACTTGCTTCTCCAACAATGTCGTGTATTCTTTCAACTTCGGAGTCGAAGGTTTGAATAATCGAAGATTCTTCTTCCTCACTAATAATATCAAGATCAGAGAACTTAGCAAATCCAGCAGTGTGATTCAAAGATCCAACTGGTTCACTCCAAGTCTGATAAGGAATTATGGAATTGATAGAATAAGAGAAATTTTGATAATATTCGTTGTTTGGAAGTTTTTGAAGATTATCATTCAGGAATCCAGAGTTGGTCTGCCAACTGTCAACAACTGTTGCACCAGCCCCAGTAGAGATTTTTGAATTATAATTAGTTCTTGCCTCAACAACTGATTGTGTTTTGGACGAACTTCCAATAATGACATCACCAATGGCATATTCTTTTGCTGTGGAGATAATTAACTGTTCTGAGGATGGATTCCATCTTTCAACAATTCCAACAACATTATTCTGGTTTCTAACCTGCTCTCCAACAAAATAATCATTAGTTTTTAGAACTGACGTGTAAATTGGAAGATCTTGTGTGTTAATAATTCTTCCAAAAGAATTATCAAGATCTAAGTTTCCAGGAATTTGACCTTCCTTAATCAAACCGCTTAAATTGTATTCAACGTAAGGCTTAAAAGAATCAAGTTTTTTATCAAAACCAACAACTTCAAAGAATGTGTAATCATAATCTGCTGAATTATAACCAACTCCAGTGCTTCCAACACCAACACTCAAGTTTTCAACCAGAACTTTAGATCCGATTGGGAAATTGAACTGATCTGCTTCTGCTGTAGTGAAGTTTCTGTCAATAAATGCTCTAACAACCTTAGTTGTGTTGTTATATGAAACGGAAGCAATTCCCAAACCATTTGAATTGTTGGATGGGATAATTCTTGGAGTAATGTTGTAAATTCCGGTGGAATTATCAATAATGGTGACTTGTTCATCACCCAGTTCATAATTGAGATCCAAACCATCCACAACTTTTTTGGTAAAACCATCCAAAACAACGAGGTCTGGAGCAACTAAGTAATTTCTTCCTTGAGAAGAAATTCCAATGCTTTCAAATGAACTTAAAGATTCAACTTTTAAAATTTCTGGAAGATTAGTAATAACATCAAGAGTCGAATCTGAGGGATAATCAAAACCAATGTTGTTGATGTTTATGGAAAGAACTCTACCAATATTGTCTGACAGTGGATTGAGGATTGCACCAGTTCCAGTTGCACTTCTTACAGATGTAATTCCAGGAAGTTTCTTATAAGAGGTGCCACGAGAAACAAACTTAAACTTGCTAACTGGACCAGTTACATTTGTTGAGGTCGTTTCATAAGAAGGATTGGCATTGAGTGAATTATACTCACTAATGAGTGGAGCAGATGAAATATTATATTGGAATGTTGTTGTTCCAATCCCACTAATATAATGAGGTCCATCAAACGGTGTTTTTACAATATTGATTTGGTTGTTATTTTTAACATCAGTGTCAATTGAGATTTCCTTCTTAACATCACTGATAAGAGTGTCATTTGCAATATCAAAACGATAGAAGAGAACAACAGGAATTTCATTAGTGATTGTGATTTGCAAGTAAGCATCAGAATCAATACCAACCTTTCCATTTTTTACAACTTCAAATTCATCAGCAATTTCAGTTTTATAGAAAAGATTTACATAATCAGAATCACTGTAAAAATTCAGGTCGAAAGCAGAGAAAGTAACACCATTGACAGTAAAGGAGAGTGATAAATCTGAGAGATCAAATTTCAAAATATTATTTCTGCTAACCTCAACTGCTGGGTTGATTTTGGAGAGTGTTCCGAAAGAAGTGCTTGTCAGATTGACAAATTGTGGGTTCAGAGCATTCAACTCAAATTTATTAGCAACCAATCTGATTTTGTCTTCCTCAAAAGGAATCACATAATACATTTTTTCATTCACCAATCCTCCTACAGGTGTGGATGAAGTGTGAATGACTTTATCTCCACGTTTGAATGGATTGTTAGTGATTTCAATTGTGTTTAGAGTTGTGTCAACGTTGCCAGCAACGAATGATTGTGGGTCAAATACAATTCTACGGTTATAATCATCATACTTAACAACAACAGTTGTTATTCCTGTTGGATTAACATTAACATTGATAAAATCACCTTTCTGAAGAGTGTGTGAACTCGCTGTCGAAACAGTCACGACATTTCTAGAAACCTTACCAGAAATAACTCCATTTAAATCGGTGGTAAAGTTGTGAGTGTTTCCAGTGCCAACAGAAGTAAAGTAAAGGAGTCCTGTGGTTGCACCTGAACCCACATATCCGCCTGTCGAACTTAAACCAATCTTGTTTGTTCCAAGACCAATGTAATCAGTGTTGAATGGAACTGCATAAAGATTGGAGAAAATGCTCATGCTTGTATAAGCAGTTCCCGAAATTCCATTCCAAACTTCGATCGAATCTCCACCATTGGTGGAATAAATCAACTTATCATTCAGTTTGAGTCCGTGACCTGGATAATAAATCTCTGTTGGAGCAACAAATGCTTGAGTTTTTCCAACTCCAGGATCCGAGAATACAAGAGTTACGCCAATTCCAGTTCCAGTAACCGTTCCCAATCCAACAGACTCGTTTGGATCAAAGTAAAGAGATCTGTTAAAGAAGAACTGTTGCGTTGTTTTAATTGTTCCGACATTTACAGAGAACTTTCGAGGATCTTCATACAGAACAGATGAACTGGTATAAGCAGCACCAGTTGTACCATTAACCTCTCTCAGAACTCTAATTCTTCCAGAGCGATTGTCAACATTCAGAACCTTAACCTCTTCACTTTGGATTTTGAGAATGTCATTTGGTCTGATGTTTGGTGAATCAAGAGCACCAGTAACATAGAAGTAAGTTACAATTCCAGTTGCACCAACTGTCCCAACACCCAGAGTCAGGATGAAATTGTCACTTCTGACTCCAACTGGGTAACTTCCAACAAGAGCATCATATGTGGTCGAAATACCACTGATGGTAACAACATCATTATTGAGTAAGTTGTGTGGTGCTGTTACAAATCCAATAAATGAATTTTGTTGAACTGAAGATCTAATAAACTCTACATTATAGAAATTAGTGCTGCTTGCAGAGAGTGTGTCAATTGTGTCACCTTTAACTCTGTCAACACGAATGTCAACATCTCTTCCACCAGTTCCCTCGTTGTTGAAAATGACTTGATCTCCAACTTTATAATTTTGACCAGCCGTTACGATTCCAACCCCACTAATGGTTCCAGATGCAGTTGCTGCAATTTCACCAAACTGTCGAACAATGTCAGATGAGTTGAAAATGTAGTCATAACCACTCCTCTCACCTTTTGTTTTATATGAACTTGTTTCTCTAATCCAATTATTAGATTCAATGTCATAATCGATTTGATTTGAAATCGACTTGAAATTGAACGAGTTGGGGACAGAATAATATGTGTTTCCGATCAAATATGGGAATGTTGGTCTTCTGTATCCCTCAAAAGGACCTGCTGAATCAACAGAATTATTGATTGTAGCAAAATACGCATAGACTCCTTTGGGGAAGTCTGGGGTAACACAGAATCTTCCATTGTGTTCATCAAGATCTCCACCATCATTAAAGAGATAATCCTCCACAAAGAATCCATTAGGCCAGACAGTAAATGGTGGTGAATTGTCTGCTGTTGTAACAGAACCCAACTCATAACCAGAAATCATTCTTCTGATACTTCCTGTTCCATCTGCATTGGCAAATCCATATGGTCCATAGATTGGGTTTCCGTCGTAAGCCCAACCAATAATTGGTGAGTGAATTTCGCTATCGACTTCGGATCCATTAATAATCGTTAAGTCTTCAACACCATAAGATGAGTTGTCGGGAGCATTTCCGACCACACCATAAATGGACTCCCTCAGTGGACGAGGAGCATACATGTGGGAATATTGAAGAGAGGATCCATTAATGTTTTCAGCAATAAATCCATCGTCAGGAGTAATGTTATCAAAATCTTCGAAGAAAAGATTCAGAGTCCAATTTCTAATGTTGGCATATGCCTGAGCAAATTGTCCAGCACCTGTAACTGAAATTGAAGTGTTTTGTTGATCATATCCTGCGCCACCCTTAACAACCTTAACTTCAACAATTTTTCCACCATCAATAATTGGTGTCAAAACAGCACCAGATCCAGAGGTGCTTGTGATTGTCAAATTTGGTGGTGAATTGAATTCTTCACCACCGTTGCCAACGACGACCTCAACAATCTTACCGTTGCTAATAACTGGTGTAAGATTTGCTGCTGTTCCTGTTTTAAAGGTTACAGTGGGTTGTCTCTCAAAATTAACAATCTCTGAGGAACCATATCCAACACCCTTGTTAGAAATGTCATATGAAGTAATTTCACCTCTAAAGATTGGTTGTACAACAGCATTGAAATCTTGTCCTGTTCTGGTTGAAACTCCTGTAACCCCTTCTACAGTAACTGTGATTGGTCGATAATTGAAAGATCCAAGTCCCTCAGTTTCAACATTTGTTAAAATGTTATTTCTGTAATAGTAATCAACTGCTGTTGAACCAACTCCAACTTCACTCAATGAGAATTTATCATCATCAATCTTGACGACATAGTATTCTTTGTTGGTTGAAAGACCAACAATTCCGTCACCAATTGCCGTGTATCTGACAATTTCTTTTGATTTGTAATCGTGATTTGGAATATTAAATTGATTTAAAGCAGTGCTGACACCGGTGTTTGTTGGAATATTTCTTTTCTTATTCTCATATCCACTTCCAGAATTAGAAACAACAATATCTGAAATGATCGACTTTGTTTTTGAAGATCTCAGAACGTGTGTTCCATTACCATTACCAACCAGAGAAACTGTATTGATACCGAGTCTTGAATCACTTGGAGATAGATATAATTTAACCGTGCTCGCATCCACAACTCCAACATAGTATCTTGAACCGGTGCTTAGTCCAGTTACACCTGTCTGATTATCAGTAATGTAAATAACTGCTTCATTATCTCTAAACTTGTGGAAACTTGAAAAACCAATTGTGTTATCAGTCAAATTGAGACTGTTTTCACCCTGAGAGTTATAGGTGTCAGCAACAAAAGGAACGTTGTGCTGAATTGAAATCATGTTTGCAAAAGCAGCGGCTCCAGATCCATTACCACCAGTAATGTTGATAACTGGAGATTTTTGATAATCAAAACCAGGATCAACAATTTCAATTCTTTCCAGAGAACCAGTTACTGAGCAAGTTCCCGTTGCGCCAACCCCAATTTCATCTGTAATGTGAAGATATGGAGGATTAATTACATCATATCCAGTTCCGCCACTTGCAGGAACCATGGATTGAATTTCACCATATCTAACACTGTCTTTGGATTTATAGTTGAGAATCTCAACACCATTCACAAGGATGCCAGTGTGCCCGTGAGCGGTCGTGTAAGTTTTACTGTCCGACTCTGGAGTCTTGATTTCTCTGTAAATTCCCTGTGGTTTTAATTCTTTTCCGTAGAAACTATAAATCTCAAGAGAGTTGTCACTAACATCTCCATTTAGAAGAATCAAATCGTCTGCAAAAAGATCAGCACGACTTCTTGCCAAACTCACAGTGTTGACATCAACTCTCTTGACGTAATAAGGACCGGCATCAACTCCAGAGAACTTACTTTCAACCTCAGTTACAATTTTAATTCCATCTGGAGTTGTTTCTGTAACTTTGGTGATTCCTGGTTGATAATAAACTGCTTGTCCAGTGTAAAAACCATGATTGGTTATTAAAATTTCATAAGTGTTTGAGAAAGAACCACCAAAGAATTTAATCTTTCCATATGGATTTGTCTCAAGATTATAATAACGAGCGATTGAGTTTGAAGCGATCAGAGCATCGCCATTAAATTTAGCATATGTGTTTTGAACATTGGAGAAGAAATCATTCAACTGTGTGTAGTCTCTTGATCTTCCCTTAAGAATTTGATTTTCAACCCTGTATTCAATTGAGGTGTTGATGTTTGCAGTCAACTTCACAATGAAAGATTTTGCAGAAGTCGATCTCAGAACAACAGCAGGAACACCTCCACCAGTAACAGTGCTGATCAGACTTATGTTGTACCCTGGTTTTAAGAACTGGTCGTCATAAGTTGTGATCAGGTAGGTGTTTTCTGTGGCGTCAATTGTTTCAATGACTCTAACATCCCACTTTGTTTTAACATTATAGAACCAATTTTTAGAAACCTCATAAGGTGATTCATAACCCACAGATTGAATTCTTACAATATCTCCTTTTTCATACCCAGAGGTGTTATTGTCGAATTCAAAATTCTTGAGTGTAGAAGCAATTCTAACTCTAACCTCATCAGTGGTTGTCAAACCAACATAAGCATATGAGTAATCATCAAAACGAATATCCTCTTTGTCGTTAATTTGATAATTAACTCCAGTAACATTCAAGAACTGAGTTGTTGTCTTGCTCTCATATTGAAGATAGATCAGGTTACCATCAAGATCATGTGACACCAGATCACCAGATTCGGGGAAACCAATTGTGGAATCAACGTCAAGAATTGTTGTTCCTGCCCCGACAGTGTTCAGTAATTTGGTTTTGGGGTTAACTTTAAACTCACCAAAAATGGTTCCAGTTACATCAATATCTCTTTGGTATCCAGTGTCAATACTAATTTGATAATATTGTCCTTCATCATAATCAATGGGGATAACGTTTGTGACAGAACCTCTTGCTCCCGTTGACTTTTGGAAAATTGTTAGATTCTTCAGTTGAAGTGGGTCACCTTCGATTGTCTCAACAACATAATCTTGAGTGACCTTATAGTCCGCATTGGATGGACGCAGAAGAAATTCACTTGGGTGAATAATATCAGCTTCAACGCCATAAAGAGCTCGAAACAGAATTTTGATTGACTCATCTGTTCCCTTTGAATTATAAAAACTATCAAGTCCAAAAACAAAGTTTCTCTGATCCAGTCCAGAGAAAAGAGTTCTTTGACTAAAACCAGGGGCAAATTGATATTTGATTTTCCTAAAGAACTCTTGTAAAAAGAGAATGCTCAGGTTGGTGATTGTTGCACCAGCAGTATGCTTATCTGCTTCTGTTGATTCAAATACCAGCTGGTCGGGGGTGTTAGACCCAACGTAATCTACAACCCCACTAAAACCCCTTGTACACCCCTCAAACGAGGTGTCTGTCTTATAATCATAAAGAATGATTTCATCATCAATTTTGATAAGACCATTTGTCTCTGGGAATCCGTAAGTAAAATTGCCAGAAACATCGGCTCTGATGCTTCTGTCTGTATAACTAACGTTAGAAGCAAGAACTGTCGAACTAGTAAGATTGAACAGTTCGTCAACCTTTACATATTGATCCAGATTTTGGATCAAATCATAAGCCCCTCCATCAATTTCCTGAGAGACATAATATTGCTGTAAGAATTCTCCAAGCAGCGGAAAATCTTCCCTAACATATGTGGGAAGTTGATTCGCAACAATATCCTGAATCTTTACTCTATCTGCTGCCATTTCTTACATGAATGGTTTTTATTATTTAATATGGTTTTTAATAGGTAGTTCCACCACTGGTGCTGGTGGTTGTGGTTTGAGATCCCCCACTCACCGACACTGATGTTGTCACTGCTGAAGTTCCTGTAGAGGTGCTTTGTGTTGTTTCAACAACGATTGGACCTCTAACCAGACTTCCGTTACTATAACTGGAAGAAACAATATAATTACTTCCAGAAACATCATCACCAGAGTCAATCCCATCGAGGACGACATTGACGATTGATTTTGATGTGTCAAGTTGAAGATAAAGATCTTGAAGACCAATCACATCATTAGAGTAAGGAGTTACTGAAATTTCAATAACAGGTTGTCCCTTAGTCAAGGTAGTGGAAAGAATCTTAATTGGATTGAGTTTAATTTCACCCTTGACGTAATCAATCGTTCCAATTCCTCTCTTGACAATAACGGGTTCAGTTGGTGATCTCAGTTTAAACAGAAAAATTGTTCCTGTCTTTTGATCCATGTTTGGGGAATCACCAAAGTAAACCGTCTCACTGATTCCACTCACTTTGAAACCAGAAGACTTGATGTTATAACCAATGATGGTACCGTTATAAACGGAACTGTGTCCGTGGTTCTTGATGTGGAATCTGTTTCCAAAACAAATTTCATATTCAGCAAACTGATTGAGTGCTGCTGCCATGTCCCTTCTCATTACAATGTTTGTAATGTTTGAAGTTACTGCTTCATGACTGTTGTCAATAACGTTTTGGAACTTGGAGTATTTGAATCTCGCTCCAAACTTATTGAGTTGTGAGGAGTCAGCATAATTAATAATGTTTTGATTGACAATCGCTTTCACTGCAGCAGCGGAAGAAGCAAGGTTGCTGTTGTAATAAACACGACTGTCTGATTCAATGTAAAGATACTTTAGGTCAATAATCTCGGTGATGATTCCAGCAACGGAATACTTTCTCAGTTCTGCTTGAAGATTTCGTTTGATGTCACTGGAAAGATAAACACCATTGTAAGGTTTAATACTGATAAAGACCTTACCATAAGCAGGAGGATCAAGTTCCTCACCACCGAAAGCAGAAACAGATTCTGCTTCAGGATAAACCTGAGGAACAACTGCCTCATAATCAGCAGCAGTTACTGCTCTGTTCTGTGATGCGTAAATTTGTGGAGAATACTTACGAATCGAATCCATGCTTTCGATCGACGTGCCACCTTGTGACGCCGAGTTGGTTGCAAGCAGAGAGATTCCTCTTGTAACGACCGTTCCTTCATTGTCAATCAATCGTCCAGCATAAGTGAATGCTCCGATTCCATTTGCATCAGGACCGTTGCAAGTGAGGTAACTTGCTGTGACATAATTGGGTTCTTGAAGTTTGGCACCGAATACGTTGTCACCAAACAAGAGTTCGTAGCGCTCTCCAGGTGCCTCTTGAAGGTAATAGATTGTGCTTGTAGGTGTCACACCCACCAACGAGTTGAATTGAGAGTAAGTGCGACTTACGGTAGATTGTTGTGACTCACGAACCACCACTTTAAGACGTGATGTGTCGATTCCACTGTTTGTCAGGTAATATTTTTGATTAGGATTACGGGAACTAACTGTCCAGTTCTGAGTAACGTAAGTTCCTTCGTAAATGTTGACATTATTAAAGAACGCAACTCCTGAGGACTCAACAGGAACTGTGATGTCATCAATGATTGAAAAGACGTATGATGTACCGTTGACCTGTTTGTTTGAAATGGCAACGATTCCTGCCTTCAGCGTCAACGCAACAGCGGAAGTGTTAGAGGCATCGACAGAGAAAGAGATATTAGCAACAGCAGATTTTCTGGACCTAGGAACGTACCCAATGTTCCTTGCCAGAGAAACAACATTTTCCCTTAGAGTTGCGCTGTCAAGAAACACCTCGTTCGATACCATGTTGGCATTGTACGAAGTAATATATGTGTTATAAGCGAGCGCATCGATGATTGTTGAGAGATTGGATCCCTCAAAGTCATAGTCGGTAAAGTTTGAGTTCGCCTTTAAGTAATCCTTAAGGGACTGCTTAATTTGATCAAAGTTTACGTTGCTAAAATTAACTAACGGCATTTTACCTGTTGGGTTCTAAGGCAAAGGTGAGTTGTTGCTGTGGGGCATCGATACCAACAATATAGTATTCAACAGTGCAGTTGAACTCATAATTATCGAAGTCCGCTTCAACTGTGACCTTATTCAGTTCCACACGAGGTTCAAATTGATTAATTGTGTATTCAATCTCCGACTGAATCGAATCAGCAGTGAGTTTATCAAAGTTCTCGAACAGGAGTGCTGAAACATTGGAACCCACATCAGGTTGAAATGGTTTCTCCCCAGGAACAGTCAGCACAAGATTCTTGAGAGCACGAGCAATCGCACTCTCATTTTTCAGTGCAATCAGATCATCATTCAATGGATTAATCTGAAATGAAGCACTGATATCTATAAAACCTTGACCGGTCCTTTGTGCAGGTTGAATTGGCACAGATGTACTTACAACAATTCAACCTTATTTATGGGGTTAAAATTCAGTTAGAGGGATGGGTTCTGTTCCATACTCCCAATCATCATAATCCTCATCATTGCGGATCTTCTCATGAAGTTCCTTCTGGACCAAGAAGTCATGCTTCTTTGGTGTGTGCTTGTCATTTGCAATCTCACGGAGCATCTTCTGATGCATGTGGTTGCCTTCGTTGTCTAAAAAGTCGTGCATAGTGCTTCCTGATTTACAATGAAATCAGAACTTTTTAAGGGGTTCCTATCCCTTTAATAATTTATGTCCTTATACAGA
>Ga0129342_1000272_pt1 | contig 20806 bp, 20 predicted proteins | sample CPBDNA_5_FD_94426 | JGI IMG/M metagenome (GOLD analysis project Ga0129342, IMG submission 94426) | Freshwater to marine salinity gradient microbial communities from Chesapeake Bay, USA - CPBay_Sum_15_0.2_DNA | ecosystem: Environmental > Aquatic > Marine > Coastal | place: USA: Chesapeake Bay...
ATATAAAGTAAATTTTCTATCGATAAGTTGAATAAAATCATTAGATTCAGGTTCCTCTTCATCCATAATCGTTAATTCTATGCCCGAGAGGCTATTTACTAGCATAATATTATCAAGTACATCTCCAGCCAAAACTCTATTACTTATGACTATTTCAACTTTAAAATTATTTTTAGGATGTATTCCTAATTCGGTACGAGTTTTTCTAATTTTTTTAATAACCTCCTTGATATCGGTCACTCGATTATCGATGTCATTCTCTTTTGAAATCCTTACTTGAGAGGGGAATGAGCTGTTTGTTAGACTATCTTCTGAGACAAAATCATTCCTAGATAATTCACTCCAAATTTCTTCTGTAATGAATGGTATTATGGGATGACATATTTTTAAAATTCTAATTAACGAGTATATTAAAAATTTCTTTGTGGTATCAGATGTATTATTTTTAGCTATTTCTAAATACCAATCACAATACTCGTTCCATACAAACTCATATATACTATTTGCCATTAAATCAAATCTATATGTAGATGAGTATTTTTTAAAATCACTTATAACATAATCTAATTTATACATGATCCATTTATCAAATATTGTTGCATCTGTTGTAGTAAGATTTTCCTCATAGTGATAGTCATTACATGTCAGCATTATAAATCTAGATGCATTCCAAAGTTTATTACAAAAGTTTCTATAGCCTTCAATTCTCTTAAGATCAAAATTAATATCTCTACCAGTTGATGCCATTGCACAGAAATTAAACCTTAGCGCATCAGCTCCAAATTCTTTTATTCCATTAGGAAATTCTTTTTTTGTTTTCTTAATAACATTTGTTTTTTGTTTTTCACTAATTAAACTTCCTGTTCTTTTTTCTAGGAGGTCATCTAGAGTTATTCCATCTATAACATCTAATGGATCAATAACATTTCCAATTGATTTAGACATTTTCTTCCCTTCAGCATCTCTAACAAGACCATGAATATAAATTTTATTGAAAGGAATATTATTAGTAAATTTGATACTCATCATTATCATTCTTGCAACCCAAAAAAAGATAATATCAAAACCAGTTACCAGTAGATTTGTAGGATAGTATTTTTCGAAAAAAGCATCATTTTTTTTCCAATCAAGTGTTGAAAATGGCCATAGTGCAGATGAGAACCATGTATCTAGCACATCTGTATCTTGATTTAATTCTATATTATTACTTAAATCATATTTTTTTCTTATTGATTCCTCGCTTTCACCAACATATATATTACCTTTATGATCATACCAAGCTGGTATTCTATGGCCCCACATTATTTGTCTGCTTATACACCAGTCTTCAATATTCTCAAGCCAGTTAAAGTAAATCTTTTCCCAGTGATCAGGAACAAATGTCACTTTACCGTTTTTGACAACTTCTATGCCATCATTTGCAAGGTCTTTCATATTCATAAACCACTGATTAGTTAGTAATGGCTCAATTATCTCTCCAGTTCTTTCTCCAACAGGAACAGTTGTTTTATATGGAACTTTTTCAACGAACGCATCAATCTTATCAAGATCACCAATAAGTTGATCTCGAACATCATGAATATTTTTTCCAATATAAGCTTTATCTACATTATCATTTAACGTGCCATCTTTATTTAGAATGTTTATGAATGGAAGTTTATGTTTTTTTCCAACTTTATAGTCATTAAAATCATGGGCAGGTGTAATTTTTAAGCAACCTGTTCCAAACTCTTTGTCTACAATTTCATCAAGAATGATTGGTATCTCCTTATGTATCATTGGAATCATGACTTTCTTACCAACTAAGTGTTTATAGCGGTTATCCGTTGGATTTATGCATACAGCAGTGTCACCAAAAAGAGTCTCTGGTCTAGTGGTTGCCACAATTACACATTCATCGGATCCGACAATCTTATACTTTAGATGATATAGAAATCCTTCTTTTTCTTCACTTAATACCTCTAAATCTGACACAGCGGTTTGAAGCTTTATATCCCAGTTCACGAGTCTGTTACCTCGATATATTAAATTATCATCATAAAGTTGTATGAAAATATTTTTTACAGTATCGGAAAGTCCCTCATCCATTGTAAATCTATTTCTTGACCAGTCGGCAGATGACCCGATTCTTTTAGTTTGATTTATAATCGTATTACCTGATATATCTTTCCATTTCCAAACCTCATCAATAAACTCTTCTCTGCTTAAATTATTAATATCTTTACCTTGGGATGATAATCGATTCTCTACAACCAATTGGGTTGCAATTCCTGCGTGATCAGTCCCCGGTTGCCATAATACACTTTTTCCTAACATACGATGATATCTAACTAGTACATCTATAATTGTATGTTGAAAAGCATGACCCATATGCAAAGTGCCAGTAACATTTGGTGGAGGAAGTACAATTGAAAATTTAGATGTAGACTCTTTTGGGGAAAATGATTTATTCTTTTCCCAGTCTTCGTATATTCTTTTTTCTATCTCTTTTGGTTTATATTGCTTGTTCATCATATGTCTTATGTAACAAAGTAAAGTTATATTTTTTATAGTCCGAGTATTTATTTCTACTTATTGATTTATTAGTTTCATCATCTTCTACAAACTCATATATATTTGTATCACCAGCTAATTTTAAAATAGCGGCTGATTGATTATTAATAATTGACTTGTATTCACCATATATTTCCATGTTATTGATGTCATTTAAGGTTGATAGTAATATTGGCGTATCAACTTTATCTCCATCTTTGTAGATCTTATGGGGTAAAAAACTATTTTGTTCAAATGTCCATAATAATTTATCAATCTTTTCAATTTTATGATCTGAAGATATTATTATTATTTTATTTTCTTTCTTATATAGAAACTTTACAAAACTACAAATGCATAAATCTAAATTATGATTTCTATTAAGTGAATAAAAATTCGCAGTTGATTTCAATTTTATTTATTTGTCATTACGAAGTCGGTAAGTAATTTTACCGGTCTACCTGTGGATCCTTTATTCTTACCTGACTCCCATGCAGTCCCTGCAATATCCAAATGAGCCCATTTTTCATCTTTAGTAAAGTTTGCTAAAAATGCTGCAGCAGTAATTGCTCCACCATATCGTCCACCAATATTTTGTATATCTGCAAAGTTACTTTTTAACTCATCAAAATAGTCACTATATAACGGAAGTTCCCATACGCGATCCCCCGTAACATCAGCGGATTTTTTAATTTTTTGCGTTAAGGTTGAATCATTTGAAAATAGACCAGACGGATATTTTCCCAAACCAACCAAACATGCTCCTGTTAATGTTGCCATATCTAAAATGTATTTAGGTTTATATTTTTTAGAAAATGTTAGTGCATCACATAAAACTAATCTTCCTTCAGCATCAGTATTAAGTATCTCTATAGATATACCCGACATACTTTCTACTACATCGCCTGGTCGAGTAGCTATTCCGCTTGGCATGTTTTCAGCGCAAGCTAAAATCCCTATAACATTATTTTTTAAATTCATTTCTGCACATGCTTGCATGGTACCCACAACAGATCCAGCACCTGACATATCATACTTCATTTCATCCATACTAGATGATGGTTTAAGAGATATACCTCCAGTATCAAAAGTAATACCTTTTCCAACTAATACTATAGGCTGTTTGTTTTTTATTGGCATATATTTAATAATTACCAGTTTTGCAGGTTGTAAACTTCCTTGTGAGACTGACAGAAGTGAGCCCATTTTCAATGTCTTCATTTGTTTTTCATCAAGGATTTCTACTTTAAGGCTCTTATGTAGTTTTTCAAGTTTTTTAGATTCATTAGCTAAAAATGTTGGATTACATATATTTGGTGGTGTATCTCCTAATTTTCTTGCAGTATTAAGCCCATGCGCTACTGCTATAGAAATTACTTTAGTGTTATCAAAAGTTCTCTTAGTAATATTACTAGGAACTTTTATAGAACATTCTTTCAAATGATTTATGTTTTCTTTTCTAAAACTATACTTACTTTTTTCAAATTCAATGATGGTGCCTTTAAGGGTATTATAGTTATTAATTGATATATTATTTAGGTCTATTGCTACCTTGTCTATATTATATTTATTTATTTTCTTGATTGTCGAGCTTAGTTGTTTTTCAAACTTTTGAATAGTTAGTTCATTTTTTTTACCTAATCCTATAAGGAAATAGTTACTATCATACATAGTGCTAACGAATGTTTCCATTGAACCAAGTTTTCCGCACAATAATTTTTTAGAGACTGCTTCTTTAATATCTTTTAGTGCAGTGGAGCAGTCAATAGATTTACTAATTCCTGAGAGTTTGTCCTCATATATGAAAACTAGGTTATAATCTGACTTGTCATTTTTTTTGAATTTATTGTATTTCATGATATTTCCAAATAATAAAGTTATACTACTAAAGAGTAAAGATTAACATTTTTATAAGACCTTGTAATTATTACTTTGAATTTAATTAGTCAATATATATTTAAAAACTGCCTTCAGACGATTATTTCTGTTTTTTTAATTCTACTGCTAATATTAACCGCTAATACTGGGCTAAGGCTTATGGAAAGTGTAAATGAGGGCGGCCTGCCGTCATTATTCCTACTTCAACTCCTGTTTTTAAAAATTATACAGTATTCCTCTCTTATAATTCCTGTTAGTTTATTTTTTGGCATCCTTATCTCATTAAATAGATTATATATATCAAACGAAATGCTAATTATGAAACTAGGAGGTTTTTCATGTAAAGCAATATCTAGTGTACTCTCAAAAATTATTCTTGGGGCAACTATGATAGTTATGCTTTTTAATTTTTTTGTAACTCCTTATGCAATAAATTTTAGATCATATATAGAGCATAAAATACTATATGAACAAAAAATATATTTCCTACAAGAAAAAAACTTCAATCAAAATAATAATGGTTCTAAGATTTTCTATGTTTCAAATAAAAATAAAATTGAACCAGGCAATATATTTATTAAGTCAAAAAACAATGAGTCAGTTAGAATTGATATATCGTCAGGATTAGAATCATCTGATAATAATCACCTAACCCTTATAGACGGAATATCTTATCTATATAAACCCAATGATGGATTAAGTTATACGAAGTACTCCAGTCAAAATATTCAATTATCCAATCAAGTACCAGACAAAATAAATAATGATATAGATTCAAAATCAATTCTTGATTTACTAAAAAATAATAGTGTCGAATCATTTCAAGAATCAATTAAAAGATTCTCTTTAATTATTGCAACATTTATTTTAGGTTATATGGCGATACCACTAAGTCACGTTAATGCAAGAGAGGATAAGTATAGAAATATATTTACAGCAGTATTATTCTATTTTAGTTACGTAATATTCATCAATATTCTTTCTAAATCATTTGATAATAAGTTGTATGTTTTTTTAAGTCTATTGAATCTTCATTTAATGTACTTATATGTTACTTATAAGTTTTATATATTCTTCAATCGACCGGGATAATACATGACTAAAATATTCTTATATATGTTTAGAAAGTACCTAATTGGTTTTACGTTAGCTATCAGTATTTTATTGAGTATAAATTTGCTTATTATTTTCTTATCTGAGCTAAAAAATCTTGGCATTAGTCAGTATGATTTAATTCTACTTGTTAAATATATAATCTTTCTAGTTCCACAGAATATCTTGGACATTTTTCCATACGCATTATTAATTGGTAGCATGATTGCTTTTGGTTCGATGTCACATCATTCGGAAATTGTAGCATTAAATTCTATAGGCATAGGTATTAAGAAAATTATATTCATTATACTTTTCCAGACTTTCTTTATATCAATAATCATTAGTTTTTCTGGTAATCATTTTGCATCAGATAGTGCTATTCATGCTCAAAATATTAAAAACATAGCATTGAATAAAAATACTAACAATAAGGAAGTTTGGTTCAAAGGAAAAAATACTATTATTAATGTTAAGAATATACTTACAGAATACAATCTTAAAAATATAGAAATTTATTATATAGATAATGGAATGATGTCCTCAATCGTGACAGCTGATAAAGGCACCTATAACAAAGAATGGAATTTAGAGTCTATAAAAATAATTGACATCAATAGTAATAAGATTATAAATAAAAAATCATTGACTATATCATCCGATAACTTTATTCCATTTCAGGTACTCAAAAGCTCCTTCCATAAAAAAAGGTATCACTCTATTCAAGATTTATATACAAATATTGCTTATTTTGATGAGCGAGGAATATATTACGAAGATCATAAGATAGTATTTTGGCAAAAAATATTTCTACCTTTTTCTTGTTGTATAATTGTCTTTATTGGAATACCTTTTTTGTTTACAAAAGCTAGATCCACTAATCAAAGCCAAAGAATCATTTATGGTATACTGTTTGGAATAACATATTTTGTTATCTCAAGTATTTTAATTAATGCATTTCTGATTCTTAATATCCCTGCACTAGTATCTGTACTTATTTCAATGGGTATATTTATCATGTTCGGTTTTTTACTATTTAATAGACTTGTAAAAACAAATATTCCTATTTAGTCTATACGTTCAAGATATGTATTCGATATTTTATCTTGCAATGATTCGGATTGGAAAAATAATAGAAGATGCCCCCCTAGTAATGCAAAGACAATTCTTTTAATTGATTGAATATATGTAATTTCAAGGGAATACTTACTATATATTTTTACTTTCCATATTTTCATTCCTAAAGTTTGATTATATTTCTTCCAGAACCAAGCATAATAAAGGTATATTATAATAAAAAGATACATTTGATAAATTATACTATCTAATACTGCATTTCCTTCAGTCAAAAATATTATAGGAATGGTAAAAAAATAAAGAACTGCAAATAATAAGATTAAATCATAAAAGTTTATTAACAATCTTTTTAGAAAGCTAACATGTTTATTCATAATGTTCACTAGAAACAGAAAATGGAATGACTTTAACGAAGCCACCCTTTTTTATCTTATTGATGTTTTCATCAAGCTCTATATAACAATTAGCATCTTTCAAACTCGATAGAATATTTGACCCTTGTGCTCCTGCTGTTTTAACAAAAAACTTTCCATTTTTATTTCTTAAAATACCTCTTTTAAATTCTTTTCTTCCTTTTCTTTTATTTATCTCTGACTCCAGTTTTGCATCAAGTGATAATTCATTTTTATATTCTTGCCCCGTTATCTTTCTAATAGCAGTCTGAACAAATAAATTGAATGTAACTACAACTGATACAGGATTGCCAGGTAATCCAAAGAATAAACATTTTTTTATTTTTCCAAAAGCCAAAGGTCTTCCAGGTTTGACAGCTATTTTCCAAAAATCTACCTTTCCAATTTTATCTAATGCATTTTTTACAAAGTCTGCATCTCCTACTGAAACACCACCAGTCGTAATAAGTAAATCACATTCATTAGATGCTTTCTCTAACTTTTTTTCTACACTAACTAAATTGTCCTTTACTACTCCATAATCTTTGATATTAATAGGATATTTTTGCAATAATCCATGTAATAGATACCTGTTGCTATCATAAACTTGTGATTTTTTAATTTTTTGAGTAACGCTAACCAATTCATCACCTGTTGAAAAATATCCTATTAATGGTTTTGAATAAACTAAAATATTTGATTGACCAAGAGATGCTAAAATACCGATATCTACTTCGTCAATCTCTTTACCTTTTAGCAGAACAACCTGATTCTTTAATATATCTTCTCCAGGAAATCTTATATTTTGATTTTCTACAATGATTGAGTTTACTGTAATTCTATCGTTATCTTCTTTAGCCAGCTCCTTCATAACAACGGCATTACAACTATTAGGAACCATTCCCCCAGTCATTACTTTTATAGCTTGATTTTTTTTTATTTTTTTTCTGTAAGGATGTCCTGCAAATGATTCACCAACACAATCAAAAATATATTTATTATTTTTTTGTTTTATAAAATTTACTGCATATCCATCCATTGCTGAATTTTTATAATTAGGTATATTTTTATTAGATTTTATGCTCTTTGCCAATATTCTCCCATAAGCTTTTTTGAGAGGAACACTTTCAGCTCTATTTTTTATTTTAGACGCAAATAAAATCTTGCTTATAGCTTTATCAACATTTATTGCAGATGGATCAAATTCATTAAAACAACTATCTTTCATTATTTTATATTTAGTAATTTATGTATAATTAGTATATCAAATATTATGTCAATATCAGATAATTCAATTGAATCTCAATTTATAGATCAGTTTTGTGATTATGTGTCTTTCAAAAATAATTTAACACAAAACACAATTATTGCTTATAAATCAGACCTTAAGATTTTTCTGTCATGGATATCCAATAATAACAATAAATTTTGTGATGTTGATCGAGTTGTAATTAACAATTATTTAGCTTCAAGACTTGATTCAGGTGTATCTGTTAGTACTATTCAAAGAATAATCACATGCATAAAATCATTTTATTTATTTTTATATGAAAATAACTTTATTCAATCTAATCCTGCTCAGCTTATAGATAATCCTAAGAAGCGAAGAAAACTACCAATTATTATTAGTGAAAATGAAATTGAAGCTTTATTATCTTGTCCGAATACAGGCACGAGTTCAGGTATGAGAGATAAGTGTATACTTGAGCTACTGTATTCTTCTGGCTTGAGAATAAGCGAATTGCTAAACATAAAAGTTAATCAAATAACTCATGATAAGTCATTTTTAAAAATAAAAGGTAAGGGAGGTAAAGAGAGACTTGTACCGATAGGATCATCAGCTATGTCTTCATTACTTACATATATAGATACGTATAGATGTAATATTAAAAATATTAATAATATTGAAATGCTATTTATTAAAGAAACAGGAACTGTAATCTCAAGACAAGAGTGTTGGAAGATGATTAAAAAATATGCATCAGCATCAAATATTAATAAAAAGATTTCACCTCATAACTTAAGACATGCATTTGCTACTCATCTTCTTAATAATGGAGCTGATTTAAGGACTGTACAGATGCTGTTAGGACATGCTAGTCTATCAACAACGCAAATTTACACTCATATTGCAAAAGATAGATTAGTTAAATTTCATCAAAAATATCATCCAAGAGGATAATTATGAAATATGTATTATTGTCATTGGCACTAACAATATTAGTTTCCTGTGCAAAAAAAGAAAATACTGACATAGATATTGGTAAAAAAGTTTCTGATGCATATCCGTCTATTTCTATAGATAAAATTAGGAAAATAGACGATAAATTTCATGAATTAATCGTTAACAACCAAGTTTATTATGCAACTAACGATGGTAAGTATCTAATTATAGGTAACGTGATTGATTTAGATACCAAAGAAAGCATTACTGAAAATACTAAAATGAATCAACGACTGTCTATTATTGACTCTATTAATAAAGAAAATTTTGTTATCTATAAACCTAAAAAAACGGATCATATATTAACAATATTTACTGATACCTCTTGTCCGTATTGTCAAAAACTGCATAATGAGATACCAGACTTGTTGGATAATAATATTGAAATTAGATATGTTCTTTTCTCAAGGAATGGGAATGATGTTGATGCATATAGTCAATTAGTATCAGCATGGTGCTCAGAAAATAAGACCGAAGCTTTAGAAAACTTATTTGCTGGCGATATATTGGATGATGCAGAGCCATGCGATAATCCTATTGCTAAAAATCTAGAACATGCAGGTTTGTTATCAGTTGAAGGTACTCCAACTATTTTTCTTGAAGATGGAAGAATTATTCCAGGGTATCAAAGTGCAGAAAATATTATAGCTTTTATCAAAAAATAATTAACTATGAAAATTCATTTTCAATCTCATCAAGATAGTTCTCTATAGCAGTAAATTCATCAGACATGTTTTGAAATCGCTCATCACTTGATGCTTTGATTAACTCTTGTCTAGCTTTTGAAAGTGTAGTCCAAGGCAATTTCTCCTCTTCGTTGAATATTTTCTGACTGATATATTGTTTATGTTTGTCTAATGCTTCATTTGTAAGCATATATTTTTTATCAGAAAACATTTTTCTTTTAAATAGTTCGACTAGTCTTTTATCTTCTATGGTATTTAATTGTTTAGTTAACTCTATTGGATCGTTGATTTTTTTTAAATCATCTATTTTTAACCAATCGCTTGATCCCGTAAACCCATTATATAACATTTCATCTACGTGCTCCGAAGCAGATAGGTAATCTCTATTATCTACCTGATAATCAGCAAGTTGATCCACAAGATATTGATTTATATTCATTACAAAGTTACTGGATGATTGAATAGTCTTAGCTTTATCAATATAAGTTTTTTTATTCTTAATAAATTTCTTTTTTAGATCATCACTCATATGTTCTATTTTTAGAAATATAGGATAATCATTACTTTTAACTTTTTTTAAAGTTTTATTTCTAAATAGACCTCCAATACCTCTCGTTCTTGAATTTATCACATCATCTGTTACATCTTCATTTAAATTATAAAATATCATTTCTTTAGCATTATCAGGATTCCTTGTTATGAACGACGCTGGGATATACTCACCAGTAGCGGTTGATGGTGGCATGATAACAATATTATTTTCATCAATGTACTTACTAACATTATTATGATTGTTAAACTGAATCATATGCTCCCAAAATTCTGGCTCGTTAGATTTTATGATATTTGCAATTCCAATAGTTGCATCTACATCACTCATAGCATCATGTGCGTATTCATGCTTAATTCCATTATTTTCCGATAGTTTTTCAAGCTTTAAACTTCTTTTTCCTGAAATACTATCGGTAGGTATGTTTAAATATGACTTTTTCAAATTACAAAGAGTCAGGATCATCTTAAATAAATCAGCTCTTGAATTTTTATTTGTATTAGTTAGATAGGGTGCATGCAAAGATTGATATAAACTTGATCTTAAAAACTTCTCATCAAAATTAATATTATTATACCCAATAAATACAGCAGGCGACCATGATGTAAATTTTTTATGTACTTTATCCATAAATTCATAGAAGGATTGTTGTTGATTTAACTGACATAAATTAGTTTTTGTTATCAACATTGCTATAGGAGACGGAATAACACCGTCTCTGAGACGACATCTTTCATCAAACTTGTCTATAAGATTAAATTTTTCATCAACTAACTTTGCTGCAAGTTGGATAGGTTGATCAAAGTAATAATTTAACCCTGAGGTTTCAAAATCATAAAATACATAATTCATTTATATTGCATGTGGGATAGTGTAATCTTATTATACACAACAATGGTTAAAAAAACATACACTGCATCTGATATCGAAATCTTAAAGGGCATCGAGCCGGTTCAAAAAAGACCAGGCATGTATACAGATACATCTAACCCAAATCATCTACTGCAAGAGGTGATTGATAACTGCGTTGATGAGTCAATAGCTGGATTTTGTAACAGCATTGATGTTCAAATTAATAATGATGGATCGTATACAGTTAGTGATGATGGAAGAGGCATGCCTGTTGATATACATCCTGAATATAAAAAAACAGGCGTAGAGGTAATTATGACTAATTTACACTCTGGAGCTAAATTCAGTAATAAAAATTACAAATATTCAGGAGGCTTACATGGCGTAGGTGTTTCTGTAGTTAGCGCTTTATCAGAATCATTAATTATTAATATAGAGAGGAGCGGTGATACAAACCTCTATCAAATTACATTCTCTAATGGTCTAGTAAAAAACAAACTAAATGCCATAGGTAAATCATCTATAAATTCTCATGGTACGAGTATCACATTTAAGCCTAATAATGAATATTTTGATAGCCAAGATATAGAAATTACTAGATTACATAAGCTAATAGAAGCTAAATCGATTCTAAAACCCGGTCTAGAAATAACGATTGATGATTCTAAATATAACACAGGTAAGAAAGTATATTGTCATAGCGGCTCATTAGATAAATTTTTAAAAAGTAAACTTAATTTGTCTAATCTTCTCCCTGAAAAACCTTTATTAATTGAATTAGAAAACGACTCTTTTGAGGTAGCTGCCACTGTCTGCTGGCACAATAATTTTGAAAATATTATTCAAGATAGTTATGTGAACTTAATTCCAACATCTGATGGAGGCACTCATGTAAATTCTCTAAAATCAGCTGTAGCTGACTCTATTCGCGATTTTATGATTTCACATAAAATTACACCAAAAAATTTAAAAATTATCCCTGATGATATTTGGAAAAACACATCATATCTGATGTCGATCAAATTATCAGACCCCCAGTTTGTAGGGCAAACAAAAAATAAACTGCAATCTACATCTATTGCCTCTAAGTTATCAACTCAACTAAAAGATAGACTAGAATTATGGCTAAATAATCACTCTGAATCTGCTGAGGGAATATGTAGCCTTGCTATTCAAAATGCCCAAGAAAGGCTTACAAATAGTAAGAATAAAACAACTAAAAACACAACAAAAAATTCTATAATGCCAAGTAGACTGTCCGACTGTTCTAGTAAAGATATTAATATAAATGAATTGTTTCTTGTTGAAGGTGATTCTGCTGGCGGCTCTGCTAAACAAGCTAGAGATAGAAAGTTCCAAGCTATTCTACCCTTAAGAGGAAAAATTCTTAATACCTGGGAGGTAAGTTCCTCTAAAATATTAGAATCCAGAGAAGTTCAAGACATTACTACTGCTATAGGAGTTCGACCTGGGGATAGCGATCTGTCGTCTTTGAGATATGGAAAAATATGTATATTAGCAGACGCTGACTCTGATGGACTTCACATAGCAACTCTACTTATCGCATTATTTGTAAAACACTTTCCCGATTTAGTATTAAATGATCATATTTATGTTGCACTACCACCTTTATATCGTTTAGATTATAAAAATAGTACTTTGTATGCTATTTCTGATGATCACATGAATGAACTATTAAATAAGCATAAAATAAAGTCCGATAATAATAATTTAGCTATTACTAGATTTAAAGGTCTTGGGGAGATGAATCCTTCGCAGTTGAGAGATACAACATTAAGTCCAATATCAAGAAAACTTCTCTTGTTATCTCTTGATGATAAAAGTAAAGATTTAAAAAAACTCAATATGATGCTTTCTAAGAAAACTGCAGCAGATAGAAAATTATGGTTAGAAAAAAAAGGTAATCTAGCACAAACAAGTTAATGACAAAGAATAGAGATTTATTTTTAACAAATATTGATAGAGTTTCCATAGGAAGCTTCAGTGAAGACGCCTATTTAAATTATTCGATGTATGTCATATTGGATCGAGCTCTCCCAAGTTTGTTAGATGGCTTAAAACCAGTGCAAAGAAGAATTATTTATGCGATGAGTGAACTTGGTTTAAAACACTCCACTAAGTATAAAAAATCTGCAAGAACGGTAGGCGATGTATTAGGCAAATTTCATCCTCATGGTGATACAGCATGTTATGAAGCAATGGTTATTATGGCTCAATCATTTGCTTACAATATGCCATTAATTGAAGGGCAAGGTAATTGGGGAACACAAGATGATCCAAAATCTTTTGCGGCTATGAGGTATACAGAATCTAAGCTCACAAAATATTCTGAATTACTCCTTAAAGATCTAAAGAATGGTACCGCCGATTGGATTGCTAATTTTGATGGAACATTAAATGAGCCTAAATTTTTACCATCGCAAATTCCAAATATACTTATTAATGGTAGTTCTGGTATAGCAGTAGGTATGTCTACCGATATTCCGCCACATAACTTAGGAGAAGTAGTTCTTGCCACCCAGTATGTCATTAATAATCCTCAATGTACTGTAAACGAACTCATGGATTTTATCCCTGCTCCTGATTATCCAACTGCTGGGCAACTGATTAAAAACGAATCTGATATTGACGCAATATATCAAGAAGGAACCGGTAATATAAAATTAAGAGCTGAATATAATACCAATGGAAAATACATAGAGATAAATTCTTTACCATACCAGGCATCAACAACAAAAATTATTGAACAAATACAATCTCAAATAATTGATAAAAAAATTTCTTTCATAAGTTCTATTGAAGATCAGTCCGATGAGAAAAGCCCTGTAAAAATTATAATTAAAACTAAAGGTAATAGCCATAATCAAGCAGATGTTATGAATCATTTATATTTCACTACTGATCTAGAGAGAAACTATAGAGTCAACTTAAATATGATTTCAGCAGATGGAAAGCCAAAAGTAATGAATCTAAAAGAAGTCCTATCTGAGTGGGTGATATTTAGAATCCAAACATATAAGCGTAAGCTAAATCACGAAAATACACAGATACTTGATCGGTTGCATATTCTCGAAGGCTTTTTAATTGTATATAAGCACCTTGATAAGATTATTGAAATTTTGAGAAATGAAGATAACCCTAAACCTAAAATAATTAAAATTGCTAAATTTTCTGAAAAACAATATGAGTCAATTATTAATATGCGACTTAGAAATATAGCAAAACTTGAAGAAGTTAAAATCAAAGATGAATATGATCAGCTCAAACTTAGAAATAAAGAAATAAATTCAATTCTAAAATCTAAATCAAAATTAAATAAATTGATTATTGATGAACTAGATAATTTAAGTGATGAGTATGCTTATGACAGAAAAACAAATATTCTTGAGGATGCAATATCATCAAAACAAATAATTAAAGAGGTCAAAGTTTCTGCCGAGCCAATGTCATTGATTCTGTCAATCAACGGTTGGATTAAATCTAATAAAGGAGAAACTGAGTCTATAGATAAACTGTCTTTTAAATCTGGCGATTATTATCATTCACACATAAATATTAATAATGATCAAGAAGTATCATTTTTTGATCAAAATGGTTTCTTATATTCAATGCTGGTTAATGATGTCCCTTCTGGAAGGGGTTATGGAGAGTCTTTAAAAAAATATTTTAATATTGCTGATGGAATACAAGTTACAGGCATGATTAATTCATCTGAAGACAAACATACAATGTTAGTAACGGAGTCTGGTTACGGTTTCTTATGTTTAAATAAAGATTTATCTTCCTCAAACCGTAATGGTAAATCTATTGTAAAGAATAAATCATCTAACATTATCAAACCTATATCAGTTGATATTAAATCTTATATCTACTATGTCTTGATTACAGATAATCACTACATGATAGTTGCCAAGTTAGATGACGTACCAATATTATCAAAAGGTAAGGGTGTCAAATTAATCAATATTCCTAAGTCTGAAAAACAAGAAAATATTATATTTTCTGGGGTAATAAAAAAAGGTCAGCGACTAGAGATATCTGCAGAAAATAAAAGAAGTAAATTCATTGAATTTAAAGACCTTCAACCATATATTATGGGTAGGACGAGACGTGGTAAAAAGATTGAACAGAAATTTATCCACAAGAATGCAAAATTAAATTATACTATAGGTTAATTATGAAACGTATTTTTTATTTTATCATTGTAAACATAGCAATATTATTAGTATTGAGCATATTTTTATCGCTTACTGGATTCACTGGCATACTGCAATCCAATGGTATTGATTTGGATTATGATTCATTGATGCTGTTTTCGCTCGTCTTTGGCATGGGCGGCTCATTTATTTCGTTATATATGTCTAAATGGATGGCCAAATCTATGGCTGGTGTAAAATTAATAACCTCACCATCAAATGAATTTGAGAGATGGTATGTAGATATTGTAAAACAACAGTCATCACAGCTTGGATTGAAAATGCCCGAAGTAGGCATATTCAATTCTCCGCAACCAAATGCTTTTGCTACTGGTTCTTCAAAAAATAATTCTCTAGTTGCTCTAAGCACAGGCCTTGTAAGCGCTATGAGTAGAGACGAAATTGAAGCTGTAATAGGACATGAAATGAGTCATGTTGCTAATGGCGATATGGTTACACTTACTTTAGTACAAGGTATAGTCAATGCATTTGTAATTTTCTTTTCTCGTATAATTGGACATTTTGTTGATAGAGTAATTCTAAAAAATGAAAGAGGGTATGGAATAGGTTATTTTTTCACTGTTATATTTGCACAGGTTGTCTTAGGTATTCTAGCATCTACAATAGTTTGTTGGTTCTCAAGAATGAGAGAATTCAGAGCTGATATTGGTGGTGCACAACTAACATCTAAAGCTAAAATGATTAATGCACTGAAAGCACTTGAAAGACAAGTAGCAGCACCTCTACCAGATCAAATGCTAGCTTTTGGTATCTCCAATAAAGGTCAATCAAGCACATTACAAAAATTATTCTCTACACATCCACCTTTAAGAAAAAGAATAGAAGCTCTTGAAAACTCTGATATCCAATCAGTATCTCAAGAACAAATCAACTGATGGTTGATCATTCCCTTTTAAGAAATGGCAACAAAGTAATTGTTGATAATCAGCCATATCTGATAATGGATACCGATTTTGTTAATCCTGGTAAGGGACAGGCTTTCACTAAGATTAAAATTAAAAATCTTTTAAATAAAAAAACAATAGAAAAGACTGTAAAAATTGGTGAGGAATTAGATGAGGCAGATGTATTAAATACTTCAATGCAATTTCTTTATCAAGAGTCAGATAATCTATTTTTCATGAATCTTGAAACATATGAACAATTAGAGCTTAATGTCTCATCTATTGATTTTGATCCAAGGTGGCTTAATGATGGAGATGAGTGTGACGTAATCATATGGAATGATGCAATAATCGATGTGGAGCTTCCTAACTTTGTTGTTTGTAAAGTTGTATCAACAGAGAGCGTTGCAAAAGGTGATACAGTATCTTCTACACTTAAAGATGCGGAACTTGATAATGGTATCACGGTTAAAGTTCCTGCGTTTATAAAGCAAGATGAAGATATTAAAATTAATCCATCTACAGGTGAATATTCATCAAGAGCAAAGAATGAGTAAAGCACAAGAACGTAGAAAAGCAGTAGAGCAGGCTATACAAGAGCATAAAGCTAAAAAAAATAAATATATTATTGCTGCAGTTTTTTGGTTTCTGTCTAGCTTGTATTTATATTCAATCGATGAAGGCTTTTCAGATGTATATTCATTAAAACCATTTGTATACTTCATAGTAGGCCCCGTTTTTGCATCGATTGTTTTTGGGAATATAATGTTTTTTCTTCAAAAGATTATTGAAAAAGGAGTTATTAGTTTTTTAGGTTCTAGCGCTCAGCATTTAGTTTTACCGGTCATATCATTTATATTCTTTTGCGCACTTGTTGGAATGTTTATTGTGATATTTAAATTTGCTGAACTCTTACAGACCGTTATTTAGAAACTGTGAGATATAGTATCAATCCTCAACATGGTCCTTTCACGACAGAAAATATTGTTGATGGAACTGTGATATATACACTTATTATAGGTTTTATATTCCTTTATTTTGGTATAAAAACTAAAAAGCTGTGGATAAAAAGCTGGGGAGTATTGACTATAATTAGCTGTTCCAGTTACTTTCTGTACCACTTATTTTAACCACACTTAACCTACATCATATTTAGTTCATGCAATTATCATATAATAATGTATTATATTTTAATGCCTATATTAATGAGAGATATAATTTTACCATTACTGATATCATCCTTGTACTGGCTATCCTTTTATTATGATATTCTTCTGATGAATATGTTTGTATTTGTAATTATTTCTATCGCTTATGTTTATTACTGCAAATGGGTAAATGCAAATTATGAATACATGTTTTCAAAAGAATCTGTAGATGAAAAACTTAACCATATGAGCAGTATTTCAAGAAAAATAATTACCGGAATCTGGGTATCTCACTTTGCCTTCTTTTTCTTTGGTGGCATTAGTCTAGGCGTCTCTGTACCTTTCATTATATATTTTAATTTATAATTGAATATCAGCATTGCTAAAATTTAATTCAAAAAGATTCGTAGATCTTACCTTTATAATTTGATTCGTTTTCAATCGAGTAAGTGATCTGCTGACTGATTCAGTTGTTAAACCAAGATAAGTTGACTGGATAAAGATATTTGAGGAACATTAGTTCTCTCATACTATTGCTCCTCTTTTTATATTTCCTTTTTAATCTTAAGATATATGTGTGAAGCTGACCAGGCGATCATTATTAGTCCGATTATTGCTTGTATACCAGAAATAATTCTTGCATCTCCAGTAAAATAAATATCTCCAATACCAAGTGTTGTATATGTACTTATTGAATAGTAAATTAAATCAATATAAGCATTATCATGCATACCCATCATATTATCTATTTCTAAGTAATATAATAATGTAAATAGTAGAACATGTAGAAAATGAGATATGATAATTAGTATTATTGATATATTTAATTCATTTGATAAATTTAAAAAAATTTTATGAGTCTGTACACATAATAAAATAATTAAGACTGTCAATAATATTAAAACCATAACTTGCCTAATCTATAAATCTAGCCATAATTTTTTGGGTTCACGCATTCCAGCTATTTTACAGGCTTGTTGCCCATATCCATATGGAAAAAGATTATATATATATTTTCTATCTATTTCGAATTCAGTATTTTTAAGCCTGACACTTTTGAGCACAGTGCGAAGTTCTGGAACTTTTTGAGTTTTTTCATATAGTTCTCTAATTAGATATATTATTTCCCAATGTTTCTTAGTTAAACTTAAGCCAAACTCATCAGCTACCTGATTAGCGAAATCAATATTCCACATACTACTATCAGTTATAAAACCACTTATGTCCCTTATATCTTTTTTATCTATCATAAATATAATATTATTAATAATACCATGGATGTATATGATCAAGCTCAAGATGAGTTAAATAACTTCATCAATAAAAATCTCTCTTCTTATTCTAAAGAAAGGAATTATGATTATGGTCCTGATAAGAGAAATAATGTCTCAGTTATTTCAAAGTATGTTTCTCACCGAATTCTTGTAGAATACGATATTATAAATACTGCCTTATCTAAGCACCCAATTTCTAAAATAGATAAATATGTGCAAGAAGTATTCTGGAGAGTATATTGGAAAGGATGGCTCGAGCATCGACCTAAAGTTTGGGAAGACTATTACAATTATCAACCAAAAGAAATAAATACTGATAAATTAAATAAAGCAATTGAGGGAAATACAGGCATTGATTGTTTTGATAGCTGGGTTTCTGAATTGATTAATAATAACTATCTTCACAACCATACTCGCATGTGGTTTGCGAGCATTTGGATATTTACACTAAAATTGCCATGGCAGTTAGGAGCAAATTTCTTTATGAAACATCTCTTAGATGGGGACAGTGCTTCTAATACTCTCAGTTGGAGATGGGTAGCTGGATTACAGACAGTTGGTAAACATTATCTAGCAACATCATCAAATATTAACAAATTTACTAATGGCAAGTATTCTGCCAATGGTTTGAATGAATATGCTGACCCAATTAAAGAAGATATTACATATAGTCCTATAGATTTAAATATAGTCAAATCTAAATCATCCAGCTCTAAATTAATTATCTTTGACAATGACTTGTCAATCAAAGATAGAAAGAGTGTTTATAATAATTATGAGAATATTTATTTGATTCATATTTCTAATCAAAGTCGTAAAATTAAACTTAGCGATAAGGTATTAAAGTTCAAATATTTATGCCTTGATAATTGTAAAAAACATTTTAATCAAGCAGAAATAATAAATGAGACTAATTTGAACCAAATTCTAACTAATTCTGAGGAGGTTGATGTTATTTATCCATGTATAGGTGAGAATTATTCTTTTATCGAAAAATATAGAAATCAGACAGAAATAAATTATATTTATAGGGAAGAAGATTTATTTTGTTGGAAATTCTCTAAGAAAGGATTTTTTAATTTTAAAAAAAACATACCAGTTATTATAGATAAAGTTATTAGAACAAAAGATTTATTTCTTAAAGATTGACTGCTGTTTTTTAAAGAATTTTCATTGCTATTAGGATTAACTTTACTTAAAACCTTTCTGTTTTGCATAAGCAGCATAATTCTTCTTGCCGATAGCAATTTTAAGACTCATTTTATAACTAGCTTTAGGATCAACTAGACACTTCAATTCTTCTCTCTCAATATTATTATTAGCATATTCTCCTCTTAATGTATTCTTATCTATTTTCAAATAAGCTTTATTTTTAAAATCCTTATTTTTGCCCAAGATATTAATACTCTTATTAAGTTTATATTCTCTAAAAATATCACTCTCACCTTTATCATAATCTATTACTAAATTTTTATATTCACGATCTATCCACCATGAAATTATATGAACTTTGTTATCAGAAAACTTTAATGAGAAGTCTACTAGTTCATTAGATGCGTTATTGAAAGTACATAAAAACTCTTTCCCATCTAGATTGGAATTATTAAAATTTGAACAACTCACCAGATGACTGATAAAAAATAGAGGAATAATATATCGCATTTTAGTTATTTAAAGATAATTGTTAATATAATTCCTATGAACATAACAAATGATAATGATGCTAAGACAGGTAATTTTTTCATTATCCCTTTTCTCCAAAAATCAGGTTCTTTACGCCAGGTATCCGTATCTTTCCAAAATTTTGAGTCTTTCTTTTCTGTGTGCATGTTAATTTAAATATATAAAAAAATATCTTAACATAATTTTACTAAAACTTATTTTCTCACTAAATTTATTGTTAATATGTCTTATGAATTATAATGTTGATGTTTTGATTATAGGCGCAGGAGCTGCAGGTCTAATGTGTGCTATCGAAT
>Ga0129342_1000273_pt1 | contig 20782 bp, 29 predicted proteins | sample CPBDNA_5_FD_94426 | JGI IMG/M metagenome (GOLD analysis project Ga0129342, IMG submission 94426) | Freshwater to marine salinity gradient microbial communities from Chesapeake Bay, USA - CPBay_Sum_15_0.2_DNA | ecosystem: Environmental > Aquatic > Marine > Coastal | place: USA: Chesapeake Bay...
AAGGTGAGTATCGTGATCGCCAAGTAGAACTTGCTAAGTTAATCCATAAAGAAGCACATAAAAAGTACTGGGACGAGTATAAAGATACACTTAGAGTAGACATTGGTAAGTTAGATGAGGAATAATTATGTTTAATATTAAAAAAGTTTTTATTGCAGGTAGCATTGTACTACTTAATCTATTGTCTATGCCTGCACAGAGTGTTGCGGCTGCAACATGGACAGGACCAGTTAGTCAGAATGCATTTGTTGATTTATATAAAAATGTAATCGACTCTGTTGTACAAATTGTTGTAATAGCAGAAAATAGCAATGTTAAAGAAGTAATAGAGACTTTACCAAATGATTCGCCCTTTGGTAAACTATTTGAAGAAGAGGGCGAGCAAGTTGTGCCTAAAATGTATGGCGCTGGTTCTGGCTTTGTTGTAACAGAAGATGGTATAGTTTATACTAATCATCATGTTATTTCTGAGAAAGAAGCAGATATGCGAGTAACAGAAATACATATTATTTGGGAAGATGGTAAAACTAGGCAAGCAGAACTAGTAGCAAGCGACGAAGTTTCTGATTTTGCTATATTACAAATTATTCGAGACGATGATAGCCCAGAAGAAAAGTTTAGTTATGTTACAATTGGAGATAGTGGCGAGGTATTGCCAGGTCAGTTCGTAGCGGCAATTGGCAGTCCTCTAGATCAAAATTTTAGTATTACTGCTGGTATTGTTAGTGCTATTAATAGGCAATCTGGGAAGGGTCGTTGGGTAACATATATTCAAACAGATACAGTTATTAATAAAGGAAACAGCGGCGGCCCTATGTTTAATCTCAACGGCGAAGTTATCGGGATGAACACATTGATAGTTAGTCCGTCGGGTTATTTTATAGGTATTGGCTATGCTGTGCCTTCTAATATTTTTAAAAAGGTTGCAGAAACACTACTAGAAAAAGGCAAAGTTATGCGTCCGTGGATGGGTGCATCTTTATCTAAGCCATCTGATGAACTTAGAGACACACTTAATATATCAAAAGAAAAACCAGCAGTTGTAATTATGTCTATTGCACCAAATAGTCCAAGTGATCAATCAGGTTTGCAACAGTATGACGTTATAATGTCGGTTGGTTTTACGCCCAAATGTGACGGAGTAACATTGGCTTGTACATCCCAAAATGTTGAGATGACCCTTGAGGAGTTTATTGATTTTATTTCCGAAAGCGATGTTGGAGACAGAATAGATTTAGACATACGTCGTATAATTGACAAGGAAGCCAAAACATATGAAGATCTAAAAGTGATCCTTATTTTAGGTAATGTACCACCTAAAGTAGAATAGTTTATAAATATAAACATGAAAGTAGAAATTTATAGCAAGGATGCTTGTGGGTATTGCAGTGCCGCTAAAACTTTATTCGAGTCAAAAGGCATACAATACCAAGAACATCGTATTGGGTACAACGGTGTCACAAGAGAAACATTATTAGAAAAGGTTCCAACTGCAAGAACAGTACCCCAGATTTTTATAAACGACGAGTTGATTGGCGGTTACACAGAACTTTCAAATTGGTTTAAAACATACGCTTAGAATATCATATTAATCCTCTTTTTAAGGTAATATTTGGATAAATATACTATAGAAGGGGAATTAAATGAGTCGACCAAAACCGGAAGTTCTGTTATCGCACACCGATCAGAACACTTACAAAAAAGAAGAAGTACTCAGGGCAGAAGCCGTCTGGGCAGTCTTCTATGACGGGCAACCGATTAACCTTAGAAATTCTAACTCGTTAGTTGATTACCCTGGACCTAAATATCGAAAAGTTTCTTTCAGCAACCCCGGACATGCACACAACCTTGCAGAAAAACTAAACGAAAAGTTTCACACTGATAAATTTCAAGTTTATCAATTAACAGATGGCGAAATTATCACAGAATAATATTCACACATTCATTGCAGATAAGTTCATCGATGACCAACATTTAGTATTAGAAGTACGTCGCGATGAACTTACGCATGATGTTATATTTGCTTTACTGTTTGACAATCTGCGTTATAAAGATGGTAAACCATTTGGTTTACGATTAACAAGAGATGGTTTCAAGTGGATGAAAAAGCAATATGAAGTTTATGAAATTTCATTAAACAAACAAAGACTATTAGGTAAAGATATACTATATTTGGACAAATACTTAGAATATCCTTACTATATCAATGAAGCACCAAAGTCTAGAATGTGGGGGGCAGTACCGAACGCAATACCAAAGAAAAATGCTAGATTATTGCTTTTTGCAGGTAGCGACACATTAGAGTTAAAGTTATTAGAAGGAAATATTGATCGTTGGGTGGAAAATAGAAAAGCGGGTGAAGAACTAAATATTAGTAAATGCTAATATAGATATAAAAAACCCACTATATTTCTAGTGTTTTAAGTTGATATTTGTTAAGATTGACAAAACAAGATTATATACTAAAATATGTATATAAATTAAGAAATACGGATATAATTTGACCACACAATTAGAACGAATATTAGAAGCACCACTTCCTTCTGATATAGATTGTCTCAATATGCCGTATAGACCTACAAAAAAAGAAATCAACTCCACGTTTGACGCAATTAATAACAGTATTTTTGGCGGAATATTGTCAAAACCTAAAATATCGTTATCTCGTTTACGCAATAATACCTGGGGTTGTTGTGACGGTTCTTGGGAAAATCGAGATGGTAATATGTGGCCATACACCAAGAAAATTACCTTATATTCAATGTATCCCAGCGTTCACGTATTTGCGGCTACATTAGGACACGAAATGATTCATCATTGGCAATGGACTGTTCATTCGGTAGAACGCATTGCTCAAGGTAAAAAACCTTTAATGAGCCACGGGCCTACTTTTTATCAATGGCGCGGAGTTTTTGAGCAAAAAGGGCTCTGGTTAGCACGTATTTATTAAGGTTGACAAATGCTCAATACCTTATATAATAGTAATATAATAAATTAATTCACTCTTACTCAAACGAGGCAAATAACGTGGCAAACGACACAACTTCCGATGTTCGTGCAGTAAGAATCCGTGACGCTCGTATCGAAATACTTCGCGCAATGCGTAGAAAGCGTCCAGCATTTGTATGGGGCGGTCCTGGCATTGGTAAGTCAGAATTGGTCCAACAAATTAGTGATTCTCTTGATGGGTATATGATCGATCTCCGATTGGCACTTATGGAGCCAACTGATCTGCGCGGTATGCCTTACTATAACAAGGATGCCAACAACATGAGTTGGGCGGCTCCTATTGATTTACCCTCACAAGAACTGGCTAGCCAGTATCCTGTTGTGGTTCTCTTTTTGGACGAACTTAATAGTGCTCCGCCCAGCGTACAGGCGGCGGCTTACCAACTGATTCTCAATCGTAGAATTGGTACTTACACTTTGCCTGATAACGTCGTTATTGTAGCGGCAGGTAACCGCGAAACGGACAAGGGCGTAACTTACAAAATGCCTAAGCCGTTGGCAAACCGCTTCCTTCATATTAACTTGGAAGTAAACTTTGACGACTGGATGAACTGGGCAACTTCTAACCGGATCCATTCAGACGTAGTGGGCTACCTGGCTTTTGCTAAAGCAGATCTGTATAATTTTGATCCGCGTAGTCCCGACCAGGCGTTTGCTACTCCTCGGACGTGGTCGTTTGTTAGCGAACTTCTCGAAGACACCGACGAGGATGAGGTGCTCTCTGATAGTCAGATGACCGACTTAATTGCTGGTACTGTAGGTGAGGGCATGGCTGTAAAGTTTATGAATCACCGAGGTTACGCCTCACAATTGCCTAATCCTTCAGATGTATTAGCAGGTAAGGTAAAGGATCTCAAGGTGCAAGAAGTTTCAGCACAATACACGCTGACGGTGAATTTATGCTACGAACTAGCCGAAGCGCACAAGGACATGAAACAGTCTAAGAAGTTGGACGATTGGCATAAAATGGCTGATCACTTCTTTTCGTTCATGATGGAGAACTTCCAAACTGAAATGGTAGTTTTGGGTGCTAAGATTGCTCTTAGTAACTACAACCTCCCGTTTGATACAAAGAAGTTGAAAACCTTCAAAGAGTTCTATAATCGCTACGGTCAGTTGATTATTGATGCGTAAAAACCGCTAAAATCGTGCTTAAAATCGTTAAGGTTGACAATATTACGATCTACTGTAAAATATGTATATAATGAAAGATTACGATATAGCGAATTGCCCTCAGCGTAAGCGACTGGTGTCCAGCCGGGTACGACTACTTATTAACAAACCCTGGTTTGGTAATATGGTTACTCGTATGAAATTGGTGGATGCCACAGATGCTGGCTGGTGTCATACAGCGGCGACAGATGCACGGCATTTATTTTACAACCGCGATTTTGTTGCTAGATTAAGAGACGGCGAAGTGGACTTCTTGTTTGGTCACGAACTGCTACATTGCGTTTTTGATCACATAGGTCGACGCAAAGATCGCGACGCCAAGGTGTGGAATATTGCCAACGACTTTGTTGTTAACAATATTCTTGTTGAAGAGCAGGTCGGCGAACTCATTACTACGATTAAGATTTGTCACGATTACAAATACCGAGACATGTCTTCCGAAGAAGTATATGAGGATCTCATGGCTAACGCTACAAAGATCGACATGTCGCAACTCTTAGATCAGCATTTAGATCTCGACGGTGGCGAAAGTACTGATGACGATGCTGGTGCAGGTGCTAATCAAAAGAGCAAAGACAGCAAAGACAGCAAAGAAGACGAGCAAGGTCCGCCTGCTTATACTGAAGAAGAAAAGAAGAAGTTAAAGGACGAGTTTAAGAACGCAATGATCCAAGCCGCACAGGCAGCCGGAGCAGGCAATGTTCCAAAGAGTGTAAAGCGGCTGATTAAGGAACTTACAAGTCCTACAATTGATTGGCGAGAACTGCTTAATATGCAGATCCAAAGTATTGTCAGAGAAGACTATACATTTATGAAACAGTCTCGTCGTAGTTGGCACTCGGACGCTATACTGCCCGGTATGAATACTGCTGAAACAATCGATGTTGTAGTGGCGTTAGATGCAAGTGGTAGTATTAGTAATGAAATGTTGCGAGATATGCTTTCCGAAGTAAAAGGTTGCATGTCGCAATACGATGACTTTACAGTAACGGTGTTCTCATTTGATACCGAGGTGTATAACTGCGAAAAGTTTGATCCGTGGAACATCGATGATATTGATACATATGAAATTAAAGGCGGTGGTGGTACTGACTTTGAGATATGTTTCAACTACATGAAAGAAAACGAGATTGAACCAAAGAAGTTTATTATGTTTACAGACGGATATCCGTGGAACTCTTGGGGTGATCCTGATTACTGCGATACAATATTTGTTATCCACAGTTATCATAACAAAGAATTTGAAGCGCCTTTTGGACTTACGGCTCATTACGAGCCGCACAGTGAAGGTATAAGGAAGGCGGCTTGATACAGGTTTCGCATACTGCGAAAAGGGAAGTCGGACCCAATCCGGCAAATTTGAAAAAGGTAAATTGTAAAATGACTAAAACTGATAAAGTACTTGAAGCACTCGTGGACGGACAGGAACTTACTGCGGCGCAGATCTCATCTCGCTGGGGTGTTGGTAACCCGGGTTCACTTATCCAGAGCCTTCGCTTCCGAGGATACTCTGTATACCTCAATACGCACACCGACTCTAAGGGTCGCGTGACTCGCAAGTACCGTCTAGGCACGCCTAGCAAGGCAGTTATTGCAGCCGGCTATCGCGCTCTTGCCAGCGGTATGGTTGCCTAATAGCAACAATTAAAAATGTTGGGGGGTGCAATGCCCCCCGGCACTTTTAAATTTATTACTCCCAAAGGTACAAAAAGATGGTAAAACTAAAGAAAACTGAAAGACTTTTATTTGCAATCCTACTTATTGCGGTTGCAATTATGGCATCTGGTTGCGCTGGTACATACACAAAACAGGATACCGGAACTGCTATCGGTGCCGCTACAGGTGGTGCTCTTGCTTATGGCCTTGGACAAAACTCAAGCAATAAAGAAATTTGGACCGTTCTTGGTATTGGTCTAGGCGCGTTGATTGGTAATAATATCGGTCAGCAACTTGACGAACGAGATCGTTTGCTTGCTGGGCAAACAATGCAACGGACTCTCGAAATTGCCCCAGATCGTCACGTAGGCGGATGGCAGAATCCTAATACAGGTAACTCCGGCACCGTTGTCCCTACTGCTACACATATTAGTTCAAATGGCACGCCGTGTCGAGAGTTTACTACTACATTTAATGTCGGTGGGACTCAACAGCAAGGATACGGAACTGCATGTCGCCAAGCAGACGGCAGTTGGCGAATTATTCAATAGCATACGTTACATTGGGAGAAACTAGAGCGCCTTTGGCGCTCTTTTTTTATCCTTGTATTTCTGATTTTAGATATTCAGAAATCTTTGCCTCACACGATCCTGCTTCTTCTAAAATTGTCACTAGAAAAACCGCTAAAGATTTATAGCCTTCGTCGGTATGCGAACTGTTGAACACGTTCACTCCGGCTTCTGCAATAAACTCAAAGTGTGTCACTGCTTCGTTATTAATTGCAGGAACATCTGCTTTAATATTTTCTAAATTTTCTAACGCTTTTGTTTCCATCTGTGTTAATAGGTCATACTTATCTCTTAGTACTTCTCGTATGGTACCAATTTTATTAAGCGCATTACTTTCTGGCTCGAGTGTAGAAAGTACAGCGTCTGTTACATTGATTAGTTTGCTAATATTGTATATGGATGCTTGACAACGATTTATCTCTTGTAAAATAAGAGTATTACGTACTTCTTCTGATGTAATTGGTTGCTGTGGTTCTTCTATTTCAGCAAATCCATTATTGGTGCCAAATATAAATACTAACAGAAGTAAAAACCCAATATATTTTTTCATGGTGTTATCCTTTCTAGGTTGACAACTTTATAAAATATACTGTATAATATACTAATATAATGTTGTATAAAATATTTAGTATAAAGATTTATTTAAGGAGATTCACATAATGACAAAAGATAAAGAACAAGTTGAAGAAACTCAAGCCGCAGAAGCGCCAGCACAAGAGGCTGCTCCTCAAGAACCAGTTAATATTACTATTGCTGACATGCAGGCTTTGGTTAACTTGATCGATGTGGCTAGTTCAAGAGGTGCGTTCAGAGGCCCAGAACTTACAGCAGTTGGCACATTGTATACTAAACTTGCAACATTCTTACAACAAGTAGTAGGCGCGGCACAGGCTCAGCAAGAAGCCGAAAAGCCAGAGGAAGCCGACGCAAGTTAAGGAGAATTAACAAATGGCAATGAGAAAACATATGGGTAGATTAGTTTCTACCGGTAAGAAAGTAGCAGTAGTTTTTCGTTATATCTACGACGAAAATGGTAATGTTAGCGATTCATCAAATGCATTAGTAGTAGATACAGATGCCCTACCAAACATGTGGATGGATGCATTTATGGCGGCAGTTGATAGTACAGAAGGTCAGGATACTATCAATTTTTATGAAGTAGCAATGAGAAAAACACTACCGGATGGTAGGTTTATTCTTCCTGCACTTATGCAAGAAGGTCGCATGCGTAAAGTTCGAACCAATGATGTTATGATGGAGCCGGATAATCAAGTAAGAATTCTATTAAGCGACTTAAATGAGCAACTAGATAGAATTGCACAAGGATTGGGCGAAGCAGAAGGGACACTAACAACGCAATCTGCAACAGAAATCGTTAATCAACGAGAACAAGCAGGGGCAGGCGACATTGGCGAAAATGCTAACGAATCTAGAGCATATCAATTAAGAACTCAAGCAAATATGCTAAGAGCAGATGCTGACAGGCTAGAAGCAGAAGCAGAACAGTTGCATCCTTTAGCAGAAAAACCAAGACGCGGCCGTCCACCTAAACAAGCACAGGTAGAAGAAACGGCTGATGTCGCGGGATGATAAACACGACTTTGGTAAATTTTTAGCAGAAATAGTTGCTAAACAAGTACCAGTTAACTTTGTTTCAAGTGTTACTGTTATTTTCAAAAACGGTAAACGTTCAAGGTTAACTAAAGATGATTTAATGCATCCTTTACCATTACAAGGTGGTTTAACTTGGGAAAAGGTTGAGGAAGGATTTGAAGGGGTTGAAAACGTTGAGATACACATTGATCTAAATGCGCTAGGCGAACACATTATAACAGAAACAGACTCGCTTTTAGATAAACATTTTAACGAAGACGACTAACATTGTTGCTATAATCATTTGTTGAAGTTAATAATCTCCTAGGTAGTCCCCTGGTAACAGGGGACTAATTTTACCATGATTAATTTAATACTAGCAACAGACAATAAAGGCGGAATAGGATATAAAGGTAAATTGCCATGGCCTGTTTTACAGCAGGATATGCAAAGATTTAAAGAACTTACTACAAATAATATTTGCATTATGGGTAGTAATACGTGGCATAGTTTGCCAAACAAGCCGCTTCCTAACAGAGTCAATGTAGTTCTTTCTACACAGGATTACGAACTTTTTCCTAAAGCAAATTTAGTAGCGCCGAGCGATGCAGATGTAAGTGCTGAAAACCTTATTCCGGGTCTTTTAAAAATTTTCAAAAGAGAATGGCCTACTAAAGATATTTTTGTTATTGGCGGTAAAAACGTATACAAAGACTGGATTGCTTTTGCAGATTATATTTATCTTACACGAATACAAGAAAGTTACGACTGTGATGTATTTGTTGATTTGTCAAATTTATTAAATAACTGTGCATTGGTTAAAGATACTGTAGTGTCTGATGATACTATAAGTTACATTATGCAAGAATATAAATGCAATAATTTGCAGGGAGAATAAAATGGAATTCGTTATGCCATCATTAGTGGCAAGTTGGGAATATGCTATAGTACTATTAGTCGCAGTAGCAGGTATTGCTGTGGCTGTACAACAAAAGAAGAAAAAGAAGAAAAAGAAAGCGGCGGCTCCTGCTCCTACAGCACCAGTTGTAGAAACAGAAACTAGCACAAACTTTGTACCACCGCCGTTAGACTTAAACAATGTAAACTGGTTACATACAAATGTAGGTAATTGGGCAGAAACTGGATCGTTAGATGTTACCTTTCCTCGTCCTGGCGTTATAAGCCTCAACTCGTGGATAATAGATACTTGGCCTGCTACAACTATTAAACATACTTCTGGAACAAAGGACATACAAGTAAATGCTAATCCGTGGGTATTTGTGTACATGAATAACCAATGGCATGCAGGAACATGGGAATGGTTTGTAGTTGGTAACCATGAAAAGAACTGTAAGAACGTTGCAGGTGACCATATTAAGCAACCTCCGTTACAGAATTGGCGCCCAAAGAAAGGTGAGACCGTTTACTTTATGGTATCGGCACTAGCAAGAAACGGCGGTGATGTAAATGTTAAAGAAAGAACTAACATTGTAAAAATTACCTGGCCAGACTATTATACATGATTATGATTAAAGAGTATCCTAAACTTGTACCTTATACAGGGTTTCCTGATTATCCTAAATCTGATGGTACTCCTTTTCCTGTACAGGAACTACAATATATACGCCTATTGCGTCTACTTTGGGCGCAGGGTGTAGATAAAGAAAGCCGCACCGGAATCAAAACAAAAAGCACGTTTGGATTACAAATGCGTTTTGATTTAAGAGACTCGTTTCCTGTTCTCACTACAAAGAAAATAGCATTTAAATCTGTTGTAAGTGAATTGCTTTGGATGATAGAAGGTAGCGGTGACGAACGTCGTCTTGCTGAAATATTGCACGGTAGTAGAGATCCAAAGTATAAAACTATTTGGACTGCTAATGCACAAGCAGACTATTGGAGAAAACGTGCCAGAAGACCAGGCGACTTAGGTCGTATATATGGAGTACAATGGCGTAGATGGTTAAACAACAATGAAAAGATAGACCAACTTGCTACATTAATTGAAAACATTAAAACAGATCCAGACAGCAGAAGACACATTCTTAGTGCATGGAATGTAGGCGATTTAGATTTTATGGCGTTGCCTCCTTGCCATGTAATGTCTCAGTTTTATGTTCATAACGGTGAACTTAGTTGTCAGTTATATCAACGCTCGGCAGACTTTTTTATTGGTGTTCCTTTTAATATAGCAAGTTATAGTTTATTAACATGCATGATAGCACAAGTATGCGGTTTAAAGCCTCATGAGTTTATTTGGAGTGGCGGCGATTGTCACATATATCACGATCACGGAAAAGCAGTACAAGAACAAATACAGAGAGTCTGCGAGAATCCGCCAACACTTTGGCTAAACGAAGATATAAAAAATATTGACGATTTTAAAATGGATGATATAAAGTTAGTCAATTACAACCCACAACCCGCTATTAAAGCATCAATGGCTGTCTAATAAACTTTTAAACTCTGGCACTACGTCAATAAAACTTTCGCCACGTGCTTTATCTAGTTTAGTTGTAAAATCAGCAAAATTTGGTAGCAAGTGAGATAAATCTGCGGAATTCATGTAGTTACAAAGTTGATTCCAACTTTGTTTTTGCTTTTCAGTAGGGCCGTTATCCCACAGTTTTTCCATTACAAGTTCTTTACAGTTTTTATTTAATATAGGCAGACTAAGAAACTCTGGCGTGGCAACATGTGTATGATTTAACCATGCTTTATCACTAAATTTATCTTTATAATGTTTATCCATCATTTCTGCCCACCAACTAGTTATGTTAGGCACGTCGAGAATATTATAAACTGATATCGTCGGCCGTGTTCCTACTCTAACTGGCATCCAATGACTTAACTCCATTAATGTTCTTACTACCTCCTTTACTACTTTAAATTTTGTTGGGTGTCTAACATATTCAATTACAGGACCAATTCCGTCTAAACTAGTTGCAAATTCTATGTGTTTAAAGTGAGACCACAAGTCAATTAATTCTGCTTTAGGCATAACAGTTAAGTTTGTGCTATAGTTTAGATAGACGTGTTTCGCTTGATCTAATTCTACTAGTTTATACAATATTTCTTTATACTCTGGCATAATAAAAGGTTCGCCGCCAGTCATTTTTAAATGCCTAATGTTTGGTAGTATAGGTTCAAGTTTTTTTAAATCAATTGTTCTAGGTTCTGGGTTTTCCTTAATAAACTGCGGTATGTTTTCTGGCTTCCAGTCAATATAGTCTTTAACTAATTCCCAATCTTGATACCAATTTGTACTAAAGTAAGGGCCGCACATACGACAGCGTATGTTACAGCGATTGTTAAAACTTAACTCTAACCATGTAATCTTTGGGTTATCTATATCCAAATCGTGGTGCAAGTCGCCGAGCAAATCTATATCTCTATTATAGTTTTGCCTAATACTAAGTCGTTTATTACTATCTTCTTCTTGCCAGCATTTTAAACAACCAGGGTTCCTTCTGCCTTCGAGCATGTCTTTGCGTAACGAAGTTTGAAAATCCCCGTTGAATACATCTAAAATGCTTTTTTCTCGTATATTGTTTTCTTTGGGGATTGTGCCGCTTAGAAAACGACAGCAAGGTTTTACATTACCGTTTGGTCCTAAAAATTGATGGTTCCATCCAAGAGAACAAAACGTATCACTGGGCCATTTCATAGCCATTTAGATAAAACCGTTGTGCGTTAGATGTTCCAATTTTGCTACTAAATTCGTAGTCTGATCCGCATGTTCTACCACACGTATGTAATTTTGCATTGTTATCTTGCATTTTGTTTTGCCAACTTTGCTCGAGCTGTTGACCGAGCCAACTATGTTCTAACACTTCTTGTATTGTATGATGTCGTAAAGAGTTAAAGTTTGTTTCATAATTGCCTAGCAGTTTTTGTAATTGATTCGCTTGTATATTATTATCGCCAGTAAAATACATAGGTGCTCCTGTCCAGCAACACGGCCACATTCTTGCGGTGAAGTCAATATAAATTGATTTTAATTCTTGCGATTTACAACTTATAGTCGTAGCATCTACATAACTTTCCCAATTACCATATTTTTCTATAATTGCATCAAATTTAGATACGTTTTCATTTTCTTTATCTGATATAGTATGAATTGACTCTTGTGTTTTTTTATTGTAAACATTTTCTGTATCTCGCGACATACTATTTAAAAATTCATTATTGGCTATAAATCTACTTGTGTTTTTAAATACAATTTGTCTAAACCCTAAATCCTTTGCTAGATTATATGCTTCTTCTATTTGATGCTTGTTATGATCGAATATTAGATAATCCCATCGGGCATTGCCTCCTGCTTCAATAAACGCTTTAACATTTTTCATAATAATTTTCCAATCGCTATTAACACGATACAAGTGGTTTGTATCTTCTAACCCGTCAATTGAAAAATGAACAAAGTCGTGTTCTCGGTTAAATATACTAGAAAGTCCGCGCCACCAGTCTGGTTTTCTAGCACTCCCGTTAGTAAATAGCTGCATGGATTGTACTCCGGAATATCTTAACCAATACGCGCATTCTACCCATGTACTACTTGCAATGCTATCGCCATAACTACCGCACCAGTATACGTTTTTAATTTGTGGAGCAAAATCTTCAGTAAAAATATGCTGATAGTCTTTTAATGTTAGTTCAGTTAATGGTAAATCTGGGTTAACTTTGCCGTTGACTACCCGTGCACATTGTGGGCACAGTAAATTACATTTACTTGTGTGTTCCATGTGTACAGATGTAATATCGCTTTGAGTTAAATACATATATAATTATTTATATGCTTTGATTTAATTAAACTTGGTGCAGGTAACGGAGCAAAGTTCTAATCTGCGATTATTTTCCCAACTTTTAACTAGTTCTCGGTGAAACCATTCGTGCTGAAGTATCTCATCTAGTGTGTTATATAATATATTGTTAAAATTGCTTCCATATCTACCATGTGTTTCGCTATATAAATTACTGCTATCAGGGTGGTCCCATGGTTTATCTTTGGGATACCTCATTCCTCCTGTGTGGCAGCAAGGCCAAACTTCTCCATCGAAAGTTAACATAAGTCCTGCTTTTCTGTGCTTCCACCATGAGCAATCAATTGGTGCACTATTTTTGAATTGTTTAATGTCGTTATTGTATTTTGTTTCCATTAACTTGTCAAATTCTTTTAGTTTTTGTTCTTTAACAGTAGATTGGTTATTTACAATGGTATTTTTGTATTTTTTTGTTTCTTCACCTAAGTTGTCGTATTTTTTTACAAAATGATTGATATAAGGTTCTGCATCACTACCACCAGTGTCGTTGCTAACTCTGTCGTAGTTGTCTATAGTAAAGAACTTATTAAAACCCATTTTTTTAGATAGTTCTTCAACTTGGTCTTTTTGATGATAATTGTGTTCGAATAAAATAAACTGCCAGTCTGCTACTCCGCCTGCTCCTATAAATGCTTCTACATTTTCCATTAAACGTTTCCAAACGACCTGTCTTCGATACAAGTCGTTTGTATCTTCTAGTCCATCTATGCCAAAGGTAACCGAACCTACTCCGTTAAGTGCAAGTGCTAACTCTTTCCACCAGGAAGGATGATTAACTCCACCGTTTGTTGCTACTTCTATATATAGTTTACTTCTACCGATCTCTTGTCGTTTGCTATTGTCGTTTGTTTTTTTTAGCCAGTTAATACCTCTGATTAAATCTGGGTTAAGTATCGGGTCTCCAAAGTTTCCGCAGTATTCTAATCTTTCAATATAGTTTATTGTTTCTGTAAAGAACTTTTCAAAAATTTCCCAGGACATATCCTTGATTGGCATATTTTTATTTAAATATTTTCCATTTACATTTCTCGCACAACGCAAACAAAGTGCGTTACACTTTGTAGTATAATCGAGCATTAATGTTCTTAAAGAGGTTAGTTCTAAATACGAATACATATAAATATTTATTATGTCTAATCTTCTTAAAAAGAATACGGTCTTTCTTGAGAAACATCCTAGTTTTTGTATACTGCCGTATATTCATCTTAGAATGCGCGTACATGAGAAAGCAGAATCCTGCAATGTAAGTTCGTTGTGTTGTAGTGCGGCAGGATGTGCTAATATTCCCAGCAATGGGTCTCTAAATGACATGCTTCAGCATACTGAGTTTAAACAAGAAAGACAAGCATTTTCTAATAATTTAATACCGGCTGCTTGTGAAAATGCTTGTAGTTTAAATTACAAAAGCATAACAAAACGAGAAATTTTTAACGACTTATATATTAATAATATTTCGTATGAGGAGGTATTTAACAAACCAACAATAAAATTAATTGATTACAACTTTGGAAACGAATGTAACTTGTCTTGTAGAATGTGTTCCACAACATTCAGCGATCAAATTGGATTACTAGCAAATAAAGAGACTAGTTCTATAGAAAACACCAGTGAATTAATTAAATTAGGTATTAACGATTTGCGCCCTGATGAAAGTTTGCCTGAAAATATAAAACTACTTTCATCGGGTAATTTTATAAGAAAACCGTCAACCGGCGATACCGAGTCATTAAAACAGGTTTTGCCTAATTTGCTTGAATTACAGATTTCAGGCGGTGAACCTTTTATTAGTAGCGACGTTGAAGATATATTATGTACAGCCATTGATAATAACGATAACCAACATATTACTTTAGAAGTTACCACAAATGGTACAAAGTTTATAGAAGAAAAGTTAGATATATTCTTAAAGTTTAAAAAAATTCATTTTATTGTTAGCGTTGATGGGATTGGTTCTACTTACGATTATATTAGACATCCATTCTCATATAACATATTAGAGAAAAGATTGAAAGACATTGTTCGTTATATTATTGATAATAATTTGCAAGAAAAGGTTAGTTTTGGCTTTGCAAGCGTAGGTATATTATATAATATTTACAGTTATGCTGAATTACACAAAAGTTTAAACATTATTTTTAAAGAGTTATACGATAGTAGCATGTTGACCCTGATCACAGGTGTATATGGGCTAGGCGATAATAATCATGCACTATCATGGGATAACATACCTAAGAATATATTAGTAGATGCATTTTCGTCGTATAGCGTTACAGAAAGCATCTGGTATCAGACCTTTAAAGATTATTTAGATAATCGTTTTTACGAGCCAACAAAAGAAGATATGCAAAAAACAAAAAAACACACGCTATTATTAGACAAGTTGTATAATCGCTCATATGAAGACTATTTACATCGAAGCATTGTAAAATATTTAAATTCAATTGACTAAATAGAAATGTTATGAGTACAACATTAGACATAGTAGGATCCGGGTATCGTATTTTTAGAGTAAAGTGCCCTCTTGTTAAAAATAGTAACGGAGAACTATCTTTATCGGCGCCAGCAGAAGAATGGGCAAAACTTGGTTGGGAAGAAGGCACAGTTTTAGAAATTAGACAAGACGATAAAGATGATTTTACACAATTAACAATTCGCAAAGCACCAAAAAGCCTTAGGGATAGTGCAGGCGTTTAACTTATATTTTTTTATCTGGAATAGTTAAGGATTTAACGGTTAGTATTTCGCCTTTTTTAATAGGCATATCAATACTTAAATATAAACACCAGCAGTCATCATACTTTATACCCCAGTCGTATCCGCCGCTGAGCATTACTTGGTAAACAATACAATTAGGATTATTAGACGTAGTTAGAAATGCACCAAGTGAAGTTGTAATTAAAGAACCATTGCCATTATGCCCAGGACCGTTTCCAACACCAATGTGCGGGTGTGTCACAGATATTACGCCCACCATTCTTCTGTGTGGTATATCTTGCGCGGCACAAAGTACAAATAATCCTTTGTGTTGCTTTAAGGTTAAGTATAACGGTAACATCATAATATTTATAAATACTTGTACTGTTTTTTAATGGATATAGAATGAAAATAGCGTTTGTTGGTGATAGTTTTTGTATGAATTACGATAGAGGTAGCATTGACTGGCCTGCGGTGGTTGCAGGCACTTTAGGTGCAGAAATACTTCAAACAGGATTTGGTGGACAACCATTTTACCCGTCGGTTGAATTATTTTTATCGGATAATTTTTACAAAGCAGACTATGTTGTGATGTGCCCAACAGAACCTTATAGGATCTATAATATACACAACTTACCCATTAATGGGGTCTGGGTAGATCAGATTACGAATAAAAAAGGAGATCATTGGGCTCATATAAAAAGTGGCTATTACGAAGAAAAGTATAATATTCCTAATAAAGTTTTAGTAAAGGAAATAACAGCAGGAGCAAAAGCATATTATGATCACTTTATGACAAACACATATGCAAAGATGACGAATATAGCACTTATTGCGTGGCTTGACAATTTACTAAAAGAGCATAATAAAAAAGTAATCTGGCTTCCAAGTTTTTATCATTCGTTTCTATATTCTTCACTTTATTGTGATTTTGTCAACCAAGAGCCGCTAGACCCGATTCATCCAGATGTCTATTATGTACCAGTATCCGGTCCGTCGGCTAACATTCCTTTATTTGATATTTCAAAGGCCGAGTTAGAGCAACATAGTTTATTAAATTTAAACGAAGAAGAAATCAACGATAAAGTAGCCAACGATCGACGCCACAATCATTTTAATAAAGAGAACAACGGTATAATTGCAAAGATGGTATTAGATATAATTGAAAAAGATGATTTCTCTCCAAAAGCAATACACATGGAAGAATATTTTTCTCATTTAGATTTAAGTAACATAAAGAGAGTTAGATAATAAAGAATAAGAAGTAAATTAGTGATAAATACACTAATGCGCGCCAGTGAATTCATTAACAATACAGAAATAGAACTCGAAGAAGGCTGGAAAGAAAAAGCAATAGGTGCTTTAGCGGCTGCTGGTATTGCCGCCGGGGGTGTTAATATGATTAACAAGCAAGATGCTCCTCAGCCCGATCTTCAAACAAAGACACAAATAACACAACCAGTTCAACAAAGCGAGTTAGGAAATATTGCGGCGCTTAAACGCATGATTAAAAAACACGAAGGAAAGCGTTTAGAAGTTTATAATGATACAGTAGGAAAACCTACAATCGGTTATGGTCACTTAATTAAACCTGGTGAAGACTTTTCTAACGGTATTACAGACGAAGAGGCAGACAAGTTATTCAATAAAGACTTTGCTTATCATGCAGAAAAAGCAAAACTAGTAGCAGGATACAACAAAGCATCTATAAAACAAAAACACGCATTAATTGATTTAACTTTTAACATGGGCCCTGGCTGGGATAAAGGTTTTCCAGAGTTCTCAAAAGCCGCAAATGCTGGCAACTGGGAAAAGGCCGCAGATGAATTAGTTGATAGTAAATGGTACACACAAGTTGGCGATCGTGCCAAAACGATTGTTAGCATGATACGCGGTTAAATATGGCTTTACTCGATGACGAAAATATGTGTCCTGCACCCTTTACAGGACTAACCATAAATCCCCAAGGCGAAATAGTGCTATGTTGTGCATCTGGCGCACCAATTGCTCATATGAATAATGTGCAATCACTAGAGTCTTTTTACAACAGCAGCCAAATGCAATATTATAGAAATACATTTCTCAATAATAAGCAAAATGAAGTGTTAAAAAGAGAATGTATATCTTGCACACTACGGCAAGGATACAATGTACATACCAGGAGAGATGCATTAAGAGATATATACGCTTATAATTTTCAAAATTTAGACAACGATCTTGCAGAAACAGACAAACCTTTGCGATATTTAGAATTTACTACTTCAAATATTTGTAATCAATGCTGTGCAATGTGTGGACCAAAATTTAGTTCTAAATGGGTATCAATTGTAAGAAACGACAAAGATATTAGAAAACTTGCAACCTATAAATCGTCTAATTATGTCATGCCTGACGATCATATTGAGAAAATTATTAGTGTACTACCAACATTGGAGTATTTGGTAATCAAAGGTGGCGAACCGTTTGCTGACGAAAATAATTTTAAAATTCTATCTGCACTTAATAAAGTAAACAAGACATGCGTAGTTAAGCTAGTGTCTAATTGCTCTAATGTTCCAGACAATATGTTAGAGTTACTAAAAGAACGTGCTAAATCAAAGCCAGTTAAAATTACTGCATCAATCGACGGTATAAATGATCTTTATTACTGGATACGTTCAACTGAATTTAATAAAACCGTACAAACTCTAGAAAAAATATTTAATGTAACAAAAAAACCGATTGATATAAACATAACAGTATCATTATATAACATATACAATTTGATAGAAATATTTGAATTCTTTCACAGCAAACCATATGTTAACAGAGTACATGCCGCAGATCAGGTACAATGGCCTAGATATGCTTCCCCAAGTATGTTACCACCCGAAGAAGTAGAACGTATTAAAAGTAATATAAGAAATTCTATTATAGGACAAACAGGTAAAAGACAAAAGTTTTACGGAATAACAACCAATTGGTGGAATGTTGATATTTTTAGATCCTATAAGGAAATAGACGAAGGGTTATACGAGGAAAATTATCCTAGAGTAGCACCATGGATTAAAAAAATGAACGAAATAAGAGGCATGGATTTATACAGTATAGTGCCGCAACTTAAAGAATTTTTTTAACCTTTGTTTAGTTTATTTTGTTCGTTTGCCCATGCAATATAATTTTCTACTTGATCTTCGGGTAAGCAAGCAAGTCTAGCCATACCTGTATCTAATGTAGTTAGCAGCCTTTTCTGAAATGCTTGATCTTTTATTTGTGCTTTGCAAGCAAACTTTGTTTCAAAAGGAATGTTTGTATTAACATTGTACCAAATTTGAGGCGCCCCGTTATTAAAAATAACAAGCATAAGAACTATAAAGAACTTCATTTAACAATCTCCAACGAACAATATAAAAATATTTATAGGGAAATTGCATGGTAATAAATTGGTAGTTTATGGGCGTAATGTTAGATCTAACATGTTTTGACCAGTTGTTATACATTCTTCGGTTGCTCTTACAGCAACAGGAAACGCTATTTTAAATAGTAATGCGTCTTTCTCGCTTTCAAATCTGTAAGCAGTTTTTGATACTTCGTACATGCCCGGATACTTCTGTGATTCGACAAAGTGCCTACTCCATCGATGTGGAGCATGATCTTGGCACCAACGTATTATCTTTTTTTCTGAAAAAGAATAATCATTTAAAATAAAAATAACTGGCATATTAATCGTAAATAAATGGATCTCGTTTACGTAATTCTTCGAGTTTCTTTTTATGTTCTTTTTGTTTTTTATAGAATTTAATTCTATTTTTAATTTTGTTTATTAGTTTTTTCATTTTGGGATTTCCATGCGTTGTCTGTCTTCATGTAAACCTGCAAAGTATTTAGTCATATCTATTTCAGTGCCTTGATAAAATTTATGTTCATTAATAATGTCTATAACAAGTTGTGCTAATGTAAAATTTATTTTTTCTCCAAAATGATTTAATCTAGCAACTGCGTCTAAATTGTGACCGGCCGGAGTAGTAGATTTATAATAACCAATAATGTCTGTAATACCATTGCATAAAAGATCATACTCAGCTAAAGAAGATAAAGAATGTGATCCGTAACAGCCGCTTGTTATAGTTGAATTTGTTCTTTTAAGGTCAACAAAAAACCAAATACATTTTTTCTTGCGTTGACTAAGAATTCTATTCATGTCATCAATGAGAAGTCGATGCACTACTAGATGGTATTCAAAATTTATTAAATTGTCATAATAGTTTTGAATAGAAACTTCTATCTCTTTGGCTTCTTTGATGCTACAATCTAGGAAATTTCGTATAGACTCGGCGGAATGTATAGCAGAAGATGTTATTGGCAAATTATGTTTGTTAGCAAGTCTATACGGCTTAGTAATACATAGTATAACATAATCAGCATTATCAATTATCTGTAGAAGGTCTTGATATGCGTTAAATAAACATCCACCTGTCATACCTCTGCATAAAATATCAGCATTAAATTGCCTAGCAATAACTTCAGGCCAACCCAAAAAATTAGGCCTATTCTTAATTTCCCACTCGTTAAAAAACCTGTTAATTCCGTTACAAAAACTATCGCCGACAAATGCTATTTTCATTTCTTATTCTTTTTTAATTTAACAGGTCCTGTTAAGTGTGGTCTACTAAACCATAGTTTAAACCAGTCTTCGTCACCTGGTTGTAAATTTAATTCTCGCTCTTTTTTTCTTTTATACGAGCCAACTAAACTGAGATTTTCTACGGGAAATTCTGGATTAGATGTTTTAAAATCTCGTTTACGCATAACTGTTTTTGCTACGAGATCTAATTCTTCGTTTTCTTTATCCCATAATAAAACAAATGGTACATTTACATCAGTTGCCATGTCTTTCATTACGCCTTGTGCATCAGGGCCTAAACGAGCAATAGGTTTACCCCATTTTTTATATTCTTGTTTAAAAAGTCGTGTAAGTTCTGCTGCTGTGATAGGTTTTTGATTACGTTCGTCATTGACGCGATCTATAAAATGGCGTGTGAATTCTATATCAATTCCTACTTTGGAAAAGATTTTATCAGCATATTTTTCAATAGCGTCTAAATCTGCTTGCTTTACATCTTCATTAACGCTTTCTTTATTTATTTTGTTTAATTCATACTCTACCATGTCGCCTTGGTCTTCAATGTATGCGTTATAGCCTAACTGTCTAGCAAACTTTTGTACCATTCTAGTATAAAGTTTTGTTCTGCTTGGATTTGTGCCAGTGTTTCCTTTCATACCAGA
>Ga0129342_1000275_pt1 | contig 20682 bp, 20 predicted proteins | sample CPBDNA_5_FD_94426 | JGI IMG/M metagenome (GOLD analysis project Ga0129342, IMG submission 94426) | Freshwater to marine salinity gradient microbial communities from Chesapeake Bay, USA - CPBay_Sum_15_0.2_DNA | ecosystem: Environmental > Aquatic > Marine > Coastal | place: USA: Chesapeake Bay...
ACGGATAATGATTTACTCTATTTGATAAACCAAAATCTTTTAAAATTTTTTCTGCTTGTCTAAATGCTTTAATTTTATTTTGCGTTTTACAAATGTTAGCTATTGAAACATTTTCTAATGCAGTGAGATCTGAAATTAAATTATTATTTTGATAGACAAATGAAATTATATTTCTTCGATACTCTGTTTTTTCATTATCACTCAATCCTACTAAATCTTTTTTTTCAAAAAGAATTCTTCCGGAATCTGGCTTGTCTAACAAGCCTATCAAATGTAATAATGTACTTTTACCAGATCCGGATGGTCCGACTAACGCAACAATTTGATTATCAGATAATGACAAATCGACTTTCTTCAAAACATTAATTTTTTCTGTTTTGTCATTATAAGATTTTGACAAATTTAATATCTTTAAAAAATTACTAATCATATTTTAGTGATTCAATTGGATTTATTCGAGAAGCCTTAATTGATGGAATAATCGAAGATAAAAAGGTAATTATTAGAGAAATACAAGATATAATTATAATGGTTGGGGTGTGAATTTCGCTTGGCATTTTGCTTAAAAAATAAATTTCAGCTGGAAATATTTCAATCCGAAGAACATTGCTCAAAAAAATTCTTATCGTTTCAATATTATATGAGAATAATACTCCCAGAATTACTCCAAATAAAGTTCCAGCTATACCTATAGAGGATCCTGTAACAAAAAATATTTTATTTATTGAAAAACTAGAAAAACCAATAGTTTTTAAAATAGCTATTTCTTTAGTTTTGTTTTTAACAAGAATTGTAAGTCCAGAAATAATATTAAAAGCAGCAACAATTATTATCAAGGTTAAAATAATAAACATTACATTTCTCTCTACAAGAAGAGCGTCATAAAAAGTTTTGTTATTATCGACCCAAGAAAATGCCTTTTGGTTATTTTTTAATAGCAAATTTTTAACAAGATTTGCATGATCTGGATTATTTAATCTAATTTCAATATTTCTATTGCTATTTTGTTTAAATAAAAACTCTTCCGATGAATTTATATCAATTAAAATATAATTATTATCGAACTCATAGATACCTGTCTTAAAAATTGAGCCTACTATAAATGAAAATTGCTTGGGGACATTTCCAAAAGGAGTGCTCTCTTGAATCGTAGATAAAACAGTTATCTTATCTCCCACCCAAACCCCCAAACTTTCACTTAAATTTGATCCAATCGAAACATAATTTTTTCCAAAATTGTTAATATTTCCATCTAAAACATTCTGAGAAATTAATTTATCATTTAAAAATTCTTTTTTTTCTAACGCCCTAATAATAGTGCCTTTATTTATTTGTTTACTTATTACTAATGCTTGAATTTGATACGATAAATTAATTTTTGATATCTGAATTTTATTTAATTTGAGATATTTTAGAATATTCTGTTTAGTTTCCTCGTAATTATCAAATTGATAAACTAAAACATGGGGTTGAAATAACAATAACTTTCCGATTAGGTCTGTTCTAAAACCATTCATAACCGACATAACTATTATTAATGTAGCCACACCAAGTCCAATTCCTAAAAATGAAAAAAGAGAAATAACTTTTAAAATACCTTCTTTTCTTTTAGGCTTTAGATAACGCTTAATAATTAAAAGTTCAGAAGAATTTATCAATTGAAATAAATAGTTTTTAATTTTTTTAAAATATCTTGTCTTGACAAAATTTCCTTTTCACAGCCTAACTCTTTGAACTCAAATTTATCCAATTCTTGTTGAGAGCCAATTATAATTTGATATGGTATTCCAATTAAATCAAAATTTTTAAACTTACTTGCAGGACTTTCGTCTGTATCATCAAGCAAAACATCAAAAGCATTTTCTTTTAACAATTCATAAATCTTTTCTGCTTTATTTTTGCTTTGCTCATCATTTTTTTTTCCTAAATTAATTATTGCAACGTGAAAAGGAGTGACTGTTTTGGGCCACTTCATTACATTATTATTATAATTTGCTTCAATTATAGCGCCTACTAATCTAGAAACTCCAATTCCATACGAACCCATCTCCACGGTAATATTTTTACCTGATGAAGAGTTAACTAATGCCTTCATTGGTTTGGAATATTTGTCACCAAAATAAAAAATGTGACCAACCTCAATTCCTCTTGTTATTAACTGATCCTCTTTTTTAACTTTTTGATCAAACTCTTTTTGATCAAACTTTTCATCAGTGGCAGAATAAATTTCAGTATACGATTTAATCATATTATCTAAACTTGATATGCTGTTATTAAAATCGTCAATTTTAAGATCTAATATTTTTTTACTAGTATATATTTGACTTTCTCCTGTTTCGGTTAAAATCACAAATTCATGTGATAGATCACCGCCAATAGGTCCCGTATCAGCAGCTAATGGTATAGCTTTAAGGCCTAGTCTTTCAAAGGTTTTCAGATAAGCAAAAAACATTTTGTTATAAGATAGTATTGCGCCTTCCTTTGTTTCGTCAAAGGAATAGCTATCTTTCATTAAAAACTCTCTACCCCTCATAACGCCAAATCTAGGTCTAATTTCATCTCTAAATTTCCATTGAATATGATAAAGAATTAAGGGTAAAGCCTTGTACGACTTAATATTATCTCTAAATATTTGTGTAATTAATTCCTCATTAGTTGGTCCGTAAAGCAATTCTCTATCTTGCCTGTCTTTTATCCTTAACATCTCTAATCCATATCCATCGTAACGACCACTTTCTTTCCATAGATCAGCTGATTGAATTGTGGGCATTAACATTTCTTGAGCTCCTGCTCTATCCTGCTCCTCCCTAACAATTAATTCAATTTTTTTTAAAACTTTATAACCTAATGGTAACCATGAATAAATTCCTGCTGCGGACTGCCTAACCATTCCAGATCGTAACATTAGTTGATGGGATTTGATTTTAGCATCCGAAGGTATATCTTTTAAAATTGGTAAAAAAAAATTAGATAATTTCATTATTTTGAAAAAAATTGTCTTAAGTTAATAAATTCAAAATATGACAAAAAAATAATTAGAGCAAATATTATTAGAGAAATTCCAGTAGTTATTAGGAATTTATTAAATAAATGTGGGTCTGCAGGAGCGCCGGGGTCAGTTCCTTTTGAAATTTGCTTATTTTCAATTTGAGACTTTATGCTAAATGGAAGAACAGTAAAAAAAACCACCATCCATATTATTACGAAAATTACTACTCCACCAAATAATGACATAATAAAATCTCTAAACTCTTATTATAACTATGTTTGTATAGGGTCTTTTTTTTGTCTTACTATAAATAATTTTTTTCAAATTTGACTTTAAATTATCGATAAAGTTCTTTTCGTTTTTTTTATTATTTAATGAATAGTTATTTGAACTGTCAATTATCGATTCTTCAATATCATAAAGAACCTCATCAATTTCTTCATCATTAAGGGGCAAACCTCTTAAATTAATTATAGGATTTCTATCCAATTGTCCTTTTTTCGAAATTAATAAAGTTATATCCATTAAACCATTATAAGAAAAATTTTTTCTATCATTTAAAAATCTTGAATTCTCATCAATAAGCCTATTACCATCAACTAAGAGCTTTCCACTGTGTACTTTGTCAATTATTTTTGGAGCTCCTGGATAAATTCTAATAATATCTCCATTTTCTATTAATGCAGGATTTGGTACTCCTAAGGATTTGGCAAAATCAAAATGTTCCTTTAAATGCCTATGCTCTCCATGAACAGGGATCGAAATCTGAGGTTTGATCCAACCATACATATCCTTCATTTCGTCTCTTCCTGGATGACCAGATACATGAATAAATGCATTCTCTTCAGATATTACATTTATTTTTCTTTTAACTAACAGATTATGAATTTTGAATAATTTTTTTTCATTACCAGGAATTATTCTTGATGAAAAAATGACAGTATCGTCCGAATCTAAAAAAACATCAGGATGTTCTTCATTCACAATTCTATTCATTGCACCCATTGGCTCTCCCTGACTTCCTGTGCATAAATACACAATTTTATTTCTTGGAATTTTTTTTGCATCTCTTGGATCAATTGGAGGCTTAAGGTTTTGAAGATAGCCACATTCTTTAGCTGTATTGTAAATTCTGTGCATAGATCGACCTACTAAAGACAAATGCCGCCCAACTTTTTCTGCACATTTAAAAACAGTTTCCATCCTAGCTGCATTTGATGCAAATGTTGTTACAACTATTCTGTGTTTAATATTTTCCATTATCGTTAACATGCTGTCTCTAACATCTTTCTCTGATCCTGATCGACCTTCTGTAAAAATATTTGTCGAATCGCAAATCATTGCCAGCACACCTTCTTGGCCGATAGATTTTAATTTTACCTCATCCATTTTTTTACCTAGCAACGGATCTTCATCACATTTCCAGTCACCAGTATGAAATAATGTGCCCACAGGAGTCTTGATCCTTAAAGCATTAGGCTCTAAGATTGAATGAGTTAAAGTCACATAATTGATATCAAAAGGTCCTATTTTAACATTTCCATTTAATTCAATAATTTTTATTTTTCCTTCGACTGAAATTTTTTTTTCTTTAAATTTTTCTTTTATTAATATTGCGGTAAAAGGGGTTGCGTATATTGGACAACCCAACAATGGCCATAAATGGGCAATAGCTCCTATATGATCTTCATGAGCATGGGTAAGCAATATACCCAAAAGATTCTTTTTTCTTTGTACAATAAAATCTGGATCTGCAACCATCAAATCTACTCCCGGAATTGAATCATCTACAAATCCAACTCCAATATCTATCATTATCCAATCATGATTATTTGGAGCGCCATAACCATAAAGATTCATGTTCATCCCAATCTCGCCAGAACCGCCTAATGGACAAAAAACTAGTTCATTTTTTTCATTTTTCATAAATTAAATACTTTCCTATTACAATTAATGACCTCAATAACCCCTCTTAGAGTAATGTTCCTATCAACAATTGATTTATATTTAAGTGAATTGTAAAAAATACTTGATAAGCCACCAGTCAGAATTACTTTATATTTTTTTTTAGTAGATGAAATGATTTTATCCAATATTCCATTCATCATGGATACATATCCCCAGTAAATACCAGAATTCATAGCTGAAACAGTGTCTTTACCAATTATTTGAGAGGTCTTTTTCAGTTTAATCAAAGGGAGCAATGCTGTTAATGAATTCAAAGTAACTAATGACAATCTAATTCCAGGAGTAATTAAACCACCCTGATACACTCCATCATTGTCAAGAATATCAAAAGTGGTAGCAGTTCCAAAATCTACAATAACGCAATTAGTTTTGTACAAATAATTTGCTGCTATAACATTTGCAATTCGATCAGATCCGACTTGTTTGGGCTTTCTAATATTAATTTTTATTGGATTGTAAAATTTTTTATCAAGTATTTCAAAGCATTTAATCCGATTATTTCTTAATATTTTTTTTATAGCTTTGTAAACATTAGGAACAACAGAAGTTGCAACAAAATACTTTATCTTATTTTTTTTAATTAAGCTAAAAAATTTTTTATTTTTATGAATGGAATTTGTTTGAAAAGTTTTTAAATTATAAATTTTTTGGGATTTGTAATTGTATAATGCGAACTTACTATGCGTATTTCCTATATCGGCTATAAGAAACATACCTATCTAACTTTCATTTGATTTATTAAAACTTCTCCTAACATTAAAGGATGTATTGTTTTTTTAAAAATTTTTTTTAAATTTTCAGTTTTATAATTTTTTATTTTTGGATTTTTAATTAAATTTACTCCAATTCCAATAATTACAAATAAATTTTTTTTAAATTTAAAACTTTCTACTAAAATTCCAGATACTTTTCTTTTATTTATTAGCAAATCATTAGGTTTTTTTATTTGAAAAATATTAGTTTTAAAAATTTTTTTTAAAGATTTCAATAATATGTTTAATGAATATTCTTGCATATTTTTAATGCACATATAATTCTTAACTCTAAAGAATAGTGAACCCATAAAATTTCCCTTAATTGAAACCCAGCTATTTCCATATCTGCCTCGACCTTTTTGCTGAAAGTCGGAAATTACCATTCCATGATCTATATCATAATTTTCCACTAAATATTTTGCAGTATTGTTCGTATTATTCACGCAATCAAAGTAATAAATAGGCATAGACATATCCTACTGTATTGCTTTTGAGGCAATATTAACAAAATAAGTTAAACTAGAAGGATTTAAGAAATAAAATAATATCAATAGAGTTGAAAATGCCAATGAAAAACGAATTCCCTTGCTGGTAATAGGATCAAATTTTTCTTGTTCAGGATCAAAATAAATAATCTTAATTATTCTTAGATAGTAAAAGGCCGAAACAACCGAAGTAATTAACCCTATAATAGCTAAAGCAAATAAATTAGACTTAATAACAGCCATAAATACGTAAAACTTTGCAAAAAAACCTGCAAGAGGCGGTATTCCAGCGAGAGAAAATAAAATTACTGTAAAAGAAAAAGCTATTACTGGATGATTTTTAGAAAGGCCTGATAAATCTCTAATATTTTCAAGATAGACATTTTTTCTCTTCATTAAAATAATACAAACAAAGCTTCCTATGTTCATTACAACATAAAGAAATATATATAAAATAGAGGAAGACACGCCTTCGTTTGTTCCTGTTGTCACCCCTGCTAAGGCATATCCCATATGACTTATGCTACTATAGGCCATTAAACGTTTAATATTAGTTTGACCAATTGCTGCTACTGCACCTAAAATCATAGAGGCAATCGAAATAAAAATTAAAATAGTTTGCCATTCATTTACGACATTACCAAAAGCTATATATAAAATTCTTATAATAGCTCCAAAACCTGCCACTTTAGGAGCTAATGCAAAGAAGGCCGTAACTGAGGTTGGGGCTCCTTCGTAAACGTCTGGCGTCCACATGTGAAAAGGAACGGCTGAAATCTTGAATGCAAGACCAACCAAAACAAAAACTAGACCAAAAGATAATGCTAAATTAGATGATGTATAATTTTCTGCAATAACATAATAATTAGTAGAGCCTGTAAAACCATAAACTAAAGAACATCCGTAAAGCAATAAACCAGAGGATAAGGCCCCAAGTACAAAATATTTTACACCAGCCTCGGTGGATTTGACAGAATCTCTATTTAATGCAGCAAGAACATAAAGTGATAATGATTGAAGCTCTATACCAAGATACAAACCTATTAAATTATTAGAACTTACCATTACGAACATACCTAAAATTGCAGTGAGAATTAAGATCGGATATTCAAATTTATCAATTTTGTTATCTTTTATGTATTGATTTGTAAAAAATAATGCAAGAGCACTGGATCCAAGTATTAATATTTTTAAAAATGAAGAAAATTCATCAATCAAATAATTATTATTGAATAACTTTTCTGAGGTATTATCATTTATATAAATCAAGGGAATAGTAAGTAATAAAACAATTGATGAAAATTTACTTACCGCTGAAAAACTATTTTTTTTAAAAACTCCTAGAATTAAAAGAGATAACAAAGAAATTGTTATAAACAACTCTGGATATATTAAATTTATATTGTCCATTACTTAATTGCTGATTGCATTGTTAAAATTTTAGAATTATAAACCGAAACAATATTCTCCACGCTTACTGAAATAGTATCTAAAATTATATTTGGAAATATTCCTAGCACAATTGCTAAAAAAACTAATGGTAATAATGTAAATAGTTCATATTGATTCACATCTTTTAGAGATTTTACATTATCATTGGAAATTTCACCAAATACGACTCTTCTATATAACCATAAACTATAACAAGCTGAAAGAACTACCCCGGTAGCAGCAAAAAAAGAAACAAGATAGTTACTCTTAAAAGCTCCAATCAAAACCAAAAATTCTCCAACAAATCCGCTAGTACCAGGCAATCCTAAACCGGCTAAAATAAAAATCATAAATATAATCGAATATTTTGGCATCGTATTTACAACGCCACCATAATCAGAAATCTCTCTGGTATGCATACGATCATAAACTACACCAACACAAAGAAAAAGTGCTGCAGAAACAATTCCATGGCTGATCATTTGAAAAATTGAACCTTCTAAACCTTGTGAATTGAATGCAAATATACCAATTGTAACAAAACCCATATGAGCAACTGAGGAATATGCAATTAATTTTTTCATATCTTTTTGCATAAGCGCAACTAAAGAAGTGTAAATAATTGCAATGATACTTAGTACAAAAATTAGTGGAGCAAAATATTCAGACGCGATTGGAAAAAAACCAATTGAAAATCTTATAAAACCGTAGCCTGCCATTTTAAGCAAAATTGCTGCAAGAATAACTGAACCAGCAGTTGGTGCCTCAACATGGGCGTCTGGCAACCAGGTATGAACTGGCCACATAGGTGTTTTTACAGCGAAGGAAGCAAAAAAACCTAACCAGAGCCAGTATTGATATTGTGCTGCAATATCAAATTTTAACAAAGTCTGTATATCCGTTGTTCCTGATTGATGGTAAATAAAAATAATTGCAATTAGCATAAAAATAGAACCAAACAAAGTATATAAGAAAAATTTAAAAGCTGAATAAACTCTTCTAATACCCCCCCAGATGCCAATGATTAAAAACATTGGGATCAAACCAGCCTCAAAAAAAAGATAAAAAATAAAAAGATCTAAAGAGCAAAAAACTCCCAACATCATTGTTTCCATTAATAACAAAGCAATGAAAAAATCTTTTTTTCTTACTTTAACGCTATTAGATGTTGCAATAATACAAATTGGAGTAATAAAAGCTGTCAGAACAACAAATAAAATACTTATACCATCAATCCCAACTTTATATTTGGTAAAATTAATTATCCATTTTTTTTCCTCAACAAATTGAAACTCTGACGAAGATGGGTCAAAATTAATCCACAAAACTAGAGATAAAACAAAAACTAAAATAGAAGTTAAAAAAGAAACATTAAAACTTATTTGATTAGTTCTGTTCTCATCATTGTCTTTCTTATTGTTGAATAATAAAAAAAATACACCAATCAAAGGTAGGAAAATAATAATTGTCAAAATAGGCAAATCCATAAATTAGAATATTATTAAATAAGTTAGTAAAAATGATAGCCCAACTAAAATAACAAAAGCATAATGATATAAGAACCCACTTTGAAACTGAACAGCTTTATCTGAAACAATTTTTATGATTTTAGCAAAGCCATCAGGACCAAAACCGTCAATAACAATTACATCTCCCTTTTTCCAAAAAAAAGAACCTAACTTTTTGGCTGGCCTAACAAATAAGAAGTCGTACAATTCATCAAAATACCATTTATTAATTAAAAAATTATACAATGGTTGATTAATTAAAATAAAATTATCTAGAGATTTTTTATTTTTTACAAAGAAATAATAAGCTAATGGAATCGCAATAATAACTAAGATTGGTGTAATTATTAGAAACCAAATTGGAGGATGTTGTAAAATAAATTCATTCAAGAAGAAAATAGAACTATTCCAAAACTGCACTGCGTAATTACCGATAAAGAAATTTTTAAAAATATATCCTGAAAATATTGCACCTAAAGACAAAAAAACCAAAGGAACAATCATAACTAAAGGTGACTCATGAACCTTATTATAATCAACATGCTTATTATTAAATTCTCCATGAAAGGTCATAAAAATTAGTCTCCATGAATATAATGATGTCATAAAAGCTGTTAAAACTCCGATTGCAACCGCGTAACCTGCAAAAATAGATTTAGATGAATATGCAGCCTCAATTATCGCATCTTTAGAAAAGAAACCAGCAAACATTGGAAAACCTGTAAGCGCCAATGTTCCAATAATCATTAACGAGTAGGTATAAGGAATTTTTTTCCAAACTCCTCCCATTTTTCTCATATCTTGCTCCTCATGAAAGGCATGAATAACTGAACCTGCTCCTAAAAAAAGTAAGGCTTTAAAAAAAGCATGAGTAAAAAGATGAAAAATTGCAATATGATAAGCTCCTAGTCCAGCTGCAAAAAACATATAACCTAACTGACTACATGTTGAATAAGCTATTACTCTTTTAATATCATTTTGAACTAGACCGATTGTTGCTGCAAAAAAAGCTGTGGTTGCTCCTACTAGCACAATTATATTTAAAACAAATGGAGAGTATTCAAAAATTGGAGAGCATCTTACTACTAAAAAAACACCTGCTGTTACCATGGTAGCAGCATGTATAAGGGCTGAAACAGGTGTGGGTCCTTCCATTGCATCTGGTAACCAAGTATGTAAAAAAATTTGCGCAGACTTTCCCATTGCACCAATAAATAAAAAAATACATATAAAATTTATTATGGTACTATCAAAACCCAAGATAGTAATATTTTTATTTTGAAGAGAGGATATGTTTTTAAATACTTCTAAAAAATTAACATCACCTAAATATTTAAATATTAAAAAAATTCCTATTGCCAATCCAAAATCACCTACTCTATTCACAACAAAAGCTTTAATTGCAGCTGCATTTGCAGATGGTTTTTTAAACCAAAACCCAATCAATAAATAAGAAGCAAGACCAACACCTTCCCAGCCAAAAAATAATTGTAAAAAATTATCAGAAGTAACCAACATCAACATCATAAAGGTAAAAAGAGACAGATATGACATAAATCTAGGCTTATCGGGATCATGACTCATATAACCAACTGAATAAACATGAACCAAAGCAGAAACTGAAGTTACCACTACCAACATGACAGAAGTTAAAGTATCTATATAAATTGACCAGTTTAATACTAGCGATCCTGAAGAAACCCAATTTGCAATTTTAAAATTGTAGACATTTGAATTAATTGCAACATCAACAAAATAAAAAATAGAAAGCAAGGCTGAAACAATTACAAAGGAACAGGTAATTAATTGAGATATCCTGTCTCCTAGAGTTCTACCAAAAAAACCAACAACTATGGATGCAATTAATGGTAAAAATACAAGTAAATAAGCCATATTTTATCCTTTAAGAGAGTTAATATCTTCAACATGAATGGTTCCTTTATTTCTAAAGAAAACAACCAAAATTGCTAAGCCAATAGCAGCTTCTGCAGCAGCAACTGTTAATACAAACATAGTAAAAACTTGTCCAACAATATTGTGCAAATACATAGAAAATGAAACAAGGTTTATATTTACAGCTATCAAAATTAATTCAACTGACATTAAAATAACAATCACATTCTTTCTATTAAGAAAAATGCCAATAACGCCAATAGTAAAAATTATTGCTGAAAGAAATAAATAATGAGCCAGACCAATTTCAATCATTAATTTTTACTCCTTTAAAATTTTCTACATTTTTCAATTCAACTGAATCTTCTCTTTCTCTTGAAACTTGTTTTGTAATATCCTGTCTTCGGAGAGACTCTTTTCTTCTGAAAGTTAAAACGATAGCTCCAATCATTGCAACAAGTAAAATTAAACCAGATAATTGGAAAAAATAAATATAATCTGTGTAAATAACCAGTCCTAAACTCTCTGTATTGTTTGTAGTTGCTTTTACAACTAGATTATTTGTAACAAAATCAGGTTTGTATTTCCAAGTTGAGAACATCATTCCTAGTTCCAATAAAATAACAAGTCCGACTAGTAAACCAATTGGCATATACTCCAAAAATCCAGTTTTTAATTGAGCAAAATCAATATTAATCATCATCACTACAAACAAAAATAAAACCGCAACAGCACCCACGTATACAATTAAAGTTATCATCCCTAAAAACTCTGCCCCTAGCATGATAAATAAACAAGAAATACTCACAAAGTCTAAAATTAAAAAGAAAACTGCATGAACTGTATTTTTACTTGATATAACCATTATTGAGGAAGCAATAGCTACAAAAGAAAAAAAATAAAATATAATTGCGTGAGCTAACATTAGCGATATGATTTATCTGTTTTAATATTGTAGGCAATTTCTTTTTCCCAACGATCACCATTATCTAATAATTTTTCTTTATTATAATACAACTCTTCCCTAGTTTCTGTTGAAAATTCAAAATTTGGACCTTGAACAATTGCATCTACAGGACAAGCTTCTTGGCACAAACCACAATAAATACATTTCAGCATATCAATATCGTATCTAGTAGTTTTTCTAGATCCATCTTCTTTTAACTCAGCATCAATTGAGATTGCTTGCGCCGGACAAACTGCTTCACACAATTTACACGCTATACATCTCTCTTCTCCATTGGGATATCTTCGTAGTGCGTGTTCTCCTCTAAACCTAGGACTTAATGGTCCTTTTTCAAATGGATAATTTATAGTTGCTTTCGGTTTAAACATATATTTCACGGCTAATAGCAAACCAACTATAAATTCACTTAAAAAAACTGTTTTTAAAATTCTATTAAATTTCATGATTGATTGGGCAATAAATTAAAATAAAATAAAAATCCTGCCGTTAAAACAACCCAAAATAGAGACAATGGTAAAAAAACTTTCCAACCCAATCTCATAAGTTGATCATATCTGTATCTTGGAACAATTGCTTTTACTAATGCAAACACAACAAACAACAATAAAATTTTTAGAATTAGCCATATTGGCGAGGGAATAATATTAAAAGGAGCAGCGTCAATGGGAGAAAGCCATCCACCCAGAAATAAAATAGAACCAAGTGCGCACATTAATAAAATATTTGCATACTCACCTAGCCAAAAAAGAGCATACATCATACCCGAATATTCAGTTTGATAACCAGAAACTAATTCAGCTTCTGCTTCGGGCAAGTCAAATGGTGGTCTATTAGTTTCTGCTAAGGCAGAAATAAAAAAAATTACGAACATTGGTAAAAGAGGAATAGCAAACCAGATATTTTTTTGTGCCATAACAATATCAACAAGATTTAACGAGCCTACACAAAGCAATACTGTAACAATTATAAATCCAATAGAGACCTCATACGAAACCATTTGAGCAGCTGACCGTAATGCTCCTAAAAAGGGATACTTTGAATTAGAAGCCCATCCCGCCATAATAATTCCATAAACGCCCAATGAAGATACAGCAAATAAATATAAAATCCCTACATTTATATTTGTTACATATAAATTTTCTCCAAATGGAATTACTGCCCATGCTAATAATGCCAAGGACATTGTAACAACAGGAGCAAGAATAAAAATAATTTTATTTGCACCGGCAGGTATTATAATTTCTTTAAAAATATATTTAAGAGCGTCTGCTAAAGTTTGAAATAAACCAAATGGCCCGACTACATTTGGTCCTTTTCTTAATTGAACCAAGCCCCAAATTCTTCGATCAACCCAAACAATCAGCGCTACAGCTATTAAAACTGGAAGCAATAAGGCAAATATTTTTAAACTGTCAAAAAAAATTATATTTAAATATTCGCTGATCATATTTTAATTCTCAGTTCCTGTTTTGGATAATTCATTTTTAGACAACTTGCAATTAAGCATTGTTTTTGATGATCTCGCTATTTCATTGGATTGATAGTAATCAATTGAATTAAAGATAACTTTAGAGTCCAAAATATCTAAAGAATTTAAAATAGATAATTTATTAAGATCATTTCTTGGTAGCTGGTCAATTCTTGATAATTGAGGATAGGATTCAAACATTTTTTTTCTCAGTTGATCTAAAGTATTAAATTTTAATGGTCTACCTAAAGCTTCTGATAAGGCCCTTAGTATTTTCCAATCTTCTTTTGCCTCTCCTGGAGGAAAAGAAGCCTTAAAAGCTGACTGGACTCTACCTTCTAAATTAACATACAAACCATCTTTTTCAGTATATGCAGCTCCAGGCAAAACAACATCAGCAATTTTAGTATTTTTGCTAGCATGTGAACCCTGATAAATAATAAACTTATCTTTTTTATCAATTTCAATTTCATCAGCACCAATTAAATAAAGTATCTCATTTTTTGTAACATCTTCATTAAGATTAAAAGCTTGAAGCATTAAAGCTCCAACTGAAGATGCTTTTTGATGTAAAATATTTAAACCAGATAAAGCATTATGTTTTTTTAAAATTCTTTTTGTACTTTCAAGCACATATGATCCTTGCTTCGTGTTTAAAACGCTTTCACCAATAATTATAATAGGATTTTTAGATAATTTGATTTTTTCCGAAAAGATTGATTTATCATTTTCAATTTCATTCAAAATATTTAAATTATCACCCAAATAATTTATTTTATATGTTTGGTCTCCGGGATCTCCGATAGAATAAATATTAGTATTATTTTTTACAAAGTTTTTTCTTATACGAGCATTTATCATTGTTGCCTCTAAACGTGGATTTGCGCCAACTAATAAAATTAAATCCGCATTGTCTATGTTAGCTATTGAAGTATTAAACAAATAATTTGATGGGTGGGATGGGTTAATAAAAAAATCTGTTTGCCTAAAATCTATAGAAGGCGAACCCGCAAATGTTATGAGAAAATTTTTTAAAGCAAATATTGTCTCCAGGTCAACCAATTCTCCAATCAATCCGCCGATCCTAACTGTTTTAGCAAATTCCTGTTTAATCCTTTGAAATGCTTCATCCCAGGTTGCCAAAACAAGCTTTCCATTTTTTCTAATGTAAGGTTGATCTATTCTATTATTTAATAATCCATCACAAGCGTAACGAGTTTTGTCTGAAATCCATTCTTCATTAATATCATCGTTTATTCTTGGTAAAATTCGTTTTACTTCCCACCCCTTTGTATCAATTCTTATATTTGATCCCACAGCATCCATTACATCGATAGATTCTGTTTTTGTTAGTTCCCATGGTCTAGCTTCAAATGCGTAAGGTTTTGATGTTAAAGCACCAACTGGACATAGATCAATGACGTTTGCTGACAATTCGCTGTCTAATGTTTTTTCTAAAAAGGTAGTTATTTCCATATTTTCACCGCGGTTAATAGCACCTAAATCTGGAACGCCAGCAATTTCTTCTGCAAATCTAATACACCTTGTACAATGAATGCACCTATTCATTTGTGTTTTGATTAAAGGACCCATATATTTTTCTTTAACGGATCTTTTATTTAATTCGTATCTTGAACTTCTTCCTCCATACTGAACGGATTGATCCTGTAAATCGCATTCACCTCCTTGATCACAAATAGGACAATCTAATGGGTGATTTATTAATAAAAACTCCATCACACCTTCTCTAGCTTTTTTGACCATGTCTGAATTTGTATAAATAACTTGACCCTCAGCAACAGGCATTGCACAAGATGCGACTGGTTTTGGAGATTTTTCCATTTCAACAAGGCACATTCTACAATTACCAGCTATCGATAATCTTTCGTGATAACAAAATCTTGGAATTTCTTTTCCAGCAAGTTCACATGCTTGCAAGACACTGGTACCCTGTTCAACTTCAACTTCAATACCATCAACTTTTACTTTTGGCATTAATCTGAACTCTCCCTTAAATAATATTTATCTGGATCACATTTATCTTCCATTTCTTTTCGAAAGTGCCTTAGCAGTCCCTGTACAGGCCATGCAGAACCCTCACCAAAAGCACAAATAGTATGTCCTTCAATTTGTTTGGTTACATCCATTAACATATCAATTTCAGAAATATTACTCTCGCCCCTACCAATTCTTTCAAGCATTCTCCACATCCAACCTGATCCTTCACGACATGGGGTGCACTGACCACAACTTTCATGTTTATAAAATCTTGCAATTCTTGCAATACATTTAACAATGTCTTGTGATTTATCTATAACAACTATTCCAGCCGTACCTAGCCCGCTTTTAGCTTCTATCAAAGCATCAAAATCCATTACTATAGTTTCGCAAATACTTTTAGGTAGCAAGGGCATTGAAGAACCGCCTGGAATTACTGCCTGAAGATTTTCCCAACCACCTGTTACTCCACCCGCATGTTTTTCAATTAATTCCTTTAATGGTATGCTCATTTCCTCTTCTACATTGCAGGGATTATTTACATTACCAGATATACAAAAAATTTTAGTTCCTCTATTTTTGGGCCTTCCAAAAGATGAAAACCATGTAGCTCCTCTTTTTAATATTGCTGGAACCACAGCAACAGTTTCAACATTGTTTACTATTGTAGGACAACCATAAAGTCCTATAAGCGCGGGGAAAGGAGGCTTTAATCTTGGCTGTCCCTTATTTCCCTCTAGACTTTCTAATAATGCAGTTTCCTCGCCACAAATATATGCGCCTGCTCCAAAATGAATATACATATCAAAGTCCCAACCAGATCCGCAGGCATTTTTTCCAATATAACCTTTTTCGTAGGCCTGATCTATTGCCTCTTGTAAAACTTTTCCTTCGTTCACATATTCGCCCCGAATATATACGTAACATGTATGGGCACTAACTGCATATGACGCTATAAGGCAGCCTTCAATTAATTTTTGTGGCTCGTACCTTATTATGTCTCTATCCTTGCAAGTTCCAGGTTCTGATTCATCAGCGTTAATTACTAAATAATGTGGTCTACCTTCTTTGACTTCTTTTGGTGCAAAAGACCACTTAACCCCTGTCGGAAAGCCTGCTCCTCCTCTTCCCCGTAACTCCGATTTTTTTATTTCTTCAATTATCCAGTCCTTACCTTTTGCTAATATTTCTTTTGTATTTTTCCAATCACCTCGTTTTAAAGATGAAGATAAATCAAAACTTTCATCTCCATATAAATTTGTAAATATTCTGTCTTTATCTTGTAGCATTTATTTATTTAGCAAGGTTAATCTTTGATTTGCAGGTTCAGATCCCTTTCTTCCTTTTTGAGATCCAATTTTTGGCAGTTTATCTTCAGCAAAACTTTTAAATATTTTTTCTGCAGTCTCTGCATCCAAATCTTCATAATAATCATCATTAATTTGTATCATGGGAGCATTCACACAAGCTCCTAAGCACTCGACTTCTATCCATGAACTTTTTTGATCTTTACTTAAATGTCCCTCTTTAGCGGATATAAATTTTTTACACATTTCTACAATTTTTCCAGAGCCTCTAATAGCACAAGGGGTAGTAGTGCAAACTTGAACAAAATATTTTCCTACAGGAGCTAAATTATACATAGTGTAAAATGTAGCTACCTCATAAACCTTTATATATGGAACCTCTAATAACTCAGCGACATATCTAATGGCAACTAATGGAATCCATCCCTCATTCTGTTTTTGAGCCAAATAAAGCAAAGGCATGATTGCACTTTTTTTTCTACTTGAAGGATACTTTTTTAATATTTCATCTTTTTTTTTTAAATTTTCATTAGAAAAAGTAAATGTTACAGGTTGATTTTTTGCTATATGCTTTCCGCTCATCGATCTACCTCACCAAAGACAATATCCATAGAGCCCAAAACTGCCGGAACATCTGCTAGCATATGACCTTTAATCATATAATTCATGGCTTGAAGATGGGTAAAACCAGGGGCTTTAATTTTGCATCTGTACGGCTTGTTAGATCCGTCAGATATAAGATAAACACCAAACTCCCCCTTAGGAGCTTCTACTGCAGAATAGACCTCTCCCTTTGGAACATGGTAACCTTCTGTATATAATTTAAAATGATTAATTAGAGCTTCCATACTCATCTTCATATCTCTTCTCTTAGGTGGTCCAACTTTTGTATCTAAAGTCATTATTGGTCCCTTTGGTAGTTTCTTTAAAGCTTGCACCATAATGTTTACACTTTCTCTCATTTCCTCAATTCTGCATAAGTACCGATCATAACAATCACCATTTTTTCCCACAGGAATTTTAAATTCAAAATCTTGATAACATTCATATGGATTTGACTTCCTTAAATCCCAAGGGACGCCGGAGCCTCTTAGCATAACTCCAGAAAAACCATGGTCGAGAGCCTCTTGTTTTGATACTATTCCGATATCTACATTTCTTTGTTTAAATATTCTATTATCAGTAAGAAGTGTCTCTAAATCATCAATCACTTTTGGAAAATTTTTACAAAAATCCAAAATATCATCTGCGAGACCATTGGGAAAATCTATATGCACTCCACCTGGTCTAAAATAATTGGCATGGAGTCGTGAACCCGATACCCTTTCATAAAATACCATCAACTTTTCACGCTCCTCAAATCCCCATAATGAAGGGGTTAACGCTCCAACATCTAAAGCCTGCGTAGTAATATTTAAAATATGACTTAAAATTCTTCCGATCTCACAAAAAATAACTCTAATATACTGTGCTCGTAATGGTACTTCGATTTGTAAAAGCTTTTCTACCGCTAAAGCGAAGGCATGCTCTTGATTCATTGGAGCAACATAATCTAACCTATCAAAGTAAGGCACGGCCTGGGTGTAAGTTTTGTGCTCAATCAATTTTTCTGTACCTCTGTGCAAAAGTCCGATATGCGGATCTGCTCTCTCGATTACCTCACCATCTAATTCTAAAATTAATCTCAAAACACCATGTGCAGCTGGATGTTGTGGACCAAAATTTAAATTCATCGTTTTAGTATGTTTAGTCATTTTTAATTTCTTTTGCTTTATCCTGTTCTTTTTTAATATAATCAGAACCTTCCCAAGGACTTTCAAAATCAAAATCCCTATAGTCTTGAGCCAACTTGACTGGCTCATAAATAACTTTTTGATGTTCAGCGCTATATCTTACTTCTTTATATCCAGTTAATGGAAAATCTTTTCTTAATGGATAACCTTCAAATTCATAGTCAGTTAGTATTCGTCTAAGATCTGGATGATCAGCAAACTTTATTCCATACATGTCAAATACTTCCCTTTCTTGCCAATTAGCAGAAGGATAAATAGAAGTTAATGTCGGGACAATTTCATTTTCATTAATGCAAATTTTAATTGATATTCTTAAGTTATTTTCATGACTTAATAATAAATAAATAACTTCAAATCTTTTAATTTTCTGAGGATAGTCTACTCCAGCAATATCGATCAATTGCCTAAATTTTAGACTTTTATCCCGCTTTAAAATATCAATATTTTTGACTAAGCTTTCTTTGTTGCAGCTCAATATCAAATTGTCATGCAACAATTCAATACTATTAATTTTAAATTCTTTATTTTCTAAAATAGTATTTTTTAAATTTAAATAAATATCTGACATGTTATCTTTGGAGACTTCCTTCTCTTCTAATTTTTTTTTGAAGTTGCAAAATTCCGTAAAGCAACGCTTCCGCTGACGGAGGACAGCCAGGAACATATATATCGACAGGTACTATTCTATCACAACCTCTTACAACGGAATAAGAATAATGATAGTAGCCACCTCCATTCGCACAACTTCCCATTGAGATAACATATCTTGGCTCTGGCATTTGATCATATACTTTGCGCAACGCTGGGGCCATCTTGTTTGTCAAAGTTCCTGCTACAATCATTACATCTGATTGTCTCGGTGAGGCTCTCGGAGCAGCTCCAAATCTTTCTAGATCATATCTTGGCATTGAGGTCTGCATCATCTCAACAGCACAACAGGCTAAGCCAAAAGTCATCCAGTGTAAGGATCCAGTCCTTGCCCAATTAATTAATTGATCGCTTGCGATAGTCACAAATCCTTTTTTGGTAAATTCCTCTGCAACTTCTTTAAATTCCTGAGGTACTTTGTTTAATTTTTCAGAAGCCATTATTCCCAATCTAAAGCTCCTTTTTTCCACTCATAAATAAAACCGACGGTTAATACTGTTAAAAATATCATCATACTCCAAAAACCAAGTGCCCCAATTTTTCCTAATGAAACAGCCCAGGGAAATAAAAAAGCAACCTCTAAATCAAAAATTATAAAAAGAATTGCAACAAGGTAAAAACGAACATCAAATTTCATTCTAGAGTCTGAAAAAGCCTCAAATCCACATTCATAAGCTGATAATTTTTCAGTATCCGGATTGCTAGGGGAAAATAAAAAATTTACGACTATAAAACCAAAACCTAAGGCAACAGAAATAAATAAAAAAATTAAAATTGTTGCATAATCTCTTAAAAATTCTATTTCCATAGCCGGAGTCTATACACTTAAATTAACACCTTATAAATAAGCGATTTTAGCATTTGTGAACAAAAAAATAGCGAAAAACTTAATTAATTTGTAAATTTTTTCCAATTTATATGAAGTTTTTTATTTTTTTTAACAGCATCATATAAAAAAGTTGCTAATGGAATATTTTTAGATCCCAAGATTCTAATTAGCTGCGATCCAACATCTAGTATGAGCTCAGCACCTTCAACTGTAATACCTTTCATAAAATTATTGATTATTTTTTGATATAAAAATCCATTTCCTAAAAAATAACCCATTTTACTATTTCTGCCTCCTAACGCACTAACATATAAATCACCCGCTCCTGCTGGGCCCATAACAGTTAATGTATTTCCATGAAACTTTTTTACAATAATGTTCATTTCTTTTAAGGACTGCTCAAACAATGCAGATGCCGCATTAAAGTAGACAGTATTGGACTTTTTGATATTTAAACCAGACTGTCCCGCAGCAGCTCCAATTATAGTAGCATAAATATTTTTGGTTGCGGCACAAATTTCAGCACCTTTAATATCAGTAGTTAACGCAGGATGATAATATTGATTTTCTAAAATTTTTTTTACTATTTTTGCATCATTTATATTTGAACTTGCCAAAACAGTTCTTGTATGTATTTTTTTTA
>Ga0129342_1000276_pt1 | contig 20652 bp, 27 predicted proteins | sample CPBDNA_5_FD_94426 | JGI IMG/M metagenome (GOLD analysis project Ga0129342, IMG submission 94426) | Freshwater to marine salinity gradient microbial communities from Chesapeake Bay, USA - CPBay_Sum_15_0.2_DNA | ecosystem: Environmental > Aquatic > Marine > Coastal | place: USA: Chesapeake Bay...
ATTCTTCCCAAAAGTTGTTAGTATGTGTATCATCTGGATCCCATCCTAATACTACAAGTTCTGCTCCACTAGCAAAATCACCTGATTCGGGATTGAATTGAGTAACAGCGGAAATAGGGTTTGTTGTTTGTGCGTGTTTTCCTACAAACTCTCTTCTAATTGGTGCTGCAGTTGCTCCTATTGCTCCTCCTACTCCATGACCTAATAGTAATTTTTCTTTTGTGGAAACATTAGCCAGATAACCTACGTCAAATATCGGAGTAGAAGCTGAACCTCCTCCAACACCACTAGCCATAATTGTTTGACTAGTTCCTGTTGCGTCTGCTCCTCCACTATCACTAATACGGTAAGAATAGTTACTCCCAGTATCAGAATTTAATCTCATCTGTGTTGTGATATTACCTGAACCTGCTCCTGTATAGGTAAGATACATTAGGTATCTTTTATCTGCCAAACTTGTTACTGCGATATTATCTCCTGTACCACCTAGAGTAGTTCTACCTAGTTCTACCCATCCACCTACTGCTCCGGAAGCATAAATATATGGATTAAAAAACATTGGGGGAGTCATTTTATATACCCTATGTTTGATAGCCTGTTATATAAACCTTTAGTCCTGCTGCTACGTTGTCAGTATCTATTGTATCTATATCACAAGTTATGACAGAGTTTGCTGCTATCGTTGAAGATGCAATAGTTGCTGCTGTTGCTGCTGTTGAAGAAGTCTTCTCACTTGCGTCTATAGTTAATTTAGTTCCTAAAATAGTAGAACCGTCATCGTTAATATCCACTGTAACCAAGGCTGCACCTGTTCCTGCTGTAGATAATGTAATTAATACTGCTGTGACTTCAAAACCATAAGGAATGACAAATTGCAGTTTATCTGTACCTGCTGTGAGAACTGTAGTCTCGTCACTCATAGCACCACCCCAAACCTCTAGTTTAGCACCTGTTGATAAATCGGCTAAATCTATGTTGGATATAGAGTTTCCTGTTCCGTTAGCGTCAAAAGTCTTATTTGTTAATGTAGATGTCTTTGCATCATAGGCTGCCAAAGCATTACCTAGGGTACATTTCTTAGTAGTAGGTGTTCCTGCAACATCGTCAACATGAACTAAAACGTCTGCCTCTACAGGAGTTGCATTATCTGATAAATTATTTATTGTAACCATGAGGATTTTATAGTATTATCTCATAAATAGAAGTATTTAAGCACCTATTATAAGGTCTGAATTAGAGTCATATAAAGTACCAGAGACACTAGAATTTGTATCTGCTAACGAGCCATTTATATATAACTTGAGATTTGGTGTTGCATAAGTCAATATAATAGAGTTCCAAGAATCAGGAGTATATGTGCCTGTGACATCATAGGGAACTGTTTTGTTATCCAATTCCAATACCACACTAGCCTCTGTTTCAAGGTTAGCAGCAGCCTCAGTTTCTATATTACCTGTTCCACCTGAAACATTTACAGAGCCTCTTATCTGATTTGATGCTGTACTGTGAGGATCTACCTTGATTGAATATGAATCTATGTTTAACAAAGGCTCTACATCATCTCCTGATTCTGTAGCAGGAAGATAAAACCATCCGCCTGTAGTAAATGCAGTAGGTACTAAATCTGCATGATAATCTATCTTTACATAGGCACTTGAATCAAATGTAGCATTACCACCGAACTTGCCACCTAGTCCAGAATATGTTATAGTTCCTGTAGTAGAGTTTGTATATGGATATGCAGGAGAATTTGTATTAGATCCTATAACCCTTCTGAATACAGAGGATTCCTTTCCGCGAGTTTCTGAAAAAGAGTTTAATAAATCACTACCTAATAATGCTGTCTGTGTTCTTAACTTAATATGAGGTGTAAGCATAATTCTTTCTTGAAGACCATCATCTTCTGGTTCTTGTGCAACTATATCATGGATTAATGCTAAGATACGATTAATATCCTTTCTGTTAGAACCATAATCAGTAGGCTTTATAAAGTCGTTAATATATGACATATCTATACTGCATGAATATCGTCTAAAGTAAGTGTTATTGTTGAAGCACCAATGTTAGACATACTGTCTCCTGCGTGCATTTCAACCGTATAAGATACAATCTGAGCCTTTATATCCAGACCTGTAGTAGCGTCTTCAAATCTAATAAACGAAGCCAAAGGTATTCTCTTATCAGGCATGGTAGCAGTAACGTTTTCATAAACCCTGCGTTCCCTGCCCAATGCTTCGGCTGCAACTGTCATAGTCTGTCTTACTGTCTGTGCTTCCAAGTCTGCTCTGATAGGGAATAACTTTTCTCTCTGATTTGGGAATCTTTGAGACAATACTGTATTCTCTACTGTAGTCATTAATCTCTTTGCATCATACATTCTGAAATTAACAAGACCTGTTGCTGTACTCCATGTAGCATCATCTGTAGATACATAATAAGTTCCTGATCCTGATTTATAATCCAAGTTAAACGTATTGCTTGCGTCTCCGTATTTTAAGAATACCATGTGTAACGCACTGTTTGGTTCAAATTCTAGTTTAGGTGTAATAGGAATCTCGTACCATCCAGAAGGAGTAGTAGTACCTAGACCTTCCAATATACTTTGTTTTATCCTAACCTTTCTTCTAATATCAGTTAGACTTGGTTTTCCTGTACCATCGTCTCCACGAATTTCTAAATAACCGTCACTAGCAGGAGTTCCTGTCTTAGTTAATCTTACTGCAACCTTGAATATGTTGTCTACAGTAGGGGTAAATGGTATGGATAAGAACTCATCATCCATGTTATCTGTTGCATCTGGTGTGGTTTCTTCCTTTTGATTTAGTGCAGGTGCGAAATGTCCAAACCCATGAATCCATGAATACATTGTTTCAAAACTAGAATCTTCCCATGAGAAAGGCTCGTTCTTAATATACATTAGTTTCGTGGAATCCCAATTCTGTGCAGTTGTTCCTGACAGGTTATTTGTTAGTAGAAATCCAGAATCATAAAAGTTTGCATCTCTAACAATGAATCTTTTGTCGTAATCTACAAGCCAATCTGCGTTAATTGCACCTACCAATCTGGATATATATCCTGCATAAGTGTTGTTTAACTCGTTAATGTTTGCTATGCTTACGTCTGTTACGTTCTGGTTGATACCGTCTTCTGTTAAAACAGCACCTATTGAATTAATCTGAGGTATGTTCTCATCTACCTGATGATCTGTGTCTTCAAATACATCAAGTAAAAGATTATATATTTTTGTAGAATCATCACTTGTGTCCAAGTCAATACCGTTACTCTGTTTAGCCTGATTACGTTTCATCTGAGTAATTCTTGCCTTTAGTATTTGACCCCAGCCTACACAGTTAACTACAACTCTTTGCACAGCAGTTCCGGGTCTAATTACGGAAGCGGATTTAATCTTACCATAGAACCATCTTTGTAATCCTGCATTATCCTTTCCAAAGTAAATCTGAACATCCCATTCTCTCTGAATCTTTACCTTTTTACGCTTAGTAGAATCTATCAATAAGCCTTGGTTGTCCTCAAGCATAAGTGTTGCGTGTCCGTAAGAACCGTTCATTTCATTTGTAACACTAAGATCAGTTAGTCTGAAATTCTGTGTAGGGCTGGTCTGTGTAACTGTTGTCTGGTACTGATACTGTAATACCCCATCATAGTCATAAATATAGACTTCAGGTGCAGATTCTTTTGGATTGAAATTAGGTGTTAATGTCATTATGTACTCCTAAAGTGATGATGTTCCTGAAGACATTGATTGTAGCATTTCTTGGAATCTAAGTCTATTTAACAGTTCCCTGTCTCCTCGGGTTGAATTGAATCTGATATTAAATACATTTTGTTCTGTAAGATTAAGACCTGTCATGGCATCCTGTGTTATACCTACGTTATTAAAGTTTGAGAATCTTCCGTTTGCGTTAAATGCCTCTGTGACTTCCAATAATTTACGACCTGTTGGTATTGCTATGTTTGAACTAGCCTGAATATCCTCTTTGATTCTCTGATTAATTTCTTCGATAGAAAAGAATCGTTTTAATACTTGTCCATAAACACTATATGATCTAGTAAGTCTTGATGTTCCTCTTATAGTAGTGCTTGACCTTCTACCAATAACACCACGTTCATATTCTCCTATTGCAAAGTCTATTCCTATCTGTGCAGGTATTGAGGGTATTCTCTCTGCTGTTTTTCTTGCGTCTTCTACCGTCTGGTTATATATCTGCTGAATCTTAGATGGTGCATCTATATCACTCATATCAAAGTCTCTCATTTTTTCACGTAATCTTTCTATTAATTCTTCCTCTGTTCCAAAGAATTGTGATATTGCGAATCCACCTAATCCAATACCACCAATAGGGTCTTTTCTTAAAGCGTCTGCTGCTGATCTTCCTAAACCTCTACCACCAGACCTACCTAATATACCTTGTAGTCCTAATAGATACCCCATGCTTCTAGAATTAGCAAAAGCATCTTTTCTATCTTGTTGTGCCTTTACCCATGCAGGTACTTTAACTGTTCCTACTTGATATGCATCTGTTGCATTATAACCTACTGCTGCTAGTGCTTCTGCTGCTCTACCGCCTATTGATCTTGCCAAGAATCTTTCTTTTCTTGCAGCCATTGAAGCCCTTATTGCCATAGCCTGTGGGGAGAATACACCAAATGATTGTGATATTGAAGTTGTAGCAAAGTTCTTTAGACTTGGATCTCCGACTCCTGTTAGGAAAGTCTTACCGTGTGCATTAAACTTTCTCATTTCTTTTTCAAGAGCACCTATTCTTAATGCCTCTGTTTTAGAAATACTGTTTGCAACTTCTCCTATATCCATTCCGTATGCTTTTCTAACTAACTCTCTGTTTGACATCTTATTAATGTCTCCTATTCCATACAGAGAACCGAAACCTACATTCTGTCTCTTAATTAAATTAATACCGTCATGTGGGTCTATTGGTAATCCAAACCCTGATTCATTCTTTGTATCTATATTTCTAGGATCATACAAGTCAAGTGCGTCTAATGATTTGTGTTCAGGTCTTTTTTGGAAACCGTTAGTAGCAAGGTTTATATCATAGTAAAGGTTTTGTATTTCTTGTTGAATTCCCGGGTTGCCTTCATTCTCTAACAATAATACTGCAAGAAGATCCGCTTGTTCGTATGGTTGTAAAGCCCAGAATCTTGCTCTTGCTTCTAATCCGCCAAATGGGTTTGCTTCTTCTTGTTGCGGTGTTAATCCTGAATCAGTTTGTAATTTTGGATCTGGTTTTCCTGATCTATTGCCAGAACCTCTACCTGTTCCACTACTACCCGTTCCACCTGTTCCCGTTCCACCTGTTCCCGTTCCACCTGTTCCTTGGGTGGTTATTCCACCCGAATTAAAACCCGGCGATTTTTGCGATTGTATTTGATAAGCCTGTAACAATAATGTTGCGTTGTTAGTTTCTTTTGCTGCACGAATCATCATGTCAACATAAGTCTGCATAGGTCTGCTTAATTTTTCATACTGTTTTCCTAATCCTTCTACTGCATCTGCTTGAAGGTTCATTAGTTCTGTACCTTCTTCTACTACCTCGTTTTCTTCTTGTTGAATTCCTAATAACTGATTTATAGCATCTTTCATTCCGAATAAGTTAGTTTCATAGGCTGCGTATGCTGCACCAATACCAATCATAATAAGACCTACCGGACCAAGTGCTGCTTTAAACAAGTTGGTTGCAATAGTTGCTGCCTTTGTTGCTTTTGACATCATAATTGTAGTTCCAATAGAAGTCTTCATAGCAATTTGATTACCTGCCAATGAACGTGTGTTATTCCAATTTGCTAAAGTGTTTATCTTTGTTGCTATGGTCTTTGCTATTGTTGCCAATTTACTTTTAATCATAGCGGTTGTTTCAGCACCTAACATCTGAGTAAAAATCTGAACTGATGATACACCTACGTTAACAAGGTTAGCAGCGAAAAGTAACTGAACGTCTAATACTGCTTCCTGTTCAATCTTTAGTTTTTCCTCTTTAACTGCTAGGTCTTCTGTTGCAGTTGCCAACTCGTTTCTTAATAATGTAGCCTTGCTTGTGTTAGCGTTACCTTGTGCTATTAATTCGTTTAATTTAAACTGTTTTCTGTTAACAAGATCAACTGCACGATCATAAGATACCTGTGATGCTGCTGCTCTGTTTTGTGCTCTTGCTAAGTTAGATATAGATGTAAATGTCTGAACACCTGCTGTAGAAAGGTTAATCATACCTTGTGTTGCTGTTTGGAATCTTACTGCTGAGGCTGCTGCTGCATCTGAGGCTTGATTTAAACCCATCTTAGCCTGATTCATTCCCTGTTGAATCTGTGTACCTGCTCTATGACCAGAGTTTCCTACTGCCTGCATATTTCGTGCTAATTCTTTTGATTTTGCAATAGCAGAATTAACATCTACATTAACCTTAATGTTAGTTGCACGCGTAGCCATGAACTATTATCCCAACTTGGCGTTTTTAGAAGTAATAAACTTTCCTGTTCTTCTACGTCTAGATAGAGTTCTCTTAAACGATTTTCTACCTGTTTTAGCCTTCTGAACACCGCCACCTCTACCTCTCCTCTTATTGATCTTAGTTCCTGTAAGACCTACAGTTTTGGATAGGTTAACCTTAGTAACATTAGGTGCTGAAATATCCTTAAATATCTTCCAATGTCTCTTAACTAGAGATAGAATCAATACCTCGATCATTTCATCCATAGCCATTGCTATAGGGGAAACAAAATCAACTGCACCATTACCTTTAAGATTTACTCTAATTCTAAAGAATTCCTCTCCGTCAATGAAAAAGTGCATGGCTTTTGCGTTCTTTGCTACAACCATAGTAGGCTTTGTACCGTTAACTACTGCTAGGAATTTATCTGTTAAATCAGTTCCTACTACAAAATATTTCAATGATTTCTCAAAAACCTTCCAAGAATTAGCAAGTTCTCCTGAATCAGACGGAGTATTTTCTTTTAATACCTGAACTATACCGTAAGATGCTATATCTACAAAGTCTCTTTGTAACTTCCTTCCTGTTGTTTCCAAAGATTGAATATCCCTAATAATCTTATGCCAATTTGAATCAAAAGTAACACTACTAGCCATTATATTCTTCTTGTTGAATTGCCTTTACACGAAGTAATTTTTGTATGTACTCAAATCCTTCCTTCTTGGCTAAATCTCTGGCTTCTTTCATAGAGCCATAACCTGCTGCCACATAATTGTTTAATAATAATAATTCTTTGATTTCAGGAAAATTGGTTATTGCCCTTCCTCTTTCTTTGTCGTCTCCTGATATTGAATCGCGAATTGCTTGACCGCTTCTGTCGAACTCCAATTTACTAAAAAAATGAGACACTCCTCAGCAAAATTTCCGAGTTCTGCTGTAGTCAGAATCTCTGCTGCTGAATCAAAATCTAGCGGTTCTTTAAGAGCAACTTTTGTTACCTTATTGAAAAACTCTATGTTCTTTGCCTCTAATTTATCAGTATTTATTTTCTTTGCTTGTGTTAATACAACAAGTTCATTTCTTAATTCGTTAACAGGTTTGAATTGTTTTGCAGAAACAAAATCTTTAAATACGAATGTTTTGACTACTTTATCTCCACGTTTTACTACAATAGAGGCATTTTCGTAATCTGTTTCTACACCCATATAAAAATAAAAAAGAATAAGGTATTTAAACCTATGTGATTGATACGCCTTGTGCTCTTGCTGTGATAGACTCAACATAAGCATCTGCGTTGGAAGCGGTTTTGTTTCTTGAGAAAGATGTGATTACACAGTTTGTAAATGCGAAATCATCATCAGGACTTGTACTAATTGAATATCCTGCTGTTCTTTCTGTCTTGTTAACATAATCAGTTTCCAGAGTTGTTGCTTTGACGAATGTGTCTACAGTGAATTCACATCTTCTAGTTGAAGCCTTACAGTATTCGATCTTATCTGAACCGTTAACTGCTTGAATAGCCATTCCTCTAGTGACAGTACAACTGAATCTTCTCTCAGGATATGCTGTAGAGTTCCATGTGAAAGGATCTGCACCTGCACCTGAATGACTCATTGTGGCTGTTGATGTCTCACTTGCCCATGTGACGGTTTGTCCGTTCCAAGGGGAAGTGCTGCTAGGTACGGTAATTTCTTTACAGATGAAAGTCATGTTTGCTGTCCATATACCTCTTTCAAGAGATACGGTACAAGATGTTGGTCTGCAACCATACATAGCAGTATAATTCTCTGTGCCATTGATATATTCTGAAAATGCAAAGGTCAAAGATTCGTCAATAGAGCCTGTACCGCCACCACTTGCTGAGAAAGCATAGTTAATTAGTGTGGTATTAATCATCTCAAATGTGATTTGAAATGTATAGGCTTCTCCTGTTTTTACAGAATCAATGATGTCTTCGTTTCCTAATACATCTGTATCAACGTGTTGAACGTCTGGTTGTAAAGTTATGTCTGTTACCTTGCCAACTGCTGTGAATGTTGGATCGGTAATTGCTGCTGCATAGTTTGTAGGAGTAGTTACTGTATCTCCTTCTGCAACATATTGTAGAACTTTTACAAAATCGCGTTTTGTTTGTACGTTATGGGCTGCCATATAGTGTTAATTCGGATAGAATTACTTTAAGAAGTATTATGTTTTAAGTTTAAACCAATTAACTGTTAGTGTGGCTGTTGATGATACCCTTGCTGCTGAATCATCATCTGTTCCTAGGAACTCAAAATCGACCTCTGTTTTCTCAAATGATTCTATCTCAGAGTCCTGTGATCCTGCTGATAATGTAGCCTCAACACCGTCAGATTTCTTTAATCTGGTGTTCTCGTTTGGTCTGATTTCCCATAGAATACGGTTAATTTCATCCTCAAATTCCTGTAATAGTATGGGGGTTTCTGCCCATACGTCTATCTGTAATTCTGTCTGCCAATTATGTGAATCATCTCCTAAAGGTTCATGTTCGTCATCTTCTACTCTGAATCTTCTAAGAACGCTTACCTTGATGATATTAGGGTTTGTAGCGTAATCTTCCTCTACGTTATAACTAGGAATATATGTAAGAGCCTCTATTGTAGGCGTAACTGTGTCTGTTATGTTAGATGAATTCCAATTATCTGTTAAATGTGCTGCTATTACAATATCTAGAGGTTCTCTAGTTCCTTGTAAGTGTCTTATAGTTACGGTCAATTAGGATCAACATATCCCATGTGATATGATTCGCCTCTGGTTTTATGAGTAGTGTCATCCATATAGTCTTTAAGCATGGCTTTTCCCATTACAGTTCTTTGTGATTCCTGTCTTGGATCTCTCTGTTCCTGTAACATACCTGCTGCCAACTGATTTGCTATATTATCAAAAATAGTAGGCTTGTCGTCTCCTGTTAGTTCAGTTCTAATATTTAATTTAGCGTTAATATAATCTGTTGCAGAAGATAATGCTGAAGTTACTCCTGCTGGCGTATTAGCCTTTGCAGTACCCCATACTAACTCCTGTACAGTAGTTGCAGAACCATAAGCCATGATTATTTATGAGATAATATCATAAATAGAAGTATTACAGTAAATAAACTGATTTTTCACGTTTTGTCTTGCCTTTTTTCCATTCACGAAGTTCTTGTCTTTGTGTATTGCTTAAATGTTTAAACCTTGCATTTGGGTCTACCCATAAAGTATCTCCATTATTTAATATTTCATTAGCAAATACTGAATCAAGACATCCTCTACCACCTGTACAGTTTCCTGTGAAACTAAGATAATCCAATATATCTGCTGAAATCCATTGACACGAAAAACCTGTAAAAGATGCAGCAAATATTTCGTCAGGTAGGTCTTTTTCATATAACCAATCATAATTAGATCCCTTACAGGCTAGTTTTGTAGATCCTCTTTCTGAGAAATTACATATTCCTGCTATATTTGTTATATAATAATCTTCCATGTCTTTTTTTAGTAAATTAAATGAATCATAGTCTATTACTAAATCATCTGGACATAAAACCAAATGTGTATATCCTTTTAACTTACAATACTCCTTAGCCATCTGATATGCCTCTACTTCCTGATGATTTTCTATAACCAATTTATCATAATCAAGTTTAGAATAAGAATTCATAACTTCTGGTATGTCTCTTACTTTTGGTATAAATATTAGAGGGTTCAATGGTTATGCACCCTTGCGAATTTCTCTCTGCACTCGAATCTGTAATCAGAATAGAACTCCTTGTCATGTCTTAATACAATAGAATCCACGTTATAGTTATACAGAATTGTAATATCCTGTGCAAGATCCCTTCCGTCTATGCCAGACCATATATGATTATGACTTGTGTTTGTAGGATGTTGTATCAGGAAAGGGTTTTCTCTCATATCAAACAATCTAGGTCTTCTCTGTATCAAACCGTAGTTATCTAGTATGACACTGTAACAACCATACTCTGCTTTGCTTAATGCCTCTACTTCTATGTCAAATGAATTTTTATTTATGTATGGAATTTCATCTGCATCAACAACAAGACCCCAATCCATTCCTATTTGCGAGGCTCTTTTGAATAACATATTTCTTTTCTCTGCTTCTGTTAGTCCTGTAACATATTCATAATATATTTCTACCTCTGGTTCAGAGTCAACGAAATCCTGAACGACATCTCTTACTTCGAATTCTGGAAACTCGTTATGACCTACCCAATTTGAGAATTGTCCGTCTAAGAATACAAGATAATCAAAGTCTGTTATTGTTTCCTGTTCAAACATTCTCATAATTCCGCGTGGATCATCCCATACAGAACATATTAATCCTATTGTGTCTTTCAATTTAGATCATCGGTAAAGTCGTACATTCTATACATAACTTTGCTCCAACCAAGGAAACCATATTTATATGTATGCAGATAATAAATCTGATTATCTATCTCTCTGTCATTTAACCTCTGTACTGTCTTTTCAGGACTAGAAGTTCTAGAGTGTACTGCTGCTGTATGCCATGCCATTTCTTTTCCTGCTCTGTTTCCAGAATCATCGTCGTATTTTAATACAGACCTTCTTGTATGATCGTATGAATATAATAAAACATGACCCAATCCATGACTCATCATTATAAGATTTGATGCGAATCTTAGATCGTCTTTGTTATCTAGTATGAATAGATCAATAACAAACTGTCCTACCTTCTCATGTGGTATATAGTCTGATAATGAAGTTCCGACAGCCAAATCTGCTGATAATCCTTTGTATTCTCCATACATTGTTTTATACATGGTTGTAGGAAAAAATCTTACCCTAAATTTCTTAACTCTTGAGGCTGTATAGTCTCTTTGAACCTCGTCTTGTATGGATTCTATATGGTCTCCAAGCCATTTATACATAATCTTTATATATCTTCTCTTTTCTAGCCATCCGATGTTCTCAAAACCATAAAACTGTATATCCATAATAAAAATAAAAAAGGTTAGAGTATATAAACCCTATTATAGGTCTGCAACGTACTCATCGTTGTCTTCGCCAACAACTACTCTGCCTGTGTCCTGAATACCCATAGCACCTTTCTTAATAATCTTACTGTCTAGTGTGGATTTCTTTAGAGGTTTCTTTTTTTGTTCGATTTTTGCATAGGCTACGTCTGACATGACTAGTAGTTTGGCTTTCTCTTTCTCTAATCTTATTCTTTCCTCTCTATAAGGAATTGTCTTGATTAAGAGACGGTTATAAGCATATTCAAGGTATTTTAATTCCTTGTTAATTTGCTCAATAGTTAGTTGTGCCATAAATAAATAAAAAATAATAAGGTATATAAACCCTATTTGTCTGCTGATGCTCGTCTACCTAATCCTAGTAACGCAAAGGCTGCTAATACACCTGCTACTACAATTAGTTTGACATCTGACCAGAGTTCCATACCTTGTTCTGATTCCATGCCATAAACGTGTACACCTGCAATAAGATAACCAACTGCACCAAAGGCTAACAAGCCTACTAATACAACCTGTATCTTTTTTAATGTGTCAGGTTTGTCTAACATAGTCATACTATTATCAATACCCTATTTAAATGTAACGTTTGAAGCAATCTCAAACATGGCTAATGCTACACCCATAATTGCTACTATATAATAGAATTTCTTTTCCTTTTTAGCCTCTCTATCTTCTGCTGATTTACTGTGTGCGTTCCATTCTGTCTGCATTTTTACCTTCCAAGTACATAAATCGTCTATTTTAGCGTCTAAAATATCTAGTTTATCCAAAACTCTGTTAGTAAGATCATCAAAATTAGTCATAATATAACGATATGTAAATGGGATTACAAGAAGTAAAATAAAAAAAAGAAAAATTTGATTAGTTTATCTAATCGTTTTTACTTGATAGAATACAGTATGCGGTAGCATCTAGTACAACTGCGTTAACTCTGTGTGTTGCAACAATGTCAACGGATTGCTGTCTGATGTTTTTGTCGAATTCTAATTCAATTTCACGACCTACTGCAAGTCCAAATGCTTTGCCCTTCATGAACACGATGTTTCGTGCTGAGTTGTTGTTTGATGTGTTGATACAGTTGGTTACGAAAATCTCAATACCGAAGTACATTGAAATTCTACCTAATCTGCTGATGCTTGGATCTGCGGTTTGTACGAATCTTACGATTACTGTGTCTTGAATTAACTCTTTTTGTGCTCTTGGAGTAATAGCTGCAACTGCTGCACCGTTTTCAGGATTGTGTCCTTGGTTTTGCAATCGTTCTTTACATGCCTCGATACCTGCTGCCTTCATAACACCTGTTGCATCTTCGCTGGTCTCGTCAGTAACTAATGAACCGTCGTTTCCGTCAAAGTGGTTTGCACCAAAGTCTTGTGAAGCGGCTGCTGCGATAGTTGACAAAATGATAGTACATTCGTCTTCTACTGCTCTAATTCTGGCTGTTTCTCTGATTTTATTGAGTAAATCTCTTGGATATTTCTCAACTTCTGCTTTCAAGACGTTTTGTCTGAAACCTCTAACAGTGTTTGCAGATAAATCAATACCTGTCAAAGTGTGGGTTGCAGGACTAATGTCTGTATCTACAGATTCAGTGATTGTACCAAATGCAGGGATGTCAAGAGTATAGAATCTCACTGTGTCTTCTCCTTGTTTGATCTTTCTTACTTGAACCCAAGGTCTAATGGATTTAGCAAGAATACCACCCGGAAGAACAACGATTTGTGATCCAACATCTACGCCCGGAATAGTACCAGAAGTTGATACAGCTTCCATGAATGGAGATGGTTGGAAAACAGAGTGTTTGTCAATAAACTCGTCTTTGTCGATCTTGATAGTAACGGATTGTCCTTCGAGAACTTTCTCCATCAAACTAACTTGTTCGTCGACTTGTGCTTCTTCCCATACTTGACCACGAGATTCTTGAACCTCGGATTTGCGTTGGGATTCTGCGAATTGTTTTTCGAGTTTTGCAGTTTCCTCTGCGATTCTCTTTTCGACTAATTCTGCCATAGAATCTTCAAGTGATTTTTTTGCTTCCTCTTTCTCGGCTTTCTTGTCTGCCTCTAATTTATCGGCTTCTGCTTTAGCATCTGCTTCGGCTTTATCGGCTTCTGCTTTTGCTTTGTTATCAGCGTCGATTTGTGCTAATCTAGCATCTAATCTGCTGGAAACAACAGAATCAATTTTGGCGTCTAATTCTGCTGAAAATTCGGGAGTTGTATTTTCTTCACTCATTGATTCAACTTTAGTTGGTTCGCTACTAATAGAAGTATTCAACTTAAAGGATTCTGCATAAATCTCAACCATTTTAGTTCCGCATTTCTTTTCTATTACTACTACAGAAGTCTCAGGAATTCCGGGATCTTCTCCTAATAACAGAGACATTTCATTAAATGCTACGTCAACAGGTGCGTTCATACATTCCTCTCCGTTTGAATGACATAGTTTAACGTCAGAACCAGCAGTAAGACCCAAAGATACTTTAGGCTCTATGTTTGCTTCTACTAAACGTTGAACTTCTGCCACTATTTCTGCGTTCTCTATAAAGGCTGAATAAGATAACTGTTCTGTTGTCTCATCCCAATATAGAGTGGAACGACCAATAATTCCGTCATCTGATTTGTCATGGTTAAGCCTTAGAGGTACTGTTTGCTCATGTGCTTTTGCCAATTCAGAGGCGAAATAAAAGTTGTTATTGAGCGATTTCCTAGGCATGGCTAGGATTCCTTCAATATTCATGTCTTTTTATGGGATAATATTATAAATAGAAGTATTAGTCTGAGGTATCGTCTAAACCAAGAGTGTTATTTCTCTTTTTCTTCTTCTTTGGTTTTTTCTGAGGTACAGGAATATCTACATCTCCGTAGTTTGTTATTGTAGGATCTGATACTGATTCCTCTGGTAGTGGTTCAGGCTTTATATCTTTAGGCTCATCCATTTTATCGGTAGGTGTTACAGAAGTCAATGGTAATGTGTCATCCATATCACTCATATCTACCTCTAAATCAGTATTATCTGCTATGTATTTTCTTAATTCTGATCTCTTAATAGCTTGTTTCTCGAATAATCCTACTATGTCTTGCACTGATAGGACAGATTCGTTGTCAAATTGGAATCCAATCTTAAGATTAACAGTATCAGGGTTATATCCTAGTCCTTTTAATACATGATCGAATACCTCTTTTCTTAATTGTAGTCCAAATCTACGCTGAACTCTTTTAATCTTTAGTTTAATCATGTCAGATGTATCTTCTGATGATGCTCTTGCTGTAAATCCTGCTGTAAACATCTGAGTGGCGAACTGAGTACCTGCTTCCATGATAGCAGTTTCCATGTGTTCTATATATTTATCGAATTTTGATGCTGGATTGACCTCAAATATCTCTGCCTTGAAAGCCTTGTCTGTAATGATCTTTGCACCTGCACCTAAGTTACGAAATTCCTGTTGTTTATCCTCAATGAAATCTTCTCCTACGTCTTCAAACTGAATCATCATCATAGGGCTTGCATAACTCTGGAAAATCTTAACCATAGCGTTTTCCATCTTCCACATTTCCTCTACAGATGAATCAATTAGTTTTCCGCCTACCTCTTTTGGTGTAACTATGGCTTGTGCTAGTGCTCTGCCCCATAATTCATGCCTTCTGTTAGTAAATTTAAGATGACCTATAAATTCTGATGATATTGGGTTATCTTTATCGTTAACGTGTTGCATATATGATGATACTGCACCTGTTTTGTCTCTTGTAGCAGAAACAATGGTTGTTATGTCAATTTCGTCAATATCAACTACCTTTTTACCATTCATTATAAGTTCAAACATACAGTTTCCTGCTATTACATAAGAATGACAGGCATCTTCTATTTTTTCCTCAATAAAGTTATTATCTACCCATTTTTGTAGTGCTTTAATTGCTTTTTGATTCTCTCCTGATATAGTCATACCTGAACCAAGGATTAACTGAACATAGGTGTCAGAAGCAAGGTAAAGACGTGAATCGTGATCATTAAGATAGAATATCTTTGCAAAAGATACCTCTGGTTTGGTTTCTCCTGCCCATTGGTTAAAGTTAACTTCGCTTTTTATGCCTTCTGTAAAGACTTTTACGTTACCAAAGGTTGATTCTATAGGATTTATCTCGACTTTATCAAACATTTATGCTCTTTTATGTGATTGTATCATAAATAGAAGTATTATCTTATTCTTAATTTAGATGAACCATTAACACCATAGGCTGTTAGTTCTTCTGTTTCGTCTGATTTGGTTAATTCTATCTCAACTTCTCCTATAAAGTCTATATTAAACTCTCCTTTTACAGGTAAGAACTCCCATGTGCCTGATCCTGCTACTAAAATATCACAATCATCACTGAATACCTCTCTCCTGTTCTGATCGTATAGTCTAATCTTTAATGTATAGCCTGTAAGGTTCTTTGCATTAGCCATTTTTGGCTCTGTATAGATAGTTCCTGATAATCCGTTACCAGATGTTGCAGTATAGTTGCCTTTTACCCATATTTCCTGATCTAGTTTGTTTATAAGCGTCATTACAAACGTTTATATGACTCAAGGTCTATAAAGAAGTATGGATTGTCAATCAACTAATTGTGAAAACAATGCTGCTGTCTATGTAGAAGCCATAATAGACGTAGATGGGGAAGAACAGAAACATAGTATTCATCTTTGTAAAGAATGTTATGAAAACGCCATGGCTTACCAGAAGGCAAAAGAGGAATGGAAATGAAAGGTGTAAAATTTGACGAAGATAAACTAGACTATACTTTGATACCAAAACAGGCATTGGATGAAGTAGTCAGAGTGTTAATGTATGGTGCTGAAAAGTACGACAGAGATAATTGGAAAAGAATAGATGACGGTAGAGACAGATATAACAGGGCTGCACTAAGACATCTGTTCTCAGAGGTAGATGGGGAAGACCTAGACGAATCAACTTATTTCCACTTGGCTCATGCAGCAGCATCCTGTCTGTTTTCATTGGCATTTGCAATACAGGAGATGAAATTACATAAAGACGATTAGATATATGCTGGGAAAGGCTACATTCTCGGCAGGTTCAGGGTCTCCTGTATCTTTTGTCTTAAATCTGCTTCTACTGCCTCTTTTTGCAACTTTTATTTTGAATAATCCAATAGGATCTGCAATAGTGATAGGTTTAATCTATTCTTCTTGCTCTGTTTTTAGATTATTCTTGATTGATTTTGTAGAAGACCGTTACGGTTTAAATATAAGACCTGATTATTTAATAGGTAAATGTTATCAGAAACTACGCCACAAAGCCTGATGAAAATGCAAATGGTAAAAGGCAGATGGACTAACAAATATATGGAAACATCAAAGACCTTGGATCATTATGAGAAATATGACATAATGGAACTTGCAAGATTTCCTGCTTATTTTACTATGGACAGGTTGAGAACAGAAATGGTTAACAATGAACAGGTAAATGAAATGATTGAAAATAAAATACCAATGTTACAGGTATGTGTAGGCTCTTATCGTTCTATTCTAATATCAACAAAATCTACCTAGAATTCTTCTTCGGCATAAGATATTGATAGATGTCCAGAACCAGAGAATCTTAGATATATGTTTCCCTGAAATGCGTCTCCTTCATCAAACGGATTATCCTTTGTCTTTGCAGGCTGTCCGTTCTTACCAAATGTAATAGTCATCAACTGTTTCTTTAGATTATAAAACTTTGGGTGTATTCTTATTTTGTTTTTCTGTACTTTATTTGCTGCTAGTGTAGTCATCTTACGACCTGATTCCTTGTTTGATATTGCTGTAACGTTTAAGTGTAAAGTCTCTCTCATATCCTTTATTATTTCAGGGTTTGCCTTGTCACAACCCCATTTCTTTACTCCAAACAAATCTGCAAGTCTGTTTATCTCTGCAATCATGGCAGTTGCACTCTGTCTCTTGTAAGATTTTGAATAAATTACATAGGGCATATTCTGTCTCATCTCTGTTATACAGATACCAAACTGTGAAGTACCAAATCCCGGGTCACAGAATCCTAATCTGTTCTTGTCATTAACCTCATAGTCTATTTCATAATCCATATCACAAACCTCATCCAATGCCTCTGTAGAGTATATATCTCCCACATTAGCACCCCAAATACCCTGATATTCCTGTGGAAATGACGGTAGTTGTCGTGCTTCTGCTATAAACTCATCTGAAAATATAGAAGTTCCTGTCTTTTCATCTTTCTCTAATCCACGATCCTCATACATCTCGAACCTTTCATACTTGCATGATGCTTCGGGTTCTTCTTTGATGTCATGGAAGAAACCAGATGCAAAGTCTCCTGCGGTAGATACCCAAATTACATAAGAGTTTGACTTTCCTCTGTATCTTTCTCCTACGACCCTAATCTGCTTGTCATCCTTAAGTCCTGTAAAGAAGGCTGCCTCGTCTCCGAATACACATGACACCCTAGGAATACCTCTAACTGCGTCAATGTTATTACTTGGATAAGCCTGTATGTTTGCCCTTCCTATCTGAATCTTATACATACCATGATCCTCATAGTCTATTCTTCCGTTTGCAAACTGTTTCATTCTTTCAATTAATTTCTTTGCAAGTTCAATGTTTGGTCCGGTAAATATTACTACATCCTCGTTTTGCTGAAAGAAATCATCGGTACAACATTTATATAGAATCCAAAGTAATGTAAGTTCTGTAAGTCCTAGTCCTGTTGCCTTGTATACACATACCATTCTTTTTGACGAATCTGTTTTTCCTTTTTCTAAGTGTTCTAAAATTTCCTGTTCATATTTGTAACATGGATGATAAATATTATCTCTTTCCGGACCACCGTTAGGATAAAACGTATAGTGCCACCAACAACAATGCTCTGATTCTGACATAGGATCATAACACCAGAATTTCTCTGGATATTCGTAGCCTTCTTTTACCCTTGCGTTAGTATTCAGAAAACGTTTCGTTTCTTCGCTTACTATTCCTTTTGGCATCCTCTTTTCTCCTTAATCTGTCTGCTGACTTTATCTTATCTGTATGTTCTTTAAGATGTAATTCCATAACATAATCATTAGGTATTATTTGTGAACAGTAAGCACACTGTATGCCTCTAGTTATCGGCATCTTCAATCTCCCTGCATTTCTTGTGAAGATTGTTCCTCTGATAGAGTTTCTGACATCTCTCGCATTTGTGTATTTTCTTTGTCATCTTTTTTATTAGAATCAACGACACTTAAATACCCTCTCTTTTTTGCTATAATGTCCTCTGGATTCTCAGAATCAACCATCTTTATAGTCTCATTCTTTAACCTTCTTTCCTTGTTATATTTCTTGACAGCAAGAACCAATTCTATCTCAGACATCATCTTTATCTGGTTCATGTGCATAGTATGTATTGCTGTCTCAAACTTTAAGAATAAATCCAACTGTTTAGGGTCACTCTGATCCAACAGTTTTTGGGTCTTTTGTAATTTATCTATCTGCTCGTCAATAGTATGCTGTTTTCTTACAAACTCTGCGGTATATTTCTCAAGTGCATCCTCGTCTAGCCACCTCTCTGCATCCCTTCTGAATTCTCTAACCCATACAGCAACAGATGATGCTGTTATGGTATCAAATTTCTTGACATATTCAGGATTAGAGTTAAACTCATCTGCTATCTTTCTAATAGAATAACCTTGGAACAACCACATTGTTCTCACAATGTTTTTGAGTTCCTTTAGGTCTTTGGTAGGTCTAGCCTTATTTGCCAACTATTACTATTCAGTTATATCGTTTATAAACTGCTTAGCGGATTCCTCGTCATCATGCTCTCTTGGGAACTTGTCGTACCATTTTCCACAAGACCATACTGCACATCCACAGGCTAGTGCTTGTAATGCAGTTTGAGACAGTTCTTCTATGATTTCAGGCGGATGGTTTGGTATGTATTTTACGTCATAGTAAAACGCATAAGACCTAAGTAATTTTGGCATATTACCATAGGGTATCTTGTTCTTTACCCTGTCTACTATTAATACACCTGTATCTGTGTCTCTTAACAATTCCTTTATCTCCTTTCTATATCTGTCCTGAGTAAGACAAAGACCTATCATCTTTTGTGGATGATCCTCGTCTCTACAGAACAAATCCATGTCTACAGGTCTATAGAATAACTTTGCCTCTGGTGCATACTCTAACAGATCCTCAGTTGTGACAAATATATCGTCTATTGATTCAAGACTACATACAATGTCATACTGTATTCTTGCCTTTCTAAGCATGTTACCATGGAACATATATGCAGAGGGTTTATGCAAGTCGTCTAGTCTTTCTGCCAATTCTATCTGATCATGGTATACGAAATAATCATAATCATTTTGGTTTGTCTTGACCCATTCATAAACTGCTTCCCTAGTATTCAGGTATGTCGTGTTCTCATAGTAATCTCCATGTCTAAATGTATCTATGTTTAAATCCTGAACAACATGAGATGGGAAACCTAGTTTGTTGCATATATTTGATGTTATAGCAGCAGAACCAGCCATGTCTCCTATGTGTAGGATTCTCAATGAATATACACCCACCAATCGCCTACTTGTATTCTCTTATATAGACCCATTTCAACACCTTCTATCCTGTCTGTTATTTCTAGGTATTCTTCAGGTATATCTAAAAGCATACCTTCGACAAAATCTGTTGGTTTTTCTACTATGTTTTGGTATAGACCGAGAACTAACTCGTCTGCCAAAGCATAACCATTAAGTGCTGCTTTCTCATGTTTTACTTCAGAACCAAAGGCTCTCTTACGAATTTCTTCGTCAGTGAATATTCCGTATACAAACAGTTTGGTCATAGTAAATTCTCAATCTCCCAATCTACTTGTATTTCTCCATTATGTTTTTCACAATGAAGTTCTTTTGTTTTTTTCTTGCACATTCTACAATTCATATAGACTATATAGTTGTAGCCTTATATAAATGTTATCGACCTGATGGATTACACTCTGTATAGAATGGACACCATGGACATAGGAACGATACTACTCTTGGTGGAATAGATCCTTCTTTGAGTACTGATAGTTTTGATAGAACACGTTTGCGGATCTCCTCAATAGAGTCAAGATCAAATACACGCGTTTTATGACGTTCCCAAGCACTACTCTTGTCAATGTAAATAATTGCAGCACGA
>Ga0129342_1000277_pt1 | contig 20605 bp, 21 predicted proteins | sample CPBDNA_5_FD_94426 | JGI IMG/M metagenome (GOLD analysis project Ga0129342, IMG submission 94426) | Freshwater to marine salinity gradient microbial communities from Chesapeake Bay, USA - CPBay_Sum_15_0.2_DNA | ecosystem: Environmental > Aquatic > Marine > Coastal | place: USA: Chesapeake Bay...
AACCAGACGATTGTGCTGTTTCGCGCAGCGCGTCGAGCTTTTCTTTGGCGGGCTCTTCATGAACACGAAATAAGAGCGGTGTCTTTTTAGCGATCAGAGTTTCCGCAGCAGCAACGTTGGCCAGCACCATAAATTCTTCGATCAAACGGTTTGATTCCATTCGATCTTTGAATTTGACAGCAGCGACTTGGCCCGTTTCATCCAATTCGATCTGGCGTTCCGGCAAATCAAGCGCAAGCGGCTGTCTTTTGTCCCGCGCCGCCGAAAGCGCATGATAGGCGGCATAAATCGGTTTTATAACATTTTCCAAAAGTCCATCCGGCACATCATTGGGTCGCCCGTCATAGGCCGATTGAACCTGTTCATAGGACAGCGAGGCTGCGGAACGCATCAATCCCCGATGGAAACTATGGGATAGTTTTTCACCATCTGGCGTGATCTTCATCCGAACAGCAACACAATATCGATCAACCCCTTCATGCAAACTGCATAGGTCACCAGAAAGACTTTCAGGAAGCATTGGAGACACACGATCAGGAAAATAGGTCGAATTCCCCCTATTTAGAGCCTCTTTATCAAGTTCAGTTCCAGATTTCACATAATGGGCAACATCCGCAATCGCGACCCAGATGATATACCCGCCAGAATTTTCAGGGTCATCGTCTGCAATTGCATAACAGGCATCATCATGATCACGCGCATCGGCGGGATCAATGGTGATCAAAGGAAGGGAACGAAGGTCCTCTCTTCCCTCCAGAACAATCGACCAGTTTTTTCCGGCCTCCAACAATACATCAGGCGGAAATTCGTCAGGTATATTATGCTGATGAAGCGCAATCAAAGAGATAGATTTTGGCGCCGATGGGTCGCCAAGTCGGGTAATTATACGGGCTTTGGGCAATCCCATGGTTCGCGATGGTCCTTTGCGTTCGGCTTCGACCAGCTCGCCGTCTTTGGCCCCATGCGTGTCGGCGTCTTGGACGCTCCATTCTTTACCATTGCGTTCAATTGGAACAATGCGTGCGCCCTCTGGGCCGCGGCGAAAAATGCCAACAATGCGCGCTGCCGCGCTGCCCAATTTACGAATGACGCGTCCTTCGTATTGGTTTTTTTCAGCGTGAGTGAGCTCAACCCGCGCAAGAAGCCGGTCACCGACACCCAAAGTCGGATCATTTGGGCGCAGCACCATAAGGATTTCAGGTTCCGCAGAGTCACCTTTCCATTCAACAGCGCCCGCAAATAGATCCCCATCAGAAGACTGGCGGGTAATGCGCAACATACTCACCGGAGGGAGGAGATCCGGATTTCGATACGATTTCTTGTCCTTTTGAAGCACGCCTTCATCTTCGAGCGATTTGAGCAGTCTCTTAAGCTCTATACGCGCGTCACCTTTTAATCCAAAGGCTCTGGCCAAATCTCTTTTCGCGGTTTGGGTTGGATGCTGCGCAATCCAGTCCAGTATCTCAGCGCGGAGCGGTAATTTTGTCATAGGATCCCTGTAGCACGGAAATTAAGAGGCGTCATGACCCTTCGGGATGTGGCGGTGGCGATTAAATTTCTTCAAATCGCTTAATGTATCAACATCGCGCAGGGTATCGATCAATGCAATTCGCGCATCTGGCAAAGTTTTGATCGTATCTGCCAGAGCGTGTCTTGTAGACCAACGCACATTTTGAAAAACGCGCGGTGCAAGCGCCGATATGCGTTTTGCTCCAATCAACCAATACCCTCCATCCGCCGCCGGACCAAAAACCCAGTCATGGGACGCAAGTGTCTTGAAGGCGGTTTGTACGTGAGTCTTTGAAATATCGGGAACATCCGCGCCGATGATACATACTGGGCCGCGAGGGGCGTTCACGAATTGACGTCGCATCCTTTGGCCAAGGTCGCCCTGCCCCTGCGGGATCCGCGGTAACTCTGCGGGCCAGATACGTTTTCCAAAAGCAGCCTTATCTGGAGAGATCGCCAAGGTGATGGTCCAACGCGGATCTTCAAGTTCCCGAAGAAGGCGCCGGCTTTGATGCCGAAACCACCAAGCGGCAGGAACCATCCCAATGTCTTTTCCAAGTCGGGTTTTCACCCGTCCGGCGCGCGGTTCTTTTAGCATGATAATGAGTTGGTTTTTCACGTAGGGATTAAGCAAAGTAGTCTTGCAAGATACGGGTATAGACCGATTTCAGCCGGTGTATTTGTGCAACCTCAACGCGTTCATCAACCGCATGCATTGTTTTTCCAACCAAACCAAATTCAACGACTGGGCAATGATCTTTGACAAATCTGGCATCTGACGTTCCGCCGGTTGTTGAAAGTTCTGGCAATTTACCGGTTTCAGCCTGCACTACCTTTGACACAAGGTCAGACAGACGCCCTGGCGGGGTCACAAAGCTTTCGCCGGAGATTTTAATCTCAACACCGATCTCAATTCCGGTTTCGCGAGAAATGACATCCGTTTGTTCTTTGATCCAGCTGCTAAGGCTTTGACCAGTGTGTGTATCGTTAAATCGAATATTTATCGTCGCTTTGGCCTGCGCTGGGATCACATTGTTGGCCGGGTTGCCCGTATCTATGGTGGTGATGGCAAGGTTTGAGGGGCCAAAATGGTCGCTCCCCTGATCCAATTCGTGATTGGCAAAAACGTCCATTAAACGGACCAAAGCAGGAAGTGGGTTTTTCGCCCGATGAGGATAAGCAGAATGGCCCTGTATCCCTTTGGCTGTGAAAAAGGCACTGAGTGATCCGCGCCGGCCTATTTTCATCATATCGCCAAATGTCTCTGGGCAGGTGGGCTCCCCAACGATGCAATGATCAATTTTTTCATTGTTTTGCGCCATCCAATCAAAAATCGCAGTGGTCCCATCAACGGCGTCGCCCTCTTCATCACCTGTGATCGCAATCACGATGGACCCATCAGGCGGCGTGTCTTTTGCAAAATCTATTGCTGCCGCGACAAAGGCGGCAACGCCTGACTTCATATCTACGGCCCCGCGACCATACATAAAACCGTCTTTTTGCTCCGCCCCAAAGGGATCGACGCTCCATGCGGATAGATCTCCGATCGGAACAACATCCGTATGTCCGTTAAAACCAAAGCTCGCCCCATTGCGGCCCTCACCCCATCTTGCAAAGAGGTTATCCACGGTGCCCCGGGGAATGCGCGTGCATTTAAATCCATTCTGCTCCAACAGGCCTTGCAAAAGCGTGAGTGCACCTGCCTCTTTTGGGGTAACGGAGGGGCAGCGGATCAATTGTGCAGTAAGATCAACCGGATCGATGGGCGGCATGGAGATGATCCTTTATCATAAAAGCGCTTTAACAGCATTGGCGAGGTCAGTTGGCCTTGAAATTATCTTGGTTGCGCCTGCTTTTTCAAGCTCTTGCTGCCCACCGTACCCATAGGTCACCCCGACAGAGCGAAGACCATTGTTTTGCGCCCCTATGATATCGTAATGACGATCGCCCACCATGATGCTCTGTTCAGCCTTTGCCTTTGATTGGGCCATGCCAAAGCGGATGAGGGATGTTTTATCCGCGTGCGTTCCATCACTTTCTGAACCAAATTCATAATCCATAAAGTCAGCAATTCCAAAATGTTTGGTGATTTTGCGAGCATAGGTATTGTGCTTTGAGGTTGCGATGCAAAGCTGATAATCTTGGGATTTCAATGTGCTGAGTTCTGTCAAAATACCTTTGTAAAGATTGTTTTCTGACCATCCCACATCTGCATATCGATCACGATAATGCTGCACGGCCTCATCCAGTCGGTCCTCGGGAACCCCAAGCCTGCGAAAACTGTCCCACAAAGGAGGGCCGACCATCCAAAAACCGTCCCCCTCAAAAGGAGCATATCCCATTTTTTCCAAGGCATAGGAAACAGAATTTAAGATTCCCGGTCCCGCGTCAGTCAAGGTTCCGTCAAGATCGAGAAATACGGTTTTCATGAATTTTCCAGAGTATTTTCAAAAAATGGGGTAATTTGCGCGATTATTACAGAGTTTTCTGCCTTTGCCTGCGCCATCAAATCCTTCTCTTCATCCGACAAAAGCTGCCCATCGGATTCCCGTTCCTCAATCGTTCCGTAACCAGTGACATCCAACGGGTTCATATCGGCCTGCTTAAGTAGTCTGACTGTTTCACGAACTGCTTCATCTTCGGTTTGGGCTGCAGTATAGCATAAAATTCCGGCACCAGTGCTCGTCGGTGGAAGGCCGTCATTCTTGGCGCGCCCCACTTGAACCAAAAGGGTAAACACATCTTCGTGTTTTGGTTGTTTTACCTTCTTTGTCATGCGTGGAACGCATCCTTTCTGACATAACGCGTCCATCTTAAATGGGCGCAGATATTTCCATAAATCAAGGACGACCTAAAAAGTCATCGCTGACCGTTCCCAGAAAACACCGTGGGAAGAACGGATATGTCTCTGTTGCAAAATAATAATAGGCCCCATTTGACATTGCGCCATTACATTCATCAAGATTTCCAGAACCGGCTACATATTCATAATCTTCGTTGTAAGTTCCGTCATATGTTCCGTAAGGTGCTGTGGGTCGCGTTCCGGATTTCAGTTTCCATGATGAAACCGCTTGTCCACCGATATAGTGTATCTCAAATCCATCAGCAGCATAGCCAATCAGGCTTCCGTTTAAATCCTCCGCCAAAGAAGGTGAAACGGCGTGGTAATGATAAAGCCCGCGGTTGTCCACATGGGCATTTTCCTGATCCATTCCCAGTTTATTTCCAGGACCCATGCCTTCTAGGTTCCAGCCGCTTGATTGATCCCGACTGAATCCACGTTTTGTTGACGCATCATACCAGTCAGCTGTACCGGGCCGGAATATTATCCCTGTGATAGAAATACCTGACCCATTGGCCCGCCTATTCACAGTTCCAGTTTTTTTAGGGCTTGCATCCATACAGACGCTGACCTTTTGTTTTCGAAAACTGTTCGGATTTCCAGAATTGGGGAACTCTCCGATATCGTGGGTCGGAGAGCCGTTTGATGTAATGCACCGTTCGTTTCCCTTGACTGCGATCGATACCTCATTTTCATGCGCCTGCGCAGTAAATGATATCAATGCACAGACGCCTGAGATGATTAAAACGCGAAATTTCATGATATTCTCCCTTACTAAGAAATCATTAAACGCGGGGCCCATCTGTTTCCGTCGGTATATTACGAAAAATCTGAATTAATCCCGCAACAATTCGTTTATTCCGGTTTTACTGCGCGTTTTTTCATCCACACGCTTCACGATAACAGCACAATAAAGGTTAATACCATTCTTGGACGGCATGCTTCCAGATACCACGACGGAATATGGGGGAACTTCGCCATACATCACATCGCCGGTTTCGCGATCAACAATTTTTGTGGACTGACCGATGTAAACGCCCATGCCAAGCACTGATCCTTCGCGCACAATGCAGCCTTCAACAACTTCGGAACGCGCCCCGATGAAACAGTTGTCTTCGATAATGGTTGGCCCGGCTTGCATGGGTTCAAGAACGCCACCAATGCCAACACCTCCAGAAAGATGCACATTTTTGCCAATCTGGGCACAGCTTCCGACCGTGGCCCAAGTGTCAACCATTGTTCCCTCGTCTACATAGGCGCCAAGATTCACAAAAGATGGCATCAACACCACACCGGGCGCGATAAATGCGGATTTTCGCACAATACAATTTGGAACGGCACGAAATCCCGCCGCTCGCCATTGATTATCACCCCAGCCTTTGAATTTACTGTCAACTTTGTCCCACCAACCGGATCCTTGGGGGCCACCATCCTGAATTTCCATGTCTTTGATCCGAAATCCCAGAAGCACAGCTTTCTTTGCCCATTGATTGACATGCCAATGACCATCGTCCTGACGTTCGGCAACCCGCAACTTTCCACTGTCCAATGCGTTTAGAGTATCTTCAATGGCTTCGCGTTGTTCGCCGGTCGTTTGTGGGCTGATTTGATCTCTGGCGTCCCAAGCGGCTTCGATCGCGGATTCTAATTGACTATTGGACATTGCGCGGTACTCCCAATTTTTGAAATTACCGCTCTATATCTATTGCATCTCTGGCTTACAATGCCCCGCCCTATATCAAAAATAGAAAAACCCCGCTCTGTGGCGGGGTTTTTTAAGGTTTCGTATGTTTATTAGCTTGCTGCGCTGACGGCCCGGCCTGTCAGAACTTTGACAAGGTTTGCACGGTAAGCTTTGCTGCCATGCAGATCTTCGATCATGCCAGAGGCATCAATGCTCAGATCAGCGATTGCATCGGCTGAAAAATTACCGTTCAGCGCTGCCTCGGCTTCGCTCCAACGGAACACACCGTTTTCTGATGCACCCGTTACCGCAACACGGACACCATCTGCATATTTGGCAACAAATACGCCAACCAATGCAAAACGCGATGCAGGCTGTTCAAACTTTTGATAGTTTGAGGCCTCTGGAACAGGCATCGTCACAGACGTAATGATTTCGCCGTCTTCCAAAGCAGTGGTGAACATGCCCTGAAAATAATCATCCGCCGCGATATCACGTGCATTTGTGGTGATTGTCGCACCCGTGGCCAGTGCCGCTGCGGGATAGCAGGCTGCGGGATCATTGTTTGCTAATGATCCACCAATTGTCCCCCGATTGCGTACCGCCGGGTCGCCGATATTGCCGGCAAGGGTTGTCAGACCTGCAAAGGCATTCGCCGCCGCCACATCTGCATGTGTTGTTGCGCCCCCAATGGTCACGCTGCCACCCGCGCTGCTCACACCCTGCATTTCTGCAATATCAGACAAACTCACAAGCGTATCAGGGGATGCAAGACGTTGCTTCATTGTAGGGATAAGCGTCTGACCACCCCCCAGCGCTTGCGCGCCTTCAGCACTTAGCGCTGAAACAGCGTCTGCGACACTCGAAGGCTTTACGAATTCAAAATTATACATGGTTTCTCCTCCGATTAACCGTTGATTGCAGACCAGACCCGTGACGGGGATACCGGCATATCAATATGGGTGACGTGGGTGTGACCACCCGAATGCAGCGCATCAATCACCGCGTTAACGACGGCTGGCGGTGTACCGATAGCCCCCGCTTCTCCGCAGCCCTTAACACCTAGTGGGTTATGGGTGCAGGGCGTTTGGCAGGAATGATCGACAGTAAAGAATGGTACGTCTGACGCACGTGGCATCGCATAATCCATATACGATCCGCTAAGAAGTTGCCCGTTTTCATCGTAAACGGTGTTCTCCAACAGCGCCTGACCAATTCCCTGGCCTATCCCACCGTGGACCTGTCCAGACACGATCATCGGGTTGATGACATTTCCAAAATCATCCGCAGCTGAGAACCTTTCAATCGTCACCTTGCCTGTTGCAGTGTCAACTTCGACTTCGCAGGCATATGCTCCAGCAGGATAGGTGAAGTTTGAAGGATCATAAAAGGCTGTTTCTTCCAGCCCGGGCTCAATCTCTTCCAGCGGATAGTTATGAGGCACATAGGCCGCCAGTGTCACATCGCCCCAAGCGCAGGATTTATCGGTCCCCACCACACTAAATTGACCATCTTTCAATTCAATGTCTGCTTCTGATGCTTCCAGAAGGTGAGAGGCGATTTTCTTGGCCTTATTGATGATTTTTTCGGTGGCCCGAACCATGGCTGATCCGCAAACCGCAATCGAACGGGATCCGTAAGTGCCCATCCCAAACGGTATTTTGGAGCTGTCGCCGTGCACAATGTCGATCATGCTTTCGTCAATGCCAAGCATTTCCGCCACCACTTGAGGGAATGCCGTTTCATGCCCCTGTCCATGGCTATGTGCGCCAACCATCACGCTGATTGTTCCTGTCGCATTCACGCGAACGGTCGCCGCGTCATAAAGACCAGCACGGGCACCCAATTGACCAACAAGCGCAGAAGGGGCAATGCCGCAGGCTTCAATATAACAATTTATGCCCAAACCGCGTAGCTTGCCATTCGCTTCGGATTTTTTACGGCGTGCTTCAAAACCTGCAAGATCACCGATCTGTTCCAGTTTATCCATCGTTGCGACATAGTTTCCAGTGTCATATTCAACGGCAACTGGCGTTGCATATGGGAACTGTGTGATAAAGTTCTGACGGCGCAACGCAATGGGATCAACACCCAGTTCCCGTGCCGCCTTGTCGATCAGGCGCTCCAACTGAAAAGTCGCCTCTGGTCGGCCGGCACCACGATAGGCATCAACGGCAACGGTGTTGGTAAACACAGCCTTAACATTCACATAGATAAGCGGCGTTTTATAGTTCCCCGCCATCAAGGTTCCGTGCAGCCAAGTTGGAACAGATGGGGCAAAGGTGCTAAGATACGCACCCATATTCGCCAGTGTGTCTGTTCTGATCGCCATAAAATTATTGTCGGCATCCAGCGCCAGTTCAATTTTCGTGACATGGTCACGGCCTTGCGCATCAGACATGAAGGATTCTGAGCGTGAAGAAGTCCATTTGACCGCACGATTGATTTGGCGCGCAGCAAACGTACAGAACGCTTCTTCTGCGTAGTGGAAAATCTTTGTTCCAAATCCACCGCCAACATCTGGTGCAACGACGCGAAGTTTGTGCTCTGGAATTCCCAGCACGAAGGCTCCCATCAAAAGACGGATCACGTGAGGGTTCTGCGAAGTTGTATAAAGCGTACTTTCATCATTGGCGCGATTGTATTCACCGATTGCCACCCTTGGTTCCATCGGGTTGGCGACCAAGCGCTGATTGACAAGTTCTAGTGTCGTGACATGCGCCGCATTTGCGAAAGCTTCGTCAACGGCACCTTTGTTTTCTTCGACAAAGCCCCAGTCATAGCACAAGTTAGATGTCAGATCATCGTGCACCTTGGTCGCGCCGTCTTTGACTGCTTCTTTCATATCAATCACTGCAGAAAGCTCTTCGATATCGACAACAATCGCTTCTGCAGCATCACGGGCTTGCGATGCACTATCGGCGACAATCGCCGCAATGGGGTCCCCTACATGACGCACTTTGCCTTGCGCCAAAACGGGATGCGCAGGTTCTTGCATAGGCTGGCCGTGACGGTCTGTCACCTGCCATCCGCAGGGAAGCCCGCCGACACCCTCAAAATCCGCACCGGTAAAAATGCGCACAACGCCGGGCATGGTTGCCGCAGTGCTTGTGTCGACACTGTTGATCCTTCCATGCGCCACAGAAGAGCGCAGGAAATGAACATAGGCCTGTCCTTGAACGTTGATATCGTCTGTGTATTGGCCAGTGCCAGTTAAAAATCTTATGTCTTCGCGACGCTTGCTGGATGCGCCGATACCGCTGTCTTTTGGCATAATAAATTCTCCTTGCTGATAAAGCTGGGCTTTTTGTTATTGTTATTCTGCAGCGATGGCTGACACATCCTGACCTGAAGCAGCCATGATGGACTTCACAATATTGTGATATCCTGTGCAGCGGCAGATATTTCCTTCAAGGTGATGACGGATGTCGGCCTCTGTCGGTTTTGGATTGTTTTTCAACAGTTCTGCAGCGGCCATAACCATACCGGGCGTACAGAAACCGCACTGAAGGCCATGATGATCCTGAAAGGCCTGTTGAATGACATTCAAAGATCCGTCTTCATTGGCCTGACCTTCGATGGTTTGAACGTCCGCGCCATCCGCATCTGCGGCAAACATGGTGCATGATTTTACAGCTTTGCCATTCACATGGACCGTGCAGGCACCACATTGGCTCGTGTCACAACCCACATGGGTTCCTGTAAGGTGGAGATCATTTCTAAGAAAATCTACCAAGAGCGTCCGCCCTTCGACATCGCCTGATGCAGACTTGCCATTGACGGTCATTGTTATTTTTGTCATTTGGTCCTCCCTTTAATACGAAGATATTTAACTTTTGTCAGTTGTAAGGCTGGTTGTCTTTTATTTTCACTTTTACGTCTGACGCCCTTTTTCCAACTTTTTTGTTTTGCTCTGAGATTATCAAATAATACGCGCCAACCATAAGACGACCTTTTTTACAGTCTTTTCTCAACAGTTGGGCGAGTCAGAGTGTTCCAAATAAAATGTTAGTTTCATTTATGCGCAGAAGACAAGTACATTACATCTTATACTTTAGTCGTTTCCTCTGAAATTAAACGCCCTTTTCCGGTAATTCGATGGGTTATTTTAACTAAGGTGCGGTTTGAAAGAACTTCTTTGAGTTATGTTCCTGACTTATTTGCTGCTGTCCGGCATATCAGGTTTTCGCTCTATTTCTGGTCAAGTACACATAAAGCGCGCCTGAGCCGCCATGTTTCGAATGCGCTTCGTGAACTTGTAATATTTTTGACTTGAATGGCGGCGATGCCAGCCACAAGGGAGCCTGTTTTCGCAGAACACCGTATCCTTCGGTTTCGTCGGAAAGATGTTTTTGTTTTGCCCCCTTTCCAGTGATGACCAGAACGAGGCGGCGGTTTGCATGATAATTTCTTTGAATAAACTGTAAAAGAAGAGGATGTGCCTGAGCGAGTGTATATCCGTGAAGATCTAAAGTTGCCTCTGGTTCAAGTCGCCCTCGTGTCATTCTGACAAAAGCTTTTTGGTCCATTTTCAGGTCTGGCTTACCGTGAGGCGGCGGCAAAGTGATCGTGGACGGCTTGGAAACGGGACGAATTTGGAAAGCTTTTAACGGGCGCGTATCCTGCGTGTTATCTTTTTTCTTGGTTAGTTGTGACGCAATGGGCGTGGCCTTGGGCTTGGAGAGCGGAACTGCGCTTTCCTTAACCTTCTTCCAAAGGTCCTGTTCGTCTTTGCTAAGCTTCCGTCTGGCCATATCATTCGTGTGAAGACAACAACATGGCTCTCTTAAAGGGAAGTAATACAAATAGCGAGCCTCCATCTTTGATCTGGGATGCCTTATCTCCGGCGATATCACCTGATCCAAGAAAAATGTCAGCGCGCTGGGATCCCTTGATCACAGAGCCCGTATCTTGCGCGATCATAAGCCTCCTCATAGGGGGGGTCCCTTTTTTGTTGATCCAGACCGGTGCACCCAAAGGAACGTAATCCGGATCTACTGCCAACGATCGTAAAGCCGTGAGAGATCTGTTCATCGCACCCACGGGACCTTTGTCAGACGCCAGTTTTTCGACGACACGAAAAAAGACATAAGATTCATTGTGCCACAAAATTTTTGAACCCGCTTGCGGGTTTTTCCGGACCCAACTCTTGATCATTTTTGCAGACGCTTGGTGTTTTTCTAAAATGCCGAGGCGAATGAACTCTTCAGCGACAGATTTAAAAGGGCGGCTGTTTGATCCAGCATATCCAATCCGCAGAACACCGCCATCATCCAATTTGATGCGACCGGAGCCTTGGATTTGAAGAAAAAACAAATCTGCCAAGTCATCGACCCAAGCGATTTCTAACCCTCTTTCTCGCAGTGTGGACGATGTTTCAATTTCTTCGCGCGTCAACCATGTTTGCCCCTGACGCAGCTCCGGAGGCATTGAATAAACAGGATATGAAAACCGATCTGTTTTAATCCGGGACCCATTTATCTCTGGTTCAAAATAACCCGTAAAGAGCGCCGCGTCGCCCGTAGATATGTGAACCGGTTTAAAGAAAATTTCAAAAACTCGCGAGACGCATCTGTGTTCTGGGCAATGGCGCATAAGGAAGACCAATCAGGGGCTTTTAGATCTGGGCAGGTTTCCTTGAATACATCAAGAGCCAAGTCATGATTATCAGACGACCAGCCCAAAAGATCAGAAAAATCAAAATGCGTGATTCGGACGTCGCCGACCGAAAAAGATGGGAAAATAAAAATAAATAGGCTAGCTAAGTACCGTTTCATTCATCCGTTGCAACAAGTTGCCAGTTCGGATCATTCAGGCTCATATCCTTTGAAAATGTCCAAACATCTTTTTGGCGTTTGACTTGTTTTGCATCCCCTTCAATCACATCGCCATCTTTATTTTTTGCCACCGACATCATTTCGCCGACAAACAAAACCGTGAGATCTGCGATATTATTCGATTTATCAAATGCGACAGCCTGTAATTTCATTTCGCGGATTCCGGCGAATTCTGCTTCTACGCGGATTCCACGCTCATGTCGTTGCTGCACAACTTCATCAAATGTCTGTGCGACTTCTTCTGACAGAAATGCGCGGACATCGTCAATTTCGCCGCGTTCAAATCCCATTAAAATCATTTCATAAGCTGCACGCGCCCCGTTCAGAAAATCGGCAAGCTTAAAATCGGGGTCCACCCGCTTAATGGACATCAATGTTTCGACCATTTCAGACTCCGCATCAACGTGATCGGTAATGTCAGAGTCCGGCCCCCCTTCTATTACCTTAAAATCAGGTGATTTTTTAGAGGTCACCGTTGGAGTGGGAGATTTTTCAAAACCCTCCCGTGTCCCAAGAACGCTGCGCAAGCGAAAAATCAGAAATAGTGCGATGCCCAATAATATAAGAAGTTCGTATTTCATAGGTTTTCTTCGACCCTTTCCTATGGCCTATAGAATGTTCTGCCTAGTTCTACTATGTAGGTGAGTAAGAACAACAAGTCCACATTCTGCGGTACTTAGGGAGACACTCTTATGTGGTTATTTTTCGTTTTTGTGGCAGTTCCTATCATTGAGATTGCTTTATTTATACAAATTGGGGGTTGGTTGGGTCTTTTGCCAACATTATTAATCGTAGTTATTACAGCTGCGCTGGGAACCCATCTTGTGCGTTCTCAGGCTATCGCAACATTCGGAAGTCTGCGGGAAAGCCTTGAAACACTGCAAAACCCTACAGAACCTCTGGCGGAAGGCGCGATGATTTTGTTTGCCGGTGCTCTTCTTCTGACACCTGGTTTTTTCACGGATGCTGTCGGTTTTCTTCTCCTGACGCCGTGGTTCAGGGGGCATCTTTATAACTATATGAGAAGTAAAATACAGGTACGCAAGACCCAGTTTCGTACAGAGCATCAGCAATCACAATACCGTTACTCAAAAAAGGACCGAGGTCCGATAATAATTGAAGGTGAATATCACGAGGAAAATCGCAATTCAAACAAACGAGACGATTGAAACATATGCTCTCTTGAGCCCAATTGGTGCAGATGATAACGGAAGACGGAATTCTATTGAGGAGTAAAATATGGCGGAAGACACAACTGTAGAAGCACAAACGGCCGCACAACCATCGATGAATATACTTGCGCAATACATTAGGGATATGTCGTTTGAAAATGAACTTGCGAAAAAGGGTGTCGTCGGTGAGGTTGCGCCAGAAGTAAAAGTTCAGGTCAATCTGGATGCAAAAAAGCGCAGTGCCGAAAATCAGTATGAAGTAGCCATAAAACTGAATGTTGACTCAAAATCCAAAAATGGAGGAGAGCCGCTCTTTGTTTTGGAATTGGAGTACGGGGGGGTTTTTCAGGTAACAGGTGTACCTGATGATCAGCTTCATCCGTTTTTGTTAATTGAATGTCCTCGAATGTTATTTCCATTCATTCGACGGGTTGTTAGCGATGTTACGAGGGATGGCGGGTTTCCCCCATTAAATCTTGAAAACATTGATTTTCTTCAACTTTACAGAGGTGAAATCTTGCGCCGTCAGGAAGAAGCTCAAAAAAATAAGGCTGAGCAAGATCTGCCGAAAACGCCGCTCAATTAACTTTGCGCCATATTGTTCTGTCGCCCAGACTATCCACAAAGGCCGCATGTGCGGCCTTTTCTTCTTCTGTGATCCGAAGAGGTAATTTTGATGGTCTTACGCGCGATACCGGGTCATTGGTATTTGACGTGACAAAAGGGGTCTCCAGCTTTTCCGACTGAGCAGACAATTCAAAATCTGGCTGACGTCCGCCTGAAAGCTCCAGATAAACTTCGGCCAATATTTCGGAATCTAGCAAAGCTCCGTGGAGCGTTCGCGCTGAATTGTCTATGTTGAACCTCCGGCAAAGGGCATCCAGTGAAGCTGGTGAGCCTGGAAATTTTTTCCGCGCTATCTGTAGCGTATCAATCGCCTTGTTAAGGGGGATTGGCGTTTTGTTGATCCAGCTTAGCTCAGCGTTGATAAATTTCATATCAAAACTGGCATTATGGATAACAAGCTGTGCGTCCCCGATAAAAGTGACGAAGTCGTTTGCGATGTCAGCAAATACTGGTTTGTCTTTCAGAAAATCGTCGCCTAAGCCATGAACGGCAAATGCTTCTGCAGGCATATTGCGCTGTGGGTTAATATATTGGTGATATGTCCGTCCGGTGGGTAATCCATTAAAGATTTCAACTGCCCCTATTTCTACGATCCGATGCCCCTCATGCGGATCTAAACCGGTGGTTTCCGTGTCTAAAACTATTTCACGCATGATCTATCCTTGTTCGGATGGCCTCAAGAATTTTGATTACCTGTTCGCGCGCATGCTCAATCGAATCTGTCGTAATAACGAAATCAGATAATGCGCATTTTTCGTCAATTGGCATTTGTTTGGCAAGTATTTGCGAAAATTGGGCCTCTGTCATTGTACCTCGTGCGAGTGTGCGTTTTTTTTGTGTCTCTTTATCGATAAAAACACATGCGACGGCATCCATCTGTTTATCAGCCCGTGTCTCAAATAAGAGTGGAATGTCAAAAACCAAAATGTCTGCTTTTGCATTTTTTATGAAATCGGCTCGGTCTTGAGCGACCAAAGGATGAACAATTGCTTCAAGACGTTCAAATTCGCTTGGGTTTTGAGCCAATATTTCTTTCAATTTTTCGCGTGATACCGTGTTATTGATAATAGCTGTTGGAAAAGCATTTGATAGAGGATCTATTGCTTTTCCATCTTTCTTGTACAACCGATGGACCGCTCTATCAGCATCCCAAACTTCGCAGCCCATCTCCGAAAAAATGTCTGCGGTGGTCGATTTCCCCATCCCGATCGACCCTGTCAAACCAAGTCGAAACGTCATGTTAAAAGCAATTCACGGACAGCTTTGTCCACTATCGGCTGCGTTTTGAACCACCTTGTGAACCCTGGAACCGCTTGGTGGATCAACATTCCTATGCCATCTACAGTACGACACCCTTTCTGAGCTGCCTGACTTAAAAGAGGTGTCTGCAGAGGAGTGTAGACAAGATCTGTTACCAAGGATTTTTTTGTGAGCGGTTTCAAATCGATGGCCATTTCAGGTTTTCCTATCATGCCTAGCGATGTTGCGTTCACAACTGTCGTTGCCCCAGAAAGATATTTGTTCACTGAAAACCAATCGATCACTTTTACTCTTGCGCCAAAGTCTGATGCGATTTTTTCCGCGCGCGCGCGGGTACGGTTTGTGATCCAGAGTTCCGGAGTTCCATTTTCCAGAAGGGACGAAACAACAGCACGGGCAGCCCCCCCTGCCCCTAAAATAAGCGCTGGGCCTTCTGAGGCCTTCCATGTGGGCTGGTGTTGACGAATGTTTTCAATGAATCCATAACCGTCGGTATTATCAGCATAAATTTGCCCGTTTGCGCTAAAGCTGAGCGTATTTGCAGCGCCAATCATTGCTGCTCGATCAGAGATCTTATCAGCAAGCTTAAGTATGTTTTCCTTGTGTGGAATAGTAACATTTGCGCCAACAAACCCCATTTTTGACATTGTTTCCAACACCTGACTGAGATGCGTCGGGTCGACATCTATGGGGATATAGTGACCTTTGATTCCGTATTTGCGAAGCCAGTAGCCATGCAACATTGGAGATTTTGAATGCGCGATTGGCGATCCCATGACTGCGACAAGAGGTATTTTTTCTGCCGTCAATTTTCTAATACTCCGTTTGCGTCAAAGAATCTTACGATATCCAATAAAGGTAATCCTAGTATTGAAAAATAATCACCGTCAATTTTGTCAAAAAGACGCAGACCTTTTTCTTCTATTTTATATCCCCCCACGCAAAACCTCACGTTATCCCATTCTTTAGTGACATAATCATGGATATAGGCAGATGAAAGATCCCGCATTGTCAAGGTCACTTTACCCACATGTCGCCATACCGGGCGTGCTTCCTTGTAAATAACAGCAGCGGAGTAAAGTATATGATCGTGCCCATTTAGCTTTAGCAAAAGACCTTTGAGATCATCCTGTGTCTTGGGTTTTGAATAAACCTGATCTCCAAATTCCAGCACTTGATCTGCACCTATGACAAAGGCGTCAGGTTGTTGAGCAGACACTTTCTTTGCCTTCAAATCTGCTAGAATATCTGCCATATCTCTGGGTTCAGTTAACTCTGAAATAAGTGATGCTTTTATGGCTTCTTCATCAATCCTTGCCGGAAAAATTTCGTGATTGATACCAACATTGTTTAGCATTTGCGACCGAATGGATGACGCCGAAGCCAAAATTACCTGCGCTGCCATGTTGATAACTCCGAGGATAAGATACTGATATGTTAAGAGTACGGTTTAATTTATTCACTAGCAAATTTACCGATTGTAAAACGACCTAAATCATTGGCAAATTCCGACAGATTTTTCCACTGTTCATAAGGATTACCTTTTTCGTGTGGATAAGGTGGATAAGATTTTATCCTTTTATAATTTGATTTTTTTTGCCGTAAGTTATTGATAGTATGGAGGAAATTTTTAATTTTCTATTTTGTAAAAATGGTAGGCTGTGTATAAAAAATGGGATAAATAATAATCCACAGCTTTCGATCAGCCTACTTCATAATCATCTTTTTCTATATATATTATTATATTATGAATGAATGTGCTGAACTGTGGTAATCTAGATGACCGATTTTCTCTTTATAGCCTATCCTTGGATAAAGGCTTTGCATATAATGGCGGTCATATCATGGATGGCGGGATTATTTTATCTTCCCAGAGTGATGGTGTATCACGTTGAACGTGCAGTTACGGGCGATGTTCTCGATGTTACTTTTCAAGTTATGGAAAGTAAGCTGTTACGGGTGATTATGAATCCAGCAATGATTGCGACGTGGTTTTTTGGCGGTCTGCTTGTTGTGACGCCTGGAATTGTTGATTGGGCCATGGTTTGGCCTTGGCTAAAGGGTGGTTCTGTCCTGATCATGACGTGGTTTCATCATTGGTTGTCTCTTCGTCGTAAAGATTTCGAAAAGGGCCAAAATTCCCTAACAGGTCGTCAGTATCGTTTGATGAACGAAGTTCCGACTATTTTGATGATCGTAATCGTCCTTTCTGTGATCATAAAGTTTTAGCGATCGTTGACTTCTTTTGGTTTTTTGCTTATGAGCGCACAGGGCCTGTTCTGGTTCATATTCACCGTCTGACTTTTGTTCTTTTTTACCCGTGGAAGGGGCGCGTTGCTATGGAACGTCTAAAACTCTCTGATCTTAAAGCACAAAGCCCAAAAGATTTGTTGGCTATGGCCGATGAGCTTGAAATTGAAAATGCCTCCACCATGCGTAAGGGCGAAATGATGTTTCAGATCCTGCGGGAGAGAGCAGATGATGGCTGGGAAATTTCGGGCGATGGCGTTCTGGAGGTTCTTCAGGATGGATTTGGATTTTTGAGATCGCCAGAGGCAAACTATCTTCCAGGACCAGATGATATTTATGTGTCCCCTGATATGATTCGACGCTTTTCTTTGCGGACAGGGGATACAATAGAAGGTTTGATTAAATCACCTGAAGATCAAGAACGTTATTTCGCTTTGACAAATGTAGATAAGATCAATTTTGAAGATCCAGAAAAAGCGCGTCACAAAATAGCTTTCGATAACCTCACACCGCTTTATCCCGATGAGCGGATGACAATGGAAATTGCGGATCCTACGATTAAGGATCACTCAGCACGGATCATTGATCTGGTTGCGCCTATCGGAAAAGGCCAAAGGTCGCTTATTACAGCACCCCCGCGAACTGGTAAAACTGTTCTTTTGCAAAACATTGCAACCAGCATTGAAAGAAACCATCCGGAGTGTTTTTTGATCGTGCTCTTGATTGATGAGCGACCAGAAGAAGTCACGGATATGCAAAGATCAGTGAAAGGAGAGGTGATTTCGTCTACATTTGATGAACCCGCCACCCGGCATGTGGCAGTTTCAGAAATGGTTATTGAAAAGGCCAAACGTCTGGTTGAGCATAAACGAGATGTTGTTATTCTTTTGGATTCAATAACAAGGCTTGGTAGGGCATTTAACACTGTGATCCCATCCTCTGGTAAGGTGTTAACGGGTGGTGTCGATGCAAATGCGTTACAAAGACCTAAACGGTTTTTCGGAGCAGCGCGTAACATCGAAGAAGGTGGATCTTTGACGATTATCTCCACAGCGCTGATCGATACGGGAAGCCGGATGGATGAGGTGATTTTCGAAGAATTTAAGGGTACGGGGAACTCGGAAATTATTCTCGATCGTAAAGTCGCGGATAAACGTGTGTTTCCAGCTATAGATATTCTTAAATCTGGAACGCGGAAAGAAGACTTGTTAATCGACAAAGGTGATTTGCAAAAAACCTTTGTTCTTCGTCGTATCTTGAATCCAATGGGGACAACTGACGCGATTGAATTCTTAATCTCGAAACTGAAGCAGACAAAAACAAATTCCGAATTCTTTGATTCCATGAATACCTGACCCGATGTCGGGTGGGAGAGGAAAAAATGATGGATACGATTTATGCTCTTGCCAGCGCGACAGGCAAAGCTGGCGTATCTGTTTTGCGTGTCTCTGGTCCAAAGGTTTTGGATGTAGCGACGTCTATGCTTGGTTTTTGTCCAAAGCAGCGAAACGCGTCTTTTGTTAGAATAAATGATCAAAATGGGGAATTGATCGATACAGGAATAGCAATTTTTTTTAAATCACCTGCAAGTTTCACTGGTGAAGATGTTCTAGAGCTTCATGTTCATGGAAGTGTATCTGTAATTGGCGCATTAAGTGACAGTTTATCTAATTTTGATACTGTGAGATTAGCTGAACCGGGTGAATTTACACGGCGTGCCCTGGATAATAATAAGCTTGATTTGTCACAGGTAGAAGGTCTGGCTGACCTTATTAATTCTGAGACGGAGGCGCAGCGAAAACAGGCCCAACGGGTTTTATCGGGGGAGCTTGGGCGAAAAGTGAGCGAGTGGCGGTCTGATTTGATCCGTGCCGCAGCTTTGCTGGAAGCAACGATAGATTTCGTCGATGAAGAGGTTCCAGAAGATGTGTATCCCGAGGTCAATGAGCTGTTGTCAGACACCTGCAAGGTTTTGCAGGCGGAGGCAGAGGGCGCAGTTTTTGCAGAAAGGCTTCGTTCAGGATTTGAAGTTGTCATTCTCGGAAGGCCCAATGTCGGAAAATCCAGCCTTTTAAACAAGCTCGCAGGAAGAGAGGCAGCTATAACCTCTGAAATAGAGGGAACTACGCGTGATGTCGTAGAGGTTCGGATGGATCTTAATGGTTTGCCGGTGACCTTATTGGATACAGCCGGTATTCGTGCTACAAATGATGTGATTGAAGGGCTTGGTATAGAACGGGCCTTGGAACGAGGTGTAAAAGCTGATCTGGCTCTTATTCTTACCGACGATGGTGGTTTACCTGATGGCGTTGATGAAATCGGAGATAAAATCTTTGTGTTTACAAAAGGGGACCTCACTGGAAACAAGGACGCGGTTTCAGTCCTGACAGGAGCGGGGATTGATGAATTGATCGATAAAATCTCTGATTTTTTGAAAGAAAAGTCAGCGGTTGTCGGTGTTGCGTCTAGGGATCGGCATAGGACATCTTTGACAAGAGCAATAGATCATATTGAGACAGTTCGCTTGATGCTTGTGGATGGTTGTGATCAAACGGAACTTCTTGCGGAAGGTGTCCGATTGGCAATTGGTGCGTTGGATTCATTGATCGGTCAGGTTGGGGTTGAAGATATTCTCGATGAAATATTTTCGAGTTTTTGTCTTGGAAAATGAGGAGTGTTTCACGTGAAACATTTTGACGTTGTGGTTATAGGTGGAGGTCATGCTGGATGCGAAGCAGCAGCAGCGTCCGCTCGGATGGGAGCAAAGACAGCGCTTGTCACTCTTCGTGAACGTGATCTTGGGACAATGTCGTGCAATCCGGCAATTGGTGGTCTTGGTAAGGGGCATTTGGTAAGAGAGATTGACGCCCTAGATGGAATTATGGGAAAAGCCGCAGACAAGGCTGGAATTCAATTTAGGCTTTTGAACAGGAAAAAGGGGCCGGCGGTTCAGGGGCCGCGCGCACAGGCCGATAGAGCGCTATATAAAAAAGCGATTTCTTCGTTAATTAAAGCGCAGGATAATCTAGAGATCATTATCGGTGAAGTAGTTGATTTTTTGGGATCAGGTCGATCTGTTTCTGGCGTGGTTCTGGGCGATGGATCAGAAATCCTATCCAAAAACACTGTTCTTACGACTGGCACATTCTTGCGCGGTGTTATCCACATTGGCGAAAAACAGTTTTCAGGCGGACGGATGGGAGACGACCCTTCTGTCAAGCTTGCCAAAAAGATGGATGAGTTTGGTCTAGATTTTGGGCGATTGAAAACAGGTACGCCGCCGCGCTTAGATGGTAGAACCATAAAATGGGATAAACTGGATGTTCAGGCCGGCGATCAGGACCCTGTTTTGTTTTCGTTTATGTCGGACAGGCCAACAGCGCGGCAAATCTCTTGCGGAATCACTCATACAAACGAAGCCACG
>Ga0129342_1000278_pt1 | contig 20603 bp, 35 predicted proteins | sample CPBDNA_5_FD_94426 | JGI IMG/M metagenome (GOLD analysis project Ga0129342, IMG submission 94426) | Freshwater to marine salinity gradient microbial communities from Chesapeake Bay, USA - CPBay_Sum_15_0.2_DNA | ecosystem: Environmental > Aquatic > Marine > Coastal | place: USA: Chesapeake Bay...
ATTTGATCGCCTGAAGTTATTATCTCACCATCTAAAAATACTAAATTTTCGTCTACGGAGGCAAAACCATATCCATACACATCGAATAATGGTTTTATTTCATCATAGATCCCATTCTCCTCAAATAAGATAAAAACAGTTACGCTAGGTTTAAATACACTTTTGTAATTTACAATTTCATCCATACTAAATGATTTTTCTTCTCTTTAAATATTTAAAACAATTACGAAAATGTTTAATTTCTGCTTGATACGCTTCAATTTCCATAGGATGTTGATTGTATCCGTAAATTTCGTATAACTTATGATATTTTCCCATATCATAAATTTTTGGCATTTGTAAAAAATGTGTGTATTCATGGATAACAACACGAATCAATGAAGACACAGTCTTACATTTAGCCATATTAATCTCAATATGACGAGAATCGTAAGCCCCTAAATCACTACACCTACTTTTAGATACCACACCTAAAGTAGGATATTGTTTTGTTTTTAACGGAGTTCCGAATTTATCACAGCACCACTCATAAGTGGATTCAACAATTTTACGTTTATTTTTAACCATGACGCTAATATACAAAAAAATCAATCCAAAACAGGATTAAGATGTAAATAAATTTCAGGATAAGTATTATTAACTACTTTAGTGACAACATTAAGTGTGTCCCACCATTCATCCATACCAGCACTTATTTCCTCGCTATGGAAATATTTGGCAGGGATCATAATGTCTAATATGTATCGATTTTTAACTTTTCGTATATCTCCAATCCTGCAATCAATATCTACCACATCTTTCTTTTTCAGAATTTTGTTTTTAAAAATTTCTACAATATTAATAATGTTTTTTTCAATTTCAGTCATAAAATTTTTTGTAAAAAATTAATAATACTTCATTGCTGAACCGTCTTCAAATAGTAATATTTTTATACCCGGATAATTCATGTCAACCTGATTACCGAATACATCAAAAACTTTAACAGGTTTTTTTAATGACACACTAGTATATATCGGGTCATATATTCTAATATCACCATTTAAATCTACCTGTATTAGTCGGTAGTATGATACTCCTTCATATGGTATTTTATCAAAAAATTCATAATCAATTCTTGTAGTACTATATACCGCCGACTTTACACGACCAACCTCCACAAAGTTAAGCAAATCTTTTGACTTTTCCAAAATAAAATAATGTGAATTTGATTCACTAACTGTAACCCAATGTAATAACACCCCATTATTAGTTGGTGTTGCCGTAAACAAAGTTAATTTAACCGGTAGTAATGATGATTCGTTCCAGTAAGGACATATAGTGGTCAACCCCTGACAAAATTGACCTACCGCAGTTCCTGTAATACACCACACATACGTTTCACCAACAATAAGGTTATCAAAAAATTGACCTTGACCAACTATATAATCTTGTGTTTTATTACACAGAGTTAATTGAGTAAATGAAACATTAGTACACCCCAATGCGGTAAATCCTGAATTTAAATACACACCAGATGTTACCGCAATGAATTCAAAACATAAAGTAAATGATGTTTGTGGTTCCGTTAAGTAGTAACAATATCCATTATCTTCAAGGTACGAGTATGATGGTATCGGTGTATCTATTTGATTTATTTCACCTATTGTAGAATCACAAAAACTATCAATAGGTTCCGAAGTTAACATATTTACATTAAAAATTTGATTGTGTTGACTTAACACAAGTTTTGGAAAAGTAAATAGTATAAGTATTAGTAATAGGCGTTTCATACTCATAAATATCAAAAAAAATGATATTGTTCTTGGTATTTAAAAAAATAATCGTAAATTAGCACCTTTAAACTTACAATAAAACATGAACATATTCGTATTAGATACTGATGTAAATAAATGTGCAAAAGACCATTGTGACAAACACTGTATTAAAATGATATTGGAAAGTGTACAAATTTTATGCGGGGTGCATTGGATTGCAGGTGTTGAGGCTCCTTATAAATTAACACATAAAAATCACCCTTGTTCTATTTGGGCTAGAGAATCTTACTCAAATTATGTTTGGTTAACCGATCTAACCTTAGCCTTATGTAACGAATACGAAAAACGATACGGTAAGATACATAAAAGTAAAACTGTGTTGGAGTGGTGTATGACCAATAAACCTAATATTCCTGATAAGGGATTGACTGAACACCCGAAAGCTATGCCAGATGAATATAAAGTGGATGATGTGGTTGAATCATATCGAAATTATTATAGGGGAGGTAAAAAAGATATTTTAGTTTGGAAAACTGGTTATAGACCCGAATGGTTATAACTAACTACAACCACCTTCTTTACAGAACATCTTTTTTTCTTTTTCACGTCTAGTCTTTAAACCTGAAAATCCTGGCTTATTAGAGTTAAATTTTGGTATCATTTCAGAGGCTTTTAAAAATTCACCTCTTCTTATGTAATCAATTAAATCGTTATCACCTGAAGTTCCTCGTAAAGAACCGCAACCCGCATTAAATGATAATGAGGTTAATGTATCTAACATACTCTGTGTTATTTTTCTATCAATATTTTTATTTTTCCACTCATTGAATATCCTACTAACACATCCGTGCGCAGTAAGAACATCTTTTTTTAGTAAATTTTCCGCGGTTTTAGGATCTATTTTGGAGTTTGGTTTAGCATAGTCACCCGTATGACCGTAACCTATGGTCCAAATATCACCAGGGATTCTATACGAGTTTAACATTGGTTTACAGTTGGAACCTACTTTACCTTCCTCACATCTTAAAAATGAATATAATTGTTCTGAGGGTACTAAAGTGGACACGTCTTTAAACTTCAAATCCTGTTTAATTAATTGTATGTTTCCGTCATCATTGAGTATATGTTTAATACCATTTGAATTCAAAATATTTACAATCTCTTGCTTTTCACTTTTTGTGAACTCCATAGGTTCGTTAACAATGTCATAGAAATTTTGTTTGTATTTTTTATATAGGATATTTGTAATTCTACCAAGTGTATTTAAGTTTTTGATATTCTTGATTGTATCATATATTTTTTCTTCATCGGTCCCTATACCTGAAACTGAATTCCAAATATCATCCGCCATCTTTTCAAATTGATTAATTTTAACTTGTTCTAATAACTTAATAACTTGTGATTCATTGATTAGTAAATTCATAATTTTAAATGTGTTTAGGTTGATTATAAATATTTTTAATTATATATTTGTTAAAAAAAAATATATGAAAAAAATTCAAAACGGGGATACCGTAAAAGTAAACTACACCGGTAAATTTGAAGACGGTTCAATTTTTGATTCGTCAATGGTAGAAGGAAGACAACCGTTAACTGTCACTTTAGGTCAAGGTCAGTTAATACCAGGTTTCGAAAATGGATTAATTGACATGTGTGCCGGCGAAACCAAGACGATTGAAATAAACCCTTCTGACGCTTATGGTGAAATAAATCAAGATATGCTTCAAGAAGTTGATAAAACTATGTTACCTGAAGATATTCATGAAGGTATGCATTTACAGGCTAGCGGACCTCAAGGAGTATTTAATGTGACCGTTAAGGAAATTAAAACTTCCACAGCAATTTTAGATGCTAACCATCCACTTGCCGGAAAAAAATTAGTTTTTGATTTAGAAATAGTTGAGGTATTTTAAAAAAAATATGAAAGTTAGGATCCTAGAAAAGATAGATGAAAACACCTATATTGTGATGTCAGATGATGGTCAAACAGCGATAGTTACTGAGGATGATATTAAAAAATTGAGACAAATAGGTAATTTAAGGGAATAAATTATCTTTCTAAAGTATTTATATTACAAAAACCGAATTATACTACTTATATGTTTGTTATTAATTCGGTTTTTTAATGTAAAAAATATAAAAATGATAATTTTAGAAAAATTAGGGGTACCTAAAAATATAGAAGATACTTCAAAAAAAATAACAAACTTATTACTTAAAAAAATACAAGAAGAAGGTAACACTGAAATTGATGCAAATTCAAATTATGAATACGAATTAAAAACCATATCAAACATTTCAGATTATAAAGTTAATAAAATTAATATTTCTTTAAGTTTCATAGTATCCGATAGTATAAAAGAGATTGATATTTATGGGATGTCTTTTTCATATGATAGTGAAATAGACCCGAAATCACTTAAATTAATTAACAAAAAAAGTCCAATAATTTTATTGAAAATAATTTTTGGATTACCGGAAAAACCAGATAGTACTTTTAATGAACTGTTAGAATTTTATGTAAAATCTATTGATAAGATTCAATCTTCGTTTTCACACGAATTACATCATGCGTATGAAAATTTTAAAAAAGATTTTGAGACCCCTCATAAAATGTCAAAATATCGTGGATACACATCGGTTAACTTTAATTTAAAACCGATAAATAACTTCATACATTATTTGTATTTTACAACAGCAACAGAAAATTTGGTAAAGCCGAGTGAAGTTAATTCTTTAATGAAAAAACAGGGAGTTAAAAAGGAAAATTTTGTAGATTTTATTTTAAATGAAAACAATTATATTAAGTATAAAAAAATAAGTAATTTCACATTAGATGAAATGAAGAAACAATTACTTAATTACATACCGGAAATAAATGAGATTTTAAAGGGACTTGATGAAGACCATTTATTTAACACTGACGATGAAAAAATTAATAGATTGTTGGAATTAATTTATGTTAATTTATCCAACAATATTATTGAGGGTTTTGAAACATTAATTACATCTTCATTTTTTGAAACACTTATAGGATTTGAGGGGGAAAAGGAAATAGTTTTCACAAATTTCGTTAGAAATATGCAGAGATATTCGAATAATCCAATAAAATATTTTGAATATGAGATCCGCAAAATGAATAATATATCTAATAAAATGTTAAAAAAACTATCTAAATTATATGGTTTAATTAATAATAAAAAATCTATTAAAAATTGGGATATACACGATAAAATAACCAAGAAAACTCAAATTGAATCTCATTATAAATATTAACTATGAACAAGGTATTACCACTTATTGAGCAACTTATTTTAAGGTCTTTTCCTGAAGTTTATGACGTTAGTTTTAAAGTTAAAAAAGTGTATTTGGGTTCGTCGCCTGAATTACCCGAAGAAGAAAGGAGTATTGATGTAACAGTCATTATTGTTACTTTTAATAATCTAAAGGGTGAATACAGTTTGAGTTACTTATGGAATAAAAGGTCTGAAGTAATAGATAAGGTGAGTTCTTATTTTAATATAAATCATACCCGTTACGGCGCGAAGTGGGATTTTGATTTTTACGAAGTCAAAAAAGTACCTTTAAGATATTAATTATGAAAAAATTAGATTCCAAAATATTAAGAATTCAAGAAATCATCGGTGTTTCAAGTATGTTGATGGAGGCATCAAAAAAAGATATCCTTGTAAAAAAATTGGGTATTAAAGAAGAACTTGCTGATGAACTTGATAGATTATGTGGTGGTCTTTCTGTTATTATGACAAACAAGATTTTGGATTTGTTTATGATATTAACACAAGAAGATAAACCAGCCGTTATAGAAACATTTAATCGTAGAGGATTACAACCCACTATGAGACAAAATTTAACATCAATTATGGATTGGGTTAGAGTTGGTCTTAATGGAAATCTAAACCAATATAGGGATTTAGATTTTTGGGATTTATTGAAAAAATCACAAGAATGGCACGATTCTTTACAATTAGGACAAGGAGCTATTAATTATGAAGAAAAAAATAGCATAATTAAAGATTTTAGAGATGAAAGAGGAAATGGTTTTTATTGGGTAGATTTAAATACAAATGTATCAGATGAAGAATGTTCAAGAATGGGTCATTGTGGAAGAACAGGTTATGGAAATACAATATTATCATTAAGAGAGTTTGTTAAAATACCAGGTGGAAAATACACTTTAAATAAAAGTCATTTGACTGCTGCAGTGGGAGAAGACGGAACACTATATCAATTAAAAGGTCCAAAAAATTCAAAACCAAAAGAAGAATTTCACAAATACATTTTACCTTTATTTTATGTGTTAGGTGGTGGGGGAGAACAGGAAGATTATTTAATACAAGGTTTTGGTTCAGAATACGCCTCAAATTTGGATTTCAAAATAACTGATTTACCAAATGAAACAATAACTGAGTTATATGAAAATAGACCTGAACTATTTAATAAAAGAAGTTTACAACGAAAATTAGAAGAGTTGGGTCTTATAGAAATACCACCAAGAGAAACTACATTTACTTTAGAATTGGGTCCGAATGAAATTGGTGATTATGTAGATGGTGATTACAAATATAGTACAAGAAGATGGAAGGATGCTCAAGGAAACAAAAGAGAAAGTAGTGTGTACTTTTTTGAAATGATTTTGACAGACCCTTGGAGTTTTTGGGAAAACTATGATAGTTCGGATTGGGAAGGTGTTGTTGATTATTATTTAAACGACGAAAACGAAAAAAGAATTCGCGAATATCTTTTGAAAGATGTTGATGATAAAAGTGAATATGATGAAACTACCACAAAAGAACTAATTGAGGATTTGGATGAAGATTATGAGGTCAGAAACGCATTATCTTCGGCGGTAAATGATGCCGAAGCAGATGATTATGTAAATGCCTTAAGAAAGGCGCTGGAAGATGCTTTAGAATTTTATGGTGATGTTAAATTTCTAAACGATGAAGGTTCTAAGATTGAGGTTGATTTGGATAATTTAATTTCAGGACTTGATGAAGACCTGATTGATGAAACATTTGAAGCGTGTAGTGATGGACTGAAATGTATTTTTGATGAGTTATTATATAATGGATATATTGACAAACCAAGATTTAGGTTTGACGATAGATATTATCCTGATGTCGATGAAAGATATTTTAATGATGTTTTAGTAGATAGATTGTATGATTTTATGTAAAATCATTCAGTTTCTTTTGAAGCATATTTAACCCCCATTATTGTTCCTATAATACTAAATGCATTTGTCAGTAAAATACCAAACATATTTGACCAAGTAGAACCTATGATTTGAGTATCTTGACCATTAAACAATGCAATCATATACATAACTGTTGTTATAATCCCCACGGTAATAATAACCCCCAAAGATACTTTAACAATTCTTTCAATTAACTGAGTTTGTGTTTTTTTTTGTAAAACAGATAAGTCATTTTCTGCGTTTTTTTTCGCATTTTCAGCTTCGAGCCTGGCTTGTTCAGATTTTAACATTTCTTGTTGTAATTCTATACTAATTCTATCATTTTCTTCTTTCCATGCGATTAATTCTCTATTTTGAACTTCGAATTGTATTTTAGATTCTTCAACCTCCTTTAGAGTAATTCTTAAATCTTCTAATATTCTTTCATTTTCTTCATTTAATTTAATTAGATCATTATTTTTACTTTGCACTTGTTTTGTTACATCTAACCTTTTTTTCCTATTTTCTCTGTCTTTATTCAAACATAATTGAATATATTGTTCAAATTCTGTGTCGCCGGAACAATCGATAACCTTAATAATATTACCCTCAAGACAAATATTTCTTGTCTTACAAAGATTAATTAACTGTTGTTTTGTATTTTTGTTGAAACTTATCATCTGTATATTTTAAATGGTGCTGTCCTATTTTTATAACCTGCATAATCTTTTTTAAACTCTTCAAGTCTAGGTTCGATATCGTCTGATTTAATTATCCAAAATTGAGCGCCGGCTTGGACCGCCTTAGCTTGTTCTTCAGGTTCATTAGATGATGAAATAATACCAATAACCACATGGTTACCATATTCAAAATTAATTTTTCTAATTAATTCGATACCATCAAATGAGGAACCTATGATATTTAAATCAACAAACACACATTCAGGTTTACCGTCATTGTTGGATTCATACCACTTTTTAAACATTTTTGCCGCCTCATCAGAACTACTAACAGTTTGCAATGACAAACTTATTTCTAATAAAGAACAAGCATCTTCAAAGACCAAATGAAAAAGATTTTCATCGTCAACTAATAAAATTGATTCTATCATCTTGTATTAATTATTTAATTTTTATTTTCATTTTTGTACCTATTTTATTTTTTTCACAGCTCAATACAAAACCGTGTTCCTCCATAATTGCTAAACATATATTTAACCCTAAACCACTTCCAGATTCTGTTTGATTTAACTTGCGAGTATATGGTTTTGATAAATATTCAAAATCTTGTTCAGACATACCTCGACCATTATCTTGTACGACCAATATTTCATCAGTTTCCATATAAATATTTATTATTTTAGTGTCCGAATCATTATATCTTAACCCATTACGAATTAAATTATCAATTGCGGTACAAAATAAAGACTCATTAACATTTATTGTGGGTAAATTAGAAATTAACACTTGGTCCTTATATGATGTTGAGTTTAAAAAATTATAGAGTATTTTTCTTAGGTCGCAAGGTAAAGTATTGAATATTGCATCTTTTTTAACCAAATTAGTAAATTCATATACCCCTTTATAAACTTTTTGGGTATGGGCAAGACCTTCTTTAATCATTTTTAAAGGAGTTGTTAATTTTAATTTGGTAATGATTTCAGAATTCAGTCTTCGCTCTAATGAACTAATTCCTCTTGGTATGTAAGTGTTTATACCAGAGTGCATATCATGTCTTATTATTTTTGAGGAGTGTTCTAAGTACGTATTTTTTTTCTCAATTTCACTTGTTTTTTTTATTAAATCAGTTACGTCATATCGTATTGAAACGAAACCAGTTATTTTACCTTTATCATCAAATTCGGCTTTTATATAAGAATCAACCCAATATAAATCCCCATTCTTAGTTTTATTAACAACAATATTATTCCAAATTGTTTTATGCTTTATAGTGGTTTTATACATATCGGTCCAAAAATTTCTATTATGATAACTTGAATTAACAATACTGTGATCTTCACCGATTAATTCGTCATAGGAATATCCCGAAATCTCTTCAAATTTTTTATTCACATATGTTATTTTACCTTTTGAGTCTGTTCTACTTAATAAAACAGAGTTGTCTATAAAATTGTCAAATTCATAAAGTTTATTACTAATTTTTAATTTTTCCCTAATAGAATATGAAAATGAGAAATAAGTTGATAACATTTGAGTAAAATTTATTTCAATATTAGACCATTTTTTAAAATCTGATGACTCTATACATATAACACCGATCTTTTCTCCCAAGTATATGATTGGAACATCTAACATTGATTTAATACCTAAAGGTTTAAGGTAAGTTTCATTAAAACATTTTGTTGCAATATGAGATTCGGCGTCTTCCGCGACCAATATATTTTCAGATTCTATATAATCAAAATAAGGTTTATAATCTTTTTTTAGTAATTTAGTGCCTTGAGACCAAGTATTATTAGAGATATCGAATAATTCTAAACATGTAATTGATGTTTTGGATTTATTAAATAACCATACCGAACTCCTTTCAACATTTAATGTATTAACAGCCTCCTGAGTCATTGATTGAGCGGCTTGGTTTATATTACCACTAAAATAATTATCATTATATGATTGACTAATTAATACTTCATTTAATTTATTTGACGTTAGTTTTTGTAAACTATCTTCTTTTTGTTTTTTTATTAAATCTTTTAGTAAATAAATTATGATAAAAATATTAATCCCGTGATATGAAATTTCCAAAATATCAGTATAAAAATCGTGATTTAAAATACCAAATGTTAATGGTAATTTAAAAAAGAAAAATAATATCGTAATAAAAATAGATAAATAAATACTTCTTTTTTGAAAAGTTGTCATTTTTTAGGTTTTTTTTATAAATAGTGTATTTATATAAAAAAATGAGATATGTTAAAAATTGGTATGAGAAATGATGATGTAAGATTACTACAAGAAAAGTTAGGTATTACATCCGATGGTGATTTCGGTCCCAAAACAGAAAAAGCATTAAAAGAATGGCAAACAAAAAATGGACTAACTCCTGATGGTGTTGCCGGTCCAATTACCTTATTAAAACTAGGTATAATAATAAAAGAAGACGTTGTGATCCAACCTGCCATCGGTTTAAAAATTGACAAATTAAAAGGTCATATCCCCGATGAGGTGTTATCTCAAATTCCTGAAACCTCTTCCAAATTTAACATAACAACAAATTTAAGATTAGCACATTTTTTAGCCCAGTGCTCCCATGAAAGTGGAGGTTTCAAACTAACAACTGAAAACTTGAATTACTCTGCCTATGGTTTAAGAAAAAAATTAGGAAAATACTTTCCAGGTAATTTAGCGGAATCTTACGCAAGACAACCTGAGAAGATAGCGTCAAGAGTTTATGGTGGAAGAATGGGTAACGGTAATGAATCTTCAAAAGAAGGTTATAAATTCCGTGGTAGGGGATATATTCAATTGACAGGTAAAGATAACTACACCAGTTTTACAAAATTTATAGGTGAAGATTGTGTATCAAACCCTGATTTGGTATCAACAAAATATCCATTAGCGTCGGCAGCGTTTTTCTTTGACAGCAATAAACTATGGTCAATATGTGATAGGGGTTCTACTGATGAAGTTGTTACATCTGTAACAAAACGTGTAAATGGAGGAACTATTGGGTTGAATGATCGTATAAAAGAATTCAAAAAATTTTGGAAATTATTAGGTTAAAACATTTAGGTCCCTCTTTTATTTCATTGTAGTTCCTACGTAAATATTTTTTAATCCTGTTAATTTCATAACTTTATCTTTCACTCCAGCCCTTACATTTCTTAGATATTGTTGTGAGTGAAATTCATTTTCTTGAATCCAATCGTAGTTAAGGTTTAACATAATATCGTAAGTTGGTGAATCATCTTCAAAATCAGGAGGATATACTTCAAAATCCTTAACCCCGCCTTCAAAATCCATGGCGGAAACAATTCTTCTAATTATCTCTACCATTCTTTCTACCATTCTTTCTGATTGAGTTCCACTTATGACTATTTTCATATGTTATAAATATAATCATACCATATTTTTGGACACGTATGCATCGGAATAAGAATCAATACTAATAAATTCTGAATTCAAATGGTCAATCACTTCTTTTATTAATTCATAATCCTTGATTTTATCACCTTGGGATGACGATTTAATTAGAAGTGATATTGCACCTGCCAATATGTGAGAAGTTTCTTGTACGGTGATTTGTTGCTGATTTTTTGGAAAATTAATTGATAGGTAAGACCTACCGTCTCTAACTTCCATATCTACAGAAACTGATAGTTTCATACCATGATGGATTTAATTTCGTTTGTGATATTAATTAACTGATTTTCGTATTTTCTAATTTCAGAAAGTTGTTGTTGATTAAGTTCAATATCCTGCCCTTTAATTTCTGCAATTTTATTTTGAATTCTTGTGTGGTAATTAAGAAGTTCACCGTATTTTACCGCCTTTTCTTGTTGTGTCATAATATAATGTTTTAATAATTATAGTTATATTTTTTTATAAAATACACTAAAAAAATAAAGTTACTTTAAATTTCGTCACTACCATATATTGATATTATATTTTCCACGGTTAGACCTAATTTATCAACTCTTAATAGATCTAAGAACTCATTAATACCCCATCTATGACCATGTCTGCTATCTATAATAAAAAAATTACCATCTTGATTTTGGTATAACATTTCAACAACATGTAAGTTAAAAATATAAATCGGACCATACATATTTAACATATGTTGAAAGTAATCTGTGTTTTTTGATAATGTTTTAAATTCTGGATATATATCGTATGGGTTTGTGATTTTTTTGATCCGACCATCATAATCCAGATAAAATTTTTTTTTTAAAAAAGTTTTAATGTTATCATTCATACATTGTGTTTTACCTACTAAACTTTAAACCGCTAAATACCGTTAAGTTCTTGGATTTTTTCATATAAATATCTACATTTTTATATAACTCCACCGAAAAACCCACAAATCTTTAGTTTGTGGGATGAAAGGTGGTTTTAGTTAGTTGACTTTTAAATTATTATAGTGTATAATATAAATTATGGAAATACCTAATTTAGAAGAAAGAATTAAATATTACTTCGGGACAAAATTACACAAATTCTATTGTAAAGAACTTAATTGTGAATATTATATTGATAATACTTTTGAACCAATAATAGAAATAAACCATTATACTGGTAAAGTTGCATATAAATTGGGTATATATGATACTCTACACAACTATTCTGGGTATGACGCAAATATTATTGAAACTGAAATAAAAAAATATTTGAAAGATAATTATGGGATTAAAATAAGAAATCTCGCGATTAATTTTGATTATTCACCACGACAAGTCAAACAAAAGTTTTTTAAGTCATTAGGACTTTAATCAATTCTATTTGCAATCCACGATTTACCCTTAATACTATCAATTTCACCTTGTTCATATAGGTTTACCAATGCAATTAATCTATTCCACCCTTCATCCCATTTGTATTTACCATCCTTCTTTTCAATTACAAAAGGTTCATTTTCAGTCAAACTTTCCACACCATTTTCTATAGCTCTTTTCATTTGAAAACTAATCCTTTTTTCTCCCATCGGAGCTGATTTTTTAGTTGGTATAAATTTCAAAGTTTCAGGGTGTATTTCGTCAGGGGAAATGGATATTGTTTCCAAATTCAAATGAGAAACTTTATTTTTCCATATATTAACAAGTTCTTCCATTGTTATTGGTTTTTCATAACCCATATCCATATTTTTTGGGTCGTAAGATGGTGAAATATGACCTTGTTTTTCATCAGGTATAAGTGGAAACATCCACTCCATAACACCATCAACAGGAAAATCCGATTCTCCTGCAAAACAAGAAAAGATTTTAGACAACTCTTCTCGTTCATATTTTTTACCAGCTTCATAATCCGAAGGATAACAATCATTATTTTTAGTATCTTCTGTAATTACACCCATCAAAGATTTAATTCTATTTAACTCTTCTATCATTAATTTTTTGTTCATATTAATAAATATCTACATTTTTATATAACTCCACCGAAAAACCCACAAATCTTTAGTTTGTGGGATGAAAGGTGGTTTTAATTATTGTCTATAAATTCTAAAATATATTAATGGGGTTTTACCGTATTTCTGAACATCCACACCAAATTTTTGTGCCGATGGAGGAACTAAATCCCACTCATCATATATTGAAATGTATTTTCTTCCGTTTTCTTCTACGGCACCAAATTTGAAATTACCTAAATCCGCTTCCAAATCATCTAAAAATGTTTTTGGGAGAAATTTAAAGTTGTATTCAAATACTTCCTCACTATTTCCACCAGGGAACGTACCGTCGGACAATTTTGTTTTAAGAATTACATTATACAACTCATCAAACTGTTGTGGATTTAATTTTGGTATGGGGTTTGGTTTAAAATAAACGGCATTTGGGTTAGTTGAGTTTTTGGGTTTAAATTCGGATTTTATCCAATACCCCTTTGTTTGACCATTTGGTTCATCAATACCTAACCACATTTTTTTAAGTTCATCACCAGATGACATTATTTTCTTAATATCAGAGTCACTTCTATTTGGATTATTTTTTCGATACTTGATAAATTCACTTGATTGAATATTTTTACCTAAATTAATATCTTGTATAATTTTGGTTAAACCAAAAATATCAGGATATGATGCACTTGATGGAGGTGTTGCATTTAATATTTTTTCTCTGAAAGATTTCTCTTCAGGTGTTAAAGTATCTAAAGGTAATTTGTTTTTCTTATTATATTCAATTCTTCTTTTAATTATATCATCAAAGTTTTTGAGTAAATCTCTACCGTCTTTAACTGGCGTTCCTGGCATAAAAAAATCAATAACACTATCCCAAAACCCATAACTACTACCTTGTTCGTTAATTAAACCCATCAAAGATTTAATTCTATTTAACTCTTCTATCATTAATTTTTTGTTCATATTAATAAATATCTATCAAATAGAGAATGGACTTGTCTTTCTTGTAACGAACATCACGATAGAGATTTAAATGCTGCTAAAAACATCCTTAAACAAGGAATAAACATATTGTCTGGTTATGGAATAGAATCGGACATTAAACAAAAACAGGAGGAGGCGTTACCATTAGGTGAGTCTGTGATTCCTGAAGCCCAACCATCTTTAGTGGTTGGGTAGTTCACTTATTAATTCATCAATACCTTCAACAACAACTCCGCATTCTTCATAAAATTCATAATTAGATTTACCAGTGTTTTTGGCAACCGATGTGATTTTTTTATGTTCTTCTTTAGTTAAATATATAGTTGACCCATATCTCTTACAAAGATCAATAAAGTCATCTAAGGTAATATTTGGATCCGAGTTCAATTTTTCCATTATATACCCCATAGCAATTTTGCGAGGTATAAAATGATCTTTTACTTTCTTACCTTTATCGTTTAATGCGTTTTTAGAAGATAATCCGGTATTCCAAAAATTAGAACCTGTTAAGTCAAATAAAGGGTTTCGGTTTCTACTAAGAAACAAATCCAATAGTACATCATCATCTTTAACCTGATTATATCTTGATAATAAACATATAAAATCTTTTAGTGTTTCCTCAATTTTTATTTTCTGCTTAAATGTTAATTTCATATTAAAAATAATATGAAAAAAAATGAATAAACTCAAAAAAATTATTAATCCGAATAATATTTTTAATTATTTAAGTTTAGCATATTTAACAATTCCACTTAGTTTTTGATGTTCAACAATATCGAATTCTACTTCAGGATTAACATTAATTCTTGATTCCAAATTATCAAAGGTTCTATCTAATTCTAACATTTTTTCAACATCATCTGGGTGTAATTGGGTTTCTTCTAGTTCTAATGATAATCTATTATCACCAAAATAAACTTCTTCATATTCAACAACCCACATGTTATCTTCTTTTCTTTTTAGTTTACCTTTCATTTTCCAATTGTTTTAATTGTTTCTCACAATGTAATTTAGCAAATTCAACCATTACCTGTTGGACTTCATCGCTGTAACATACCATTTGGTTAGTCTTGTCATCATAAAAATGACTGATTTGTAAATGGTTTTGTAAAAATTCTTCCGATGTCGGTATGTTGTTTTCCATGGATTATTTGTAACTTTTAACAAAGGTAACAAAAATTTTAACATCCACAAAATTATTTGGAGAAATTATTTTAACCGAAGGTCATTGGACCTGCATATATTCTATTTTTCATTTAAAAAATAAATACCAACACTTTGATCACCCACATATAAACCTGAGGACTTTAAAACCTTTCTAAATTCGGATCGTAAAATTGAGATATGAAAACCATCCGCACGTTTTTTTATTTTCATTTCGTCAGAGTATTCAAAACGTTCTGGAATTGGTTTATCCGTATTAATCCCCAAAACCCAATGATAGACCTCATCATCGGATCCAGATCTTGATTTTACCTTAAAATTAAAATTATAATCAATTCCTGTTACATTCTTTAAAAAAGAATTTATCACCTTATTGAATAAGATTCCCATGATGAAATCAGAATTTTTTTTCCAAAAAAAGAATGCATTGCCATTTTTACTTAAAGAATATTAAAATCATCATCAAACCAAAATTCATGAGCAACGTCTTTTATTTTTATATTATATTTGTCAATAAAATATTTTTTTAATATATCCAAAGCTTCATGTTCTTCTTTTTTAAAGAAAATAACCATCATCTTCATGTATTTACTTAAAAATTCATGGTCATTTACCCATAACCTCCCCCAACTGTTTCTTCCAAATGGGGTTTCCCCTACATCGGAATTAAAATGGTAATATCCGTCATCAACAGAAACTTCCAACTCACCATATAAGGTTTTGATTAATTTATCAATAAATTTTTCATACATCAATTCAAATTTATCCTCGGCAATTATTATTTTCATAATCTTACGGTTTCAAATAAAATCATACCATCAACATCAAACATTTTATTGAGTTCCATGTTCACAATATGATTAATTTTTTCTTTTTGTGATTCAGAAACTATCATTTTTATAATCATCAATATTATCAGGTTCTTCCGCCCAGGGCATAAAATAATCCAACCCCATACCGTAAACAAAACCTAATGACTCTTTTACGTACTGTTCAAACATATCCTCAAGTTTATGTTCACTAATACCTAATTTCAAAGAATGTTTAATTATGGATTCAGGAATCTCCAACGTAATATATTTTATCTCATCTTCCAATGGTTGTTCTTTAATAACTTTCTTAACAATTCTATTTAAATCAGATTCGGTTAATCTTATAACTTTTTTCATAATACAAATTTATATATAAATATAATAAAAACAAAAAAAGGGGGAAGGGGGATATTTCGTTCAAAAAATTTTATAAAAAATAAGAAAAAAAACTTACTTTATATTTGATGAGAATTTTACTATTATTATTATTAATTTCAGTAATGTATAGTTGTAAATCAAAACAAATAACATAAACTCAGATGATGTTATTGATATAAGATTATTATATACAACTCGAAAAAAATTCACCCAAAACCAATTAGAATGAATAAATTACTAGTTATACTATATGTACTGATTAATTCAATATGTTATGGACAATCAGGAGTAAGAGTTTATGTTGAAAAACCAAACCAATTCTATAAACAAACATTAATTTTTTTAACAGATTCAACAACAGATGGGTTAGATCCATGTTGTGATGCAGTTAGGTTATCACAGTCCCCAAACGATATTTGGACTGAAATAAATAATACTCAATTCAATATTAATTCAATGGGTAGTTTTGAACAGTATCAAGACAAAATAGTTCCATTATATACTTCTACCACCAATGATACAGGCATAACTATAATTGGGATAGACTGGAATTGGGGAGATACTTTATTTTGTGGATTGTTAGATAATGAATCTCCAGGTATCCATCAGTTACCTTATACTTGTGAAGGTCCAATCAATGGTCAACGTTTTAGTTTATATTTGGAATATCCTTTAAGTGTAGATATAATAAATTCATGTGAATTAGGATACGTTGTTATAGATAATGATGATCCCGAAACATTATATTATTTAATGGACGATTCCAACACAATATTATATTTACCTAATTATACTGATACTATATTTGATTTACCTAGTGGAGATTATACATTATGTGTTTATGATAACATAGTTGAAACAACCTCATTCACAATTAACAATACAGTTATAGATGCAGCATTATATATACCACAAACCACAGTTTATATTGGGGATTCGTATGTAACACCGTTTTTAAACATTTATTCCCCATATACTAACATAGTATGGGATTTTGGAGATGGAACCATTATAAATACTTATAACGATATAAACCCAGTTCATTATTACACAGAACCAGGTATGTATTTATTAAAAGTAACAATTAGTGAAGGACAATGTAGTAAAGTTTTTGAAGGAACAATAAATGTTGAGGGTTCATTAGGAATACAAACAATTAATAGACCCCAATATAGACAAATTAGTGATTACATGTATAGTATAGATGGAAAACTAATTAAAAAATTCTAACTTAATATTTATGAGGGAATAAGGTTGTGTTATACCATACCTTATACCCATATGAAATATCTTATTATTATATTATTATTATTTGTTGTTTCATGTACTCCTGATTTTGATAGACCTCGTTACAAAAAATCATTTCAAATTGGTAATACATGGGAAAGAAAACGAATACCAATAATAAGACAGGACATATATCGTGATCATAGAATCAAGAAAGAACAAAAAAGAAAATTAATCCAACCAAAAATTATTAATTTAGATAAATGGTAAAAAACTAGGATTATTTATATTAATAATTCATAATAATAACCTCTGTGGTCACCTTATCTCCTTTTCTTGAAACCTTATTATAATCAAATTGCAATTCCTTATACCTATAACCATCACCGATTAACTTATCTAACATCCAACAGGTCTTACCATCGTGATATAAAACGCCTGAAACCATAAATGATGAACCCTTTTCATCAATAGATTTTAAGTAGTTATAGAGCTTTATATCATCATCTTCCTTCCAAAACGCATTATAACCCGCTTCTGAGATTTGCTTTCGTCCAATCGTTCCATTTTCATTTTTAACTCTTCCGTATGGTGGATCGGCATAGAACATAATCTTATTAGAAGATATTTCAATTTCATTAAATGGCAATGACTTGAATCTTATTTTATCTTTATATTGACGAATATGACTTGTGAATGTTTCTACTTTTTTATCAGTATTTGAGTTCCAACCTCTGTTACCGTATGTCTGATTATATTTAAACTTTCGGTTAAATCTCATCATATTATTAGTGCTACTAAGCATCAGTGCCCAAAGTTTATCAGGTGTTGGATCCTGATTGTAATCCTCTCTGAGTTTTTGAAATACCTCTTGATTGTTTTTACCAGGACACAATCCTTTAGTTTCGGTAATTATATCGTCAGAATTTAAAAGATATTGATGGATACCAATAAGGTCTTTAATAATATCATTTGCAATTAACCTTTCATATTTATCAACTACATTCGTATAAATAGAACCGCCACCACAAAAAAGATCAACAAAATAAGGTTTTGTGTAATCAAATTCTGGTAGCAGTTGTTCAAGTAGTTTAAACTTCGAACCGGTGTAGTTCATTACACCATCAATATATTTATTTTCACTCATTTTATTAAATAATATCCAATATTTGTATTCGGAAATCCTGATGTATAATCTATTACTAATTTATAATCTGGAAAACAAATTTTAATAAAATATTCATACATTCTTATTTTATCATCACTTGGTTTACCAAACATAAATACATAATTGTCCTTTGTCTTATATTCATTTAATTCTTGACATCACATCGTATAACTCATTTAAATTTGTCGGTGTGTCGTAACAATCCTATCGTTACTTGACTCATTAATAACCCTCTTAACAATTTTATTTAAATCAGATTCAGTCAATCTTATAACTTTTTTCATAATACAATTTTACAAAAAATACCCAAATTTTCCAAAAATTTTTCCAAAAATTTTATTTCACATATTAGGTCTTAAATTAAAATGGGGGTCAATGTTATGAAACGAAGGTAATTATTACCCTCGTTCACAATACGAAGGTAATTATTACCCTTAATAAAAAACCCCACCAAGTTACCGACAAATGTCATAATGAGAAAATAATAAGGGAGTCTTGTTTAACCATAAAACGGTTTTATTTCCAATATCATTAATTGCTTTATTTTTAACCTTGTTAAAGTTTGGTCCGTGTGAAATTGCATATTCCCTATCAAAAAATATGTTTATGACAAATTTATCCATTTGTTCATCATAATCAAACCCCAAACTACATACACCCTCATACTTCTCGTTTTCAAAGATTTTCTCAAGAATCCCCAAAAATTGATTCACATGAGATTCGGAAATTAAAATTTTCATATTAACCCTTCAGACCTTTTTCTCCAATCTTCCAAATCTCTAACTGTATAAAAGTTATGACCCACACCCAATTTAAGACCAATGCGTTTTAGTTTTGAATCAACATCCATATCGTTATCCAAAATTTCAAATTCAATCGGGGTTTCTTCTTTGTTATAATAACAAGGTTTTTCGCTTCCTTTGCAATGACCAAAATAGTTAATCAGGGTTTCATAACCTTCAAATTTTTCGTCATCATGTTCTTTGATAACCCTTTTGACAATCCTGATTAAATCGGATTCCGTTAATCTTATAACTTTTTTCATAATACAATTTTACAATAAATACCCAAATTTTCCAAAAAAATTTTTTTGTACATAAGGGGTTAAATTAAAATGGGGGTCAATGTTATAGGAATACTAACTTCTTCTTTTAAAACATTCTTTAGTATCAAAACAATTCTTAATAACATCACCATATTCCCTAATTATATAATCTGATAAGAATTCTCTTGAAGTGTTTTTACCTTTAAGATTAAAACCATCTTCCACTCTTCTATATGTTAGAACAACAACCGACTCCTCATACTTTTTAAAAGAACTAAATCCATCAGGATAAAGTATACTTAAAGAATCTTCTAACCCATCCTCAATTAATTTTTTAGTTTCAGGTCTATCCATCATCTTTTTTAAATTGGATAATGATATATCGGATAATGAATTATATTTTTTACAATTCTCATCAAGGAACTGTTCAATTCTCTCTAAAAAAAATGAATTAAATATTTTTTCGAACTCTTTTGTCGCTTCACTATAATCCTCAATCCACGGATTGAATCCGGTATTTGAAATATCGAATCTTTCAATATGTTCATATATAAAATCTTTAATTCTATCCGTAAATTCTTTTTTACGTTTTGTTTTGTTTGAACCCTTACAATACGGTATAAATATTTCTGTCATTTTGTAGTTAATCAACTCCTCATATTTGATAATCCTCCTTTTAAAAAAATTATTTTTATCTTCTTCACTTAAAACTCTTTTTACCAATCTAACAAGGTCAGACTCCGTTAATCTTATAACTTTTTTCATAATATATTTTTAATTATAAATACCCAAATTTTCC
>Ga0129342_1000279_pt1 | contig 20561 bp, 19 predicted proteins | sample CPBDNA_5_FD_94426 | JGI IMG/M metagenome (GOLD analysis project Ga0129342, IMG submission 94426) | Freshwater to marine salinity gradient microbial communities from Chesapeake Bay, USA - CPBay_Sum_15_0.2_DNA | ecosystem: Environmental > Aquatic > Marine > Coastal | place: USA: Chesapeake Bay...
ACTCCACCTACAGGTAGGATTTTCCAACACTCTTGCATAATAGAAAGATTTAGTTTCGTTATCAAATTCTGGGTCTACCCAGCTAGCTTTTAATTCTGCTGAACCCACGTTTTTAGTTATAGAACAATCATTGATATTTACTTTAGCTCCATTATCTGGGCATCTATTTGTTACTGGATCAACTTGAAGACCATCAGAACAAACAACATCAAAAACTTTTTCATGCCCTCTTCCTGAAGCATCAGACCAACCCTTTATAATCTGGACTCTTTGAAGTGGTGCACCATTTTTGTCTCTTTGTGCCCAAACAATAAACTCAGGGGCTTTATCACCATCACCAACTAGATCCGAACCCATAGTGACTCCATTTTGATAGGCTTGACTAACGAGCATCTCAGAATTTAAATCTATGTTAGATAAGTTATAACCAGCAAAGAAACGGACAGCAATACGAGTTCCTGTTGTTGCAAAAGTTTCTTTTCTTTTGAAAGCTTTAAATATGGAATCTCTAGTATTTTCTTCTGCCCAAACAGCAGCCAAACCTGATGCGCCCCATTGAGTAAAACCAGTGTTTGCATATTCACCTTGTTCTAATGAAACAGTGCTTCTTGGTTGATTAAATGCTCTCATGTAGTCATCCATTCTTTCAATATTCTCTTGGCTGAGAGGAGCAGATCCTCTATTTTCAGGATCACCATCCAAAATACCAACCTTAGACCAATAATTTGATTCATCGAAGGCTCCAGCACCAGTATGAGTATCAGAGGAACCAATAAGACCAAATTTATATGGGTTGCCTTGCTTGGTAAATTCTAGTGTCAATCCATTTAAATAGGCTTCTCTAACATAACTACCAGAGGGTCTACTAAAAGTTGGTGGCCTACTCCCTACTCTTACATCCATTATCTCAAAGTCAGCCCATTCATCATCTGGTGAAAGCAAAGGATGTGTCTCTGAAGTACCTTTCACTTGAGTAACCTCAACCAAAGGCTCATTTCGCATTCTTTTTTCAGCATATTCTCTATTAATTGGGTCAGAGTAAAATGTCTCCATTTCAAACATCTGACCATTTGATCCATTGGGATTATGAGGTATTGAAACTGTATCGACACCTTTATCACGTAATTTATCTTGCCATGTCCATAAATCTTCTGGGTTTATTGAGTCTATTCTAGTCCAGGGTCTAATAGGAGCTTTTGATGAATTAAAAATAACATTTCTATGTAAATTACCACCCTCAATATTAGTTGAGGTTGTAAATTCATACCCTATAAAAGTTGTGAAATGACCGGGATCATTATGCTCATTAGCTGCTCTAGCAACATCTTCCCAAGCGGATTTATGAATTTCATAGTCAAAAGATTTTAAAGCGGTTTGAGTATTTCTTGTAAGCCAAGCTTTTAATATATTAGGACTTAAATCTGAATGAGCTTGGGTAATAGTTCCTCCAAGAATTGAACTAAACAACGCAGATCTCGGTCCAGCTGATTCAGCTGTTAAATTCTCTACTCTATTTAAATCATGGAAAGGTTTGGCAAAATCTTTTTGAGAGATATCAGTAGCGGTATCTGACCAAGCATTCAGCATACCCATGAAAAAACCATGATCAGTAACTGAATAAAAGTCTAATGGTTCTTGTAATTTCATCTCATATCCCATGGGATGAGTAATGCCATATCCTTTAGCATACCTATAAGCGTCATTTGGAGTAGCTGTAACACCAAATATGTAAGCATCAAAAGAATGCTTGGTATGAACATGTAAGTCTCCATAATAAGGATTTCTATCTTTATTTGGTTTTGGTTTTGGCTTAGATGATTTTTCTTCATCAGATGAAAAATCTATAATTTCAGTAGCGCTATCTGACCTCATCATATCTAAGATACTAAGAACTGGCCTAGAATCAGTTACTGATGACCACAAGCCGGCAAGTAAAGCTAAATAGATTACAGGTAATGCTATTAAGAGCTTTATAAAAATTGATTTCATTCCGAATCTCCCCAAACAAATATATAACAATTAAATCAACTCGATTGAATATAGTCAATCAATATAACTGCAGATCAATTATGCTCAAATAAGCAAATGGCTTATTTATAAACTAATAAAAGAATATAATATTATTTTTTGCGCCTGTAGCTCAGTTGGATAGAGTACTTGGCTTCGAACCAAGGGGTCGGGAGTTCGAATCTTCCCGGGCGCACCACTTGCTATATAAAACAGATATGATTAATCATATATAATTAATTCTTATCTATTGAGAGGACCTTTATTTTCAATCCAGTCTGTAAATCCGCCTATATTAAAAACAGAAGAATAGCCGTTATTAACTAAAGTCAAACCAACAAGAGCTGATCTAACTCCAACAGCGCAATACAACAAAATATTTGTATTATCTATGTCATCGATATATTGATCGACAAGTTCATTTGAAAAGCTTTGATCAAAAATACTTTTTGGTATATTTATTGCCCCTTGTATTAGGCCTGAAGCAGATACCTCAATCTCTTCTCTTACATCAATAATTAAATTTTTTTGGGATGACATCATTGCTACAGACTCATCAAATTTTAATCTTGGTACACAATCATTAGCTTTTTGAAGAAGTTTTGTTAAGTCTGTATCATTCATATTTATGCCTTCGTATTAACTGAATTAATATATCCTTTTTTATTTGAATTAGATAAATAAATTCCTATAAGCACAATTAAGCATCCTAGAATAATTGTTGAAGTAATTTTTTCATCTAAAAATATAGATCCCCATATAATTCCAAAAACAGGTAAAAAGTAAGCAACGGTTGAAGTTTTAACTGCTCCAATTTTATCAATCAACCTTACATAACCAAGAAAGCCTATACCAGTAGATACAGCGCCCAACCAAAATGCAGAACCAATAGCCGATGCCGACGGCATAGTCTCTGGAAGATTAAAAATTGATACTGGAATCATGAAGACTGCACTAAAGACAATAGACCAACCAATTAAAACCATTTTATTAGCATTTACTGACTGTCTTTGTATGTATACGGTTGAGTAAGAATAAAAAAATGCTGCTAGTAAGGCTGAAAAACTTGCAATTAAAGTTGTATCTGAGTTTTGAGGATTAACTAAAATAAAAATACCTATGAATCCTAGAATCAAGCCAAATAATTGTTTCAATGACACACTTTCTCCAATCCACAGATAGGCAATGATCATGGTATTAAATGCAGTTGTGGCATTTAGTATCGCTAGGATGTTTGAATCAGCACCAAAACTTGCATATGAAAATAGTGTAAAAGGAATAGCATTATTCATTATTGATAAAACTAAAACCTGTTTCCATATGGGTTTTAAAAGATGAATGTATTTTTTTTGAAGGAGTATTGGTAAAAATATTAAGGATGCAATTAATAGTCTGGTATTAACCAGGGCTATAGGACCAAACTCTGGAGTAGCAACTTTTATAAACATAAAAGCGCTTCCCCAAAGAGCGCCTAAAAAAGTTAATAGTATCCAGTATCTTACTTCCATATTAAAAAGATAAAAAAACCCCCAAGTAAACTTGGGGGTTATAAAAAATCTAGTTTAATTGCAACTGCAATTTAGAACTAGTCGAAAACTTACAGATTACCTCGTGTCAAAAGGTGAATCCTCCGTTTCCTGTTATTAAATAAATACTAATAGGACCACCTCCATGTTCAGGGTAATAATATAAATGCTAACCAGTCCCCTTAAAAAACTAATTAACAAGACACCCTCTTAAATTATATACAGAATGTTTGTTAAATAAAGTAATTTTTTAGATTGATTCAGTTCTAAAAACTAAATTCCATTTGGCCCTTAGGCTCCACAAAATCAAGATAAAAAGTTTTATTATTTACATGGGTATCTATGTATCTAGTTAGGGCTTCCAAATCATTATTAAAATACTCAAAAGCTAATGTTTTCTTAATTGATTTTTTGTCATGAGATGCTATGTATTTTTCAATGACTGGATCAAAGTTTTTAATTTTTACTACATTATTCATAATGCAATAATTATACTGTATAAATATACAGTATTCAACACTTATTTATCATTAACCTCGTACAGTCTATTTGATCTGAGCATATTGAACATTACCATTAAAAAAGCGATAAAGCAGGCTGAGCCAAAAACATCCCCAATAAAAAATCTTGCTACAACTTGAACAGTAAGATCTACCCCATTAATAATAGATAGGACTAAGTTTGTAAAAATAGCATTAAATAAAGCAGAGATGATTATTACAAATATAAGAAATTTATAATTAGAAAAATTAATTTTTAATAATATAGAAGGTTGCCATGAAGAGACTTTAGACCATTTAATAATTTCGACAGCAATAACAACAGATAGTAAAGAGGATATACTTGCGATATACCACCAATCTAAGTATTGTTCACCCCAAACCAATGTAGGGCCAGTTATCTCGGCTAAATAAAGTGCTGGGAGCGATCTAACTCCAAAAAAACAATAAAAAATAACTCTGCACCCATGAGGCAGATATACAAGACTGCCTATCCAACCTTGATCTAAAGTTTGAAATGTAACCCATCCCCATAAAGAATATACAAGCATTGATGCGATATACGTTGTTAGAGTGACTTGAATGAAATATTTCATTTAATTAAAATGGGTTTGTTTAAAGCTCTAGAATCTAGAATGCTATTAAATCTAAAAAAACCTCCCTTCTATCAGAATCAGATTGAATAAGTCTCAACATTTTTTTATCTTCAAATGCTTTTATGGCTTTATATACAGTTGAGCGTGAAAAACCAGATGATGAAATTACATCTGATATGTTGCATTTACCATTATTATGAACTTCATAGGCTATTGTGTAGTATATTTTTTTTTCTGTTTCGTTGAATGAAACTAAATTTAAATCTCTATCAAGACTATGAAGCATATTAAGAATATTTGCTATTTGTTCAATATATTTTTGTGTCATATATTAATGTTATAGCTAATTTTTAACTCAATCAACTATGTTCGTAATATATGTAAATTGGCGGAGAGACGGGGATTCGAACCCCGGAACCAGTTACCCAGTTACTACCTTTCCAAGGTAGCGCATTCGACCACTCTGCCATCTCTCCTGTTGATTAGAATAGGCATTGTAGCTCATAGTAATTTTGCTTAAAACTAATTGTAGGCAAATTTGTAGGCAAATAAAATTAGTTTGCCTACAAAAATACATTAACTTACATGCATGATACAAATTATGTATCTTTAAATTTTAAAAATTTACAGTGAAACTTATACCAGAAGTCCTTGGAGGTCCGTTATAGAATGCATGCATACCAATGCTAGATAAATCAAAGCCAGCAAAACTATATTCTTCGTCAGTCAAGTTTTCAACATAAAAATTAACTGTAGCTTTTTTTGTTAAATTCATGCTCACATTAAGGTTGAATAATGAATATTCAGGAATCGTTAGATGACCGCCACCTCCGTTACTCAAACAACCAGAGTAAGATGGTATCGCAGTACAATCCAGACCTGGCGATGATGTATCTGAAGTCATTATATCTTCACTTGCAGTATAAGACCTTAATATGGTTGTAGTAGCTATGTCTCCAATCATTCCTGTATGAGTTAATGAAATACTATGAGTATCATTTGCGCCTGCCACGTTGTATTCAAGCTCACCCTCATCATCGCCTTCAACATGACCAACTGATATACCTAGTACAAGTGAATCAGTTAAATTAAATGATAGGTCTACTTCATAACCTGACATTTCTACTATAGGCTGAACAACAGTTTGCACTGTCGGAGCACCAGCAGCAGTAGTTCCTCCAACCGTGATAGATTTATTTAGAAAGTCTTGATCAAAATACGCCGCATTAAAACTTAATCTTCCATTCAAAAATTTAGATTTTGTACCTATTTCTATAACTTCGGTAGTCTCTGCCTCTTGAGCAGATATTCCTACACCTAAAATTGAGTCATTTGCATTTCCAGGCATATAACCTTCATTATATGATGCATAAATCATGTTATTGTTATTTAAAGTGTAATCAGCGATAAACCGCATTGAATCATTCTCATAAGTTCTTTCTATAGAACAAACACCTGTACCACCTAATAGTGGATTTGAAAAAGACCCATACTCAGAATCACATTTAGAAGCTTGATATCTTAAACCACCAGTAAATAAATCCACCTCCCATGCGTCAGCACCAGCAATCATGAACGGTGCTACGCCTTGGGCTAATGGTGCTAAAGCTGGACTTAGGCCAGTTAAACCTATTGTTAGATATAGATTATTTAAATTCATGCCTCCAGCAGGATATTTAGCAGAATTAGTCTGGCTTTTGGTGTCTTCAGATGATCTATAGCCTACAGTAAAGTTTAGATTATCAGTTGCAGCATAAGTAATCTCAGCAAAATATGCTTCAGAAACAGCTCTTGAAGTGTAATACTCAACTGCATTGCTAAGTTGAGTTACTGCCATTGTTGCAACATCTGAAAGATTAACTGGCAAACCTGCAAGAGAATCCAAGCCGACGCCTAAAGGAATGGTTTGATTTGAGGGTACAAACCCTGCTCCATAAATTGTTGGAAACACACCAATGCCATCAACTTCTGATTCAAAAAAACCAAAAGTATAATCTAACCTATCATTCATTGATGAACCAGAAAGTCTTATTTCAGTTGTTGATCCATCTGAGGATGAATTTCTAGGTCCTGCATGAGCTATATCTGGAAACTCTGTTCTGAGAAATCCCATTGCCCATGGTGTTTCTAGATCTTTATGCTCTGATGTTGAATGAATAACTGTTAGAAGGCTTGACCCTAGATCATAAGTTAATTTTAGCAATGACTTATCTAGATCGAGGAAAGCTTTATCAGATGTATTATCATGATATGAATCATAGTGACCAGAAGATACGCAAGCATCATGTGCTCGTTGTTTCATACCAGGTGTAAAACCTGTAAGCAACATACCGCCTGACAACGTACCGGCTGAAGTATAAACATCACAATTTGGATAAACAGGAGTTCCTCTTGTATTAAAGCTTGATAAACTATAAGTAATATTTAAGTCATCTGTTACATCGATAGACAACATGGCTCTTATTGATTCGTTGTCAATTATTCCCCCATCTTTTCCAAAACTATCTAAATTATTAATGTATCCATCTTGCCTTTTATTCATACCTACAACTCTTAATGCGGCATTACTCATTAATGGTAGATTAACCATTACAGCAAGATCGTTAAGATTTCTTTGACCCATGCTAACCCTAACAGAAGAATCAAATTCTCCAATGACTGGCATATTGTTATTTACTAGAATTGCACCTGATGTTGTATTTTTCCCAAAAAGAGTTCCTTGAGGACCTTTAAGAACCTGAACATTAGAGACGTCAAAAAAATCAAAAAGTGCACCTTGAGGTCTTAACATATATGCATCATCAACATATATTGAAATTTTTTGATCCCATTGAACTGAGCTTCTTGAACTACCCAAACCTCTTAATCCAACAGCAACTCCATTTTGTGCAACATTAGCTTTAACCATTAACATATTTGGAACTAACTCGTTTAAATATTCCATATTATCAATTCCACTTTCTTCAAGAACAGCACCAGAAAAAGCACTAATAGAAATTGGAACGTCAGTAACTGATTCTTCTCTTCTTCTAGCTGTTGTTATAACCTCTTCTATATCTTTAACTGAAGCTGAGGATGACTCTTGAGAATATAAATCAAAGATACATATACTCATTAAAGTAAATATTGAAATATTAAAATTTTTATTAAAACGCATATTGTAAGATCCCGTATAAAATGTATAGATTTATAATAGATTTACGAGCCAGTTATGTTAACAACTAAAATAATAAAATAATATATATATAAAATTAATAATTTTTTTTATATATAATTTATATATAATGAATATCTTATAAATATTTGTACAGGGTATATAAGTCTATTCAACCTCTAAAAAGGGTCCAGTCAAAGAATTTAAATTAAGATTCTTAATCAAATAATAACGAATAAAAGCAATATAGAGATATTAATTTATTAAAGATTATTGATTAAATACTCTGAAGTTTTTAAAAAGGAGAGTATTTTTATTAGAGCGAATAGGATTTATATCTATTCCCCCTCTCCTCATGAACCTGCCACAAACTTCAAAATTAAAACCAGGGTATTTGTTATTAAATTCTAAGAGCATATCTTCAATACATTGTTCATGGAATTCACCTTTTTCTTTGAAAGAAATTAAATAAGATTTTAGCCAATTAACTTCAATTTTTGCATCTGTCTTAATAAATATTTTTGCGAAATCTGGTTGCGATGTTACCGGACATATTGAACGAAATCCTGAAAAACAAATGGGCAAATTTGGTTTAGTAAATTTAAGTGAGGTTTTATTTAAGTTAATAGATTCTGGTTCTTTATGAAACTTGTTAATAAACTTAACTTTAACTGATGACTTGGTTAATTTATTTAGGTCATTTGTAATTTTTTTTAAAACATCAGCGTTATTTATAAATTTCTTTTTATAAAAAGAATTTAAATATAATTTAAGTGATTTTGATTCAACAGTATATTGAGACGATGCTGGAATAACTATTTCAATAACTTTTAATAAAGGATCTTTGCTAGCATTTAAAAAACTAAATTCAAATGCATTCCAATAATCAAGACCAAAGACATTCTTAGATTGAGTATTTCTTGGAATAGGATCTAGTATCTTGAATGAGCCTGGTAAATTATTTAAATTTTTATTTTTACCTAAAAATTTAGTCTTCATTGTCTTATTCCTGTTCCCTTTTTAAGAAAATATAAACATGCTCCTGTAAGAATAGCTATAAATGCACAAATCATACCAAGAGAAAAAGATATTGATACGTCACTAGCACCCAGCATTCCCTCTCTGAAAGTATTTACAACATAGAGCATTGGATTTGCCATTGAAATTGATCTCCATATATCAGGTAAGATATTAATAGAATAAAAAACACCGCCTAAATATATAAGAGGTGTGAGAATAAAAGTGGGTATTATAGATATGTCGTCAAAACTATCTGCAAATACAGCATTTATGAACCCCATCAATGAAAACAGTATTGCTGTAAGCAAAAGAACAGTTATTGTTAGCAATGGATTGGCAACAGTGAATTCAGGATAAAAGATTAAACTCACACCAAACACAATAAAGCCAATCAAAACACCTCTAGCAACTCCGCCTAAAACAAAACCTAGTAAAATTGCCCAATTTGGCATAGGAGAAATTAAAAGTTCCTCAATGGACTTTTGAAATTTTACCGAGTAAAAGGATGAAACCACATTATTATATGAATTTGTAATTACAGAAAGCATGATAAGTCCAGGGATCATATATTGAATATAATCAAATCCATCCATTGATCCAATTCTAGGTCCAATTAGAGATCCAAAAATTACAAAATATAGAGACATGGTGACAGCTGGTGGAACCAGAGTCTGAACCCAAATCCTTAGAAATCTTCTTATTTCTTTTACTGTCAATGTCCATAAAGAAACTGAAACTTTATAATTACTTTTCATTAGAATTTACCATCTCTATAAATAATTCTTCTAGTCTATTTGATTCATTTCTCATAGATTTAATTTTAATGTTTAATTTTGAAAATTCTGAGAATAATGCATTGATCGATCTATCTTTGTTAACTGCAGCAACCAAGGTAAGAGAATCCTCTAATTTAAGTGGAAAACCCTCAATCAATGGAGCTTCTTCTAAAGGCTCGATAAGGTCAAAAACAAAACCTTGAACATTAAGCGTGCCTAGAAGATCTTTCATACTAGTATCAGCAACCATAGTCCCTTGATCTATGATTCCAATATTACGACATAGCTGCTCAGCTTCCTCAAGATAATGAGTCGTTAGAATAATAGTTGTTCCATTTTTATTAATTTCTTTTAAAAATGTCCACATCTCCCTTCTAAGTTCTATATCTACCCCTGCTGTTGGCTCATCAAGTATTAATAGTTTAGGATTGTGAACTAAAGCTTTAGCAATCATTAACCTTCTTTTATAACCACCTGACAATGTTCTAGCTTGATTATTTCTTTTATCCCACAGGCTTAATCTTTTTAAAATATTTTCAACTTTTGGCATAGCTTCTGACTTGGGTATACCGTAAAACCCTGCTTGAGTTACAACAATGTCCATAACTTTTTCGAATTGCGAAAAGTTAATTTCTTGAGAAACCACACCTAACATTGTTTTTGCTTCAGCCATATCTTTATCAACATCTATACCAAAGATTTTTACCATTCCTGATGTTTTAGTAACAAGAGAGCCAATTATTCCTATAGTAGAAGATTTACCCGCACCATTCGGGCCTAATAATGCATAAAAATCTCCCTCTTTGACTTTTAAAGAAATTCCTTTTAGTGCTTCTGTGCCACCGGGATAAGTTTTTTTAAGATCTGAAATCTCTAGGGCGTATGTCATAAATTAAATTTAATTTTTATCTAAACCAATTACAAGTATGCTAAGCAAGATTCCTACCAAAAGCCCAACCCAGGCACTGAAAAAAGTAATGAAAACTGCTATTAATAACGCAGATGCCATTTCTGTATTTTTCTTTGGTATTGCCATGGCAACATACGCGCATGCAAACCCAGTGAGTATTAATGTTAGCGTCAGGGCCATTTGCATTAATGGTTTCATTAAAGTTATGAATGGAAGCGTAAAATAAAGAATAGGTAATCCCATAAGATAATACGAACCTAATCCATCAAAAATTGAAGGCATTTCTTTAGGTCCCTTTTTCCATCTTTCTACAACAACAACATGAACGCCAGTCCATAATGCTCCTTGAGTTGGAAAAAATGGATTTACAAGCAATCCTAAAAAGTTTCTAACAGCAATTGAGAGATGAGATCTGTCTAAGTTAATATCAAGAGGTTCGTCTGGTCTAGATTTTTGACCATCATTTAAAACCTCAGTAGCTGTAATTAAATCTCCAAATAGAAGTGTATATCCTATTATTACTAGCGGAAGTGCCTCAAGATACATGGCAAATGATGGGAAGCCAATAACTAAAGGTGAAGTCTTGTTAAATAAAGCAACTACATCAGGAACTTGAAAGCCCCATTGGATATCAAAAGTAACTTCTTTTAGAAAATATGCTACGAGGGCTGCAATAATAAATCCTGGTAATAAACCAAGCGAGCCCACTTTCTTGAACAAGATATTTTTTTGAGCTAATTTTTTAAACGGTTCAGAAAATGTAGTGATTACACATAAAATAATAGCAACTGCCATAGATATTGGTTGAAGCATTAATTTATCCATATCCGTAACAAATACTTGATAAAATGCTGCTAAAGCAGCTCCTAATATAATTCCAGCTTTTAATCCGTTAGGAATAATTTGTATTAACTTTTTACCCCATCCAGTACTTCCTAAAATAAATACTAATAAAGTAAACTCGATACACATTGCTGCCATAAATTGAAATACAGCTGGATCATATACACCGTTAAACTGTCCTTTAGTAGCAAATGCTGCAATGACAATTGGTAATGCGGGTGTAATCCAACCAGGAGCCATTGGTTCTCCAAAAAATATTGGTCCAGATGCTATTAATGTTCCAGCAACAAAACTTAAAGCAACGCCCTCTTCAAAAGACAAACCTAATCCCATAGCAACAGGAACAGCTGCAAAAGCAGTTGCTCCAGATATTACCATTCCTTGAAAAAACTCACCTGCTCTAAATTTAATATGTATGAAAGGTATTCTTAATGTAAATGGTCCCCAAGATATACCTTTGTTAGTTGTTGTATTCATTTTGATAACTCCGTCATTGCATTCTCTAATCCCTTTAATGTTAAAGGATACATTCTATTATCAAATAAGTCTCTAAGAATGCATACTGATGAGGTGTAATCCCAATGATCATCTGGAACTGGATTAAGCCAAGCAATATTATCAAAGTGATCTGACAGTCTTTTAATCCAAACGTGACCAGGCTCTTCATTCCAATGCTCTATGCTTCCACCGGGATTAGTTATTTCATAAGGCGCCATAGTCGCATCACCAACTACAATAACTTTATAGTCAGATGAATATTTATTAATCATATCTTGAACTAAGAATCTTTCTTGGGATCTTCTTAGATTATCTTTCCAAACAGATTCATACATACAATTATGAAAATAGTAGTACTCAAGATGTTTAAATTCTGTCTTGATTGCAGAAAAGAGTTCTTCGCATAATTTAATATAAGGATCCATTGATCCACCAACATCAAAAAGAACAATAACTTTTACAGTATTAGATCTTTCAGGAACCATGTGTATATCAAGATAGCCTGCATTTTTGGCAGTGGATTTAATAGTTCCATCCATATCTAACTCTAAATCATTTCCTTGACGAGCAAATTTACGCAGTCTTCTAAGAGCCATCTTAATATCTCTAGTACCAATAATTATTGAATCATCTAGGTTACTAAATTGTCTTTGCTCCCATACTTTTACTGCACTTTTCTGTCCGCCTTCTCCCCCAACTCTTATACCTTCTGGATTTTGACCACCATGACCAAAAGGAGATGTGCCGTTAGTTCCAACCCATTTATTACCACCCTCATGTCTTTCTTTTTGTTCTTCTAATCTTTTTTTGAATTCATCAAGTAATTTTTCGAGCCCTCCAAGAGATTGAATTTTTTTTAGCTCTTCGGGGTCTAATTCTTTTTCAAAAGCTTTTCTAAGCCAATCCTCAGGAATAAGAGCCTGGAATATATCTTCAAGCTTTTCTATGCCCTTAAAATATATATCAAATGCTTTATCGAATTTGTCATAATGTTTTTCATCTTTAACTAATATTGCTCTAGAAAGATAATAAAAATCATCAATATTTGCATAAACCATATTTTTTTCAAGGGCACCCAACAGATCCAGCAACTCTCTTAATGTGCAAGGCACACCAGCTGATCTAACGGTTTGAAAAAGATTAATCAGCATCTATTTATTTGCTGCTTCTCTTCTAGACATAAATGCAAGACGTTCAAGAAGTTGAACATCTTGTTCATTTTTTAATAAGGCTCCATATAAAGGAGGTATCGCTTTTGATGAATCTGCATTTTTTAGTATTTCATCGGGCATGTCATCTGATAGAAGGAGTTTTAGCCAATCTATTAGCTCTGATGTAGAAGGTTTTTTCTTTAATCCTGGAATCTTTCTTAAATCAAAGAATATCTCAAGCGCTTCATTAACCAGCTTTTTCTTAATCTTTGGATAATGAACTGAAACTATTTTATTCATAGTTTCTCTATCAGGAAACTGGATGTAATGAAAAAAACATCTTCTCAAAAAAGCATCTGGTAATTCTTTCTCATTATTAGAAGTCATAACTATTAAAGGTCTATGCTTAGCTTTAATAGTTTCACCAGTTTCATAGCAAAAAAATTCCATCCTATCGATTTCTTGAAGTAAATCATTTGGAAATTCAATATCTGCCTTATCAATTTCATCTATTAAAAGGACAACTTGCTTCTCGGAAGTAAAAGCCTCCCAAAGCTTTCCTTTTTTAATATAATTGCTGATATCTTTAACTCTCTCATCTCCAAGTTGAGAATCTCTCAGACGAGTTACCGCATCATACTCATATAAACCCTGTGATGCTTTTGTAGTAGATTTAATATGCCACTCAATAAGCTCCATATCCAAAGCTTTTGCAACTTCTATTGCAAGCAGAGTCTTACCTGTACCAGGCTCACCTTTTATTAATAAAGGTCTTTCAAGGGCCATTGAGGCATTGACTGCCATGCTCAAATCTTCAGTAGCAATATAATTTTTAGTTCCTTTGAATTGCATAGTTCTTCCTTTTATTTAGATAGTTTTTCTTCTGACTTTAGTATTCTAGTGAGTTGTCGACTTGAAGCAACTAAATTTTTGTTTAAATCCCAAATATTGCAGTCTTGTTCAAAATATCCTTTGTTAATATCTTTAGCAATAAAATCAGCAAACAAGATTTCGGTAGTAGGCATTTGTCTTATGTGAGTAGTTAAACTGTAGGTTGGTATCCAGCCCAATGGTCCGAATTTATTAGATACAACTGGTGGAGCTACATCAACATAAAATGATAAAACAAACTGATCTGGAATACCTCCATCCATTTGCATATATGACGAACATCTTGCTTCGACATCTTTTATATCTATATCTCTATCCCACCAAGCATGACTAGGATGAACTGTGCAGCTTAATTGATGTATAAATGAGGGAGTCAAACCTGGAGATATTTTGTCATAATTTAAATCCTTGTATTTCTCTATTGGAATCTCCTTCATTATCTCAGGAGGATTTGTTTCTAAGCCGTCATATCCTTTCATATGCTCTAAATCTGAACATATAGCATTGAATACGGTACATATCTTGTTATCTTGTATAAGCTTAACAGCGCCTGATGAAGTTCCTCTGGAAACTTTAAATATTTCAACTTCTAAAGTAATATCATTTGCTTCAATCCTATCTAAATACTGTATCGATGAACTTATTGCTACTGAGTGCGGTACTGATGATATTAGGGCCTTGTGCATAAGCGCATTTAAATATCCACCATGAGGTGTCTTACCAACAAAATATCTAGAATCGGGATTAATACTGTAGGTATTTTCAGAGACAGTTTCTAATAACAAAGCATTTTGGAATTGATCAAATTGATTCATGATTCAACAATTTTAGTTCATAATTCCCTTTTATAGAAATTATCTAGAACATATGAATAATTTATTTGATATAGCTTGTAACTTTTCAAGTGATCGTTTCGACAGCGATTTAAATGAAGTTATTAAAAGAGCTAAAGATAATAAGGTAACAAAATTTTTAATAGTATCTGCTTCTTTAGAAGACACAAAAAAAGTTAACAATATATATGAAGATAATAAAGATTCATGTTTTTTTACTATTGGTGTTCATCCCCATAATGCAAAAGAATTTAATTCCTCATCATCTCTAAAGATGAAACATCTTATTGAAGAATACAAACCTCATAGCGTTGGAGAAACTGGATTAGACTTTTTCAGAAATATATCAACTTACGAGGAACAATTATTTGCATTTGAACAACAAATTCAAATAGCTATAGAAACTAACCTACCCTTATTTCTGCATCAAAGGGATGCTCATGATGATTTTATGAAAACCATTTCAAAATATAAAAATAATATTTCGAAGGCTGTTGTGCATTGTTTTACTGGAACACAAAAAGAATTAGATGATTATTTGGAGATGGGATTTCATATTGGTCTCACTGGCTGGATATGTGATGAGAGAAGAAATGTCGATTTAAGAAAATCCTTGATCAATATTCCTATTGAAAAACTTATGATTGAAACTGATTGTCCATATTTAATACCCAGGAATCTCAAAGATAAACCAAAAAACAATAGAAATGAGCCCTCTCATCTTCCTCATATTGCTAAAGAAATTGCCTTATTAGTAAATATTAATGAAGATAAGTTAATTGATATAACTTATAAAAATAGTTTGGACTTTTTTAGCTAAAAGCCTCTTTATCCAGGTTAAACTCATCACAAATGTTATTTGTGTCTGAGCCTACCTCTTTGGCATTATGTTTAATTGATAATTCATCATTTGAGAATCTTGGTGCTGGTGCTGGTTGATTAAATCCGTCTATATCTACAAAAGCATTTCTTGAAATATTATGCTCATGCTTTTTGGCTTCACTCATACTTAATACAGGAGTAACGCAACCGTCAGTATCTGAGAAAACTTTAATCCAATGATCTCTTGATTGTGATTTAATTTTAATTGCAATAATGTCCTTTAATTCTTGCCAAATAGATTGATCCATCTGTTTATTAAATCTAGGGTCTGTCAACTCTAGTTTTTCTAATAAAATTTTGTAGAATTGAGGCTCAATTGAACCTACAGCAATAAATTTGTTATCAGAACATTTGTAGGTGTCGTAAAAATGCGCTGCTCCATCTAAAAAATTTGATTTTCTTTTATCTTTCCATATTCCCATTTCCTGTAATGAATAAAAAAAACTCATGAGAGAAAGGCTGCCATCAATCATAGCTGAATCAATTACCTGGCCTTTTCCAGTCCTTGATGAACTAATAACAGCTGCCAATATACCCATTGCTAACATCATGCCCCCGCCACCATAATCACCAATAAGATTTAACGGTATCGATGGTTTTGAGCTTTCATTACCAATGGCATTTAGTGCACCTGAAAGACTAATATAATTAATATCATGGCCTGCCCTTTTAGACATAGGGCCATCTTGTCCCCAACCAGTCATCCTTCCATAAACCAAAGATTTGTTTAATTTAAGACATTCTTTAGGTCCTAATCCTAGTTTTTCCATGACGCCAGGTCTATAACCTTCAAACATAACGTCCATTTCTTGAATTAACTTTCTAATCTCTTTAAGTGTTTTAGGATTTTTTAAGTCTGCAACAATACTTCTTTTGGATCGATTGTGAATATCATATTTATTGTTTGAGCCTTTTTGATCAATTCTACTCAACCTAATAACATCAGCTCCAAGATCAGCTAATAGCATCCCGCAGTATGGACCAGGACCAATTCCTGAGAATTCTAATATTTTGATACCATTTAGCGGGCCCATGTATCTATATTATTGGAAAACTTTAAATTTAACTAATAAATTTGGTAAAAGTGATAAGGAAGATATAAAAGCTACTAACATTGCTAGAGCTGTAAATATTCCAAATAGTTGGGTCGGGAAAAAGTTTGATAAAGATAAAATTGAGAAGCCTGTTGCTATAGTGGCTGCTGTATAAAAAATTGCTCTTCCAGTGGTTGTATGTGCATTTAATAATGCCTGCTCTACTGACTTTGTGGCTTTCATTTCCTTCTTGTATCTATATATATAATGGATGGTGTTATCTACAGCCATACCCACACTAATAGCAGCCACAGTTATTGTCATAATATCTAAAGGTATCCTAAGCAAACCTAATGTTCCTATAACTGATGATGCAACAAAGATATTAGGAATTAATCCTATGACCATAATTTTAAAAGATTTAAAAATCAATAAAAGCATCAATGCAATAACACTAAATACTAGCGTTAAGGACCCTATCTGGGATTGAAATAAAGACTGCAACATATTGTTATAAAGAACTGCTAAACCGGTCATTTCGAACCTTTCTTCTGAAAGGTTAAATTTTGTTTGAAGATCGTAACTAATTTTTTCCAATAAATCTTTGCGATTTAAGTTTTCAGCAGATTCATTGACTCTAGTAGAAATTCTTACAATTGAGTCATCGCTATTAATGTATGAATACAATAAAGTTTCTCTAATATCTTCAGGCAATACAGATCTAAGTAAAGCTAACTCAAGATCATTAAGATCTTTGCCATCATTTATCATTCTTGCAAGCTTTATACCACTAGATACACTTAAAACTTTTCCAATTTCAGGCAGTGACTCAAGATAGTCATGAATATTCTCTAATTCTGCTAATGAATAGACATTCCACCAATAGCCAGAAGCATTGCTATCATCGTCATCAAATAAACCATCATCAAAGAAGTCATCTGCAATTAAATCTTCAGATATTTCTTCAAAAGGCTCTCTTATGATGATATCTAAAGTTGCAGTTCCACCAAGATTTTTATCAATCTCCAACATACCTTGATGTATCTCAGTCTCCTCATCAAAGTAATCAATAAACCTATTTTCAACAATTAATTTTGTTGTGCCAAAAATTAAAATACAAAAAGTAGATGCAAAAACTAAATAGATAGAAAGTGAATTATTTTTTGCTAATGATAAAATTTTATTAGTTATTTTATGCAATGAAAGATAGTCTTTGCTTTGAGACTCTTTTAGAAGAGAAATTGCACTAGGCAAGAAGGAAAATGTAAAAATGAATGCAATTGAAATTCCAAATGCCATCATTTTACCAAATTCAATTACAGGCTTTAGATCACCAAGCAACAAAGATAAGAATGCCACTGCTGTTGTTATGGCCGCAAAAAAGCATGGTAAAAACATTTGATTAACTGAATCAATAAGTGAGTTTTTATAATCCGAAGATTCTTTTTTTAATTCATTTATTTTAACTAAAACATGAACTGTCAAAGATATGGTTAAAATCAGGAGTAAAGCTATAAAGTTTGAGGATACGACACTAATTTTCCAATCCATAAAACCTAAAAAGCCTGCAGTAACAAAAGTTGTAAAGAATGCATTAAGAATAGGAAGAATAACAAACCAAATATTTCCAAAAAATAAATACAACATAAATGCAAAGACTAAAGCAACGGCAGAGCCAAATACAACAAGATCTGATTTTATATAATCCATCATATCTGAAGTAATCATTGCCGGACCACCAAGATATAAGGTTGCTTCATTTTTATAGAAACCTAATATATTTCTTATTTCTTGAACCAAATTGGAATTAAATTTAGATTCATTGTCATTTAAGCTACTAATTCTTTGATTGATTGATTGGAGTTCTTTGATTAAAGATAATCTAACTTCTTTGGTTATCGGCTCTTTTGCGCTTAAAGAATCAAGTATCTCATACCGTTTACTAATAAGAAGATCATATTCATCATTAGCTCTTAGTACCACTTGCATTGCTGTGATGCTACCGTCAGCACTAATAATTAAATCTTTATATATTGGGTTGTTGATGATCTCATCTTTGGCAAGCTCTAAATCAATCCCTTCTGTAGTAAGATCCTTAAGGTTGTCTGATACTTTTGAGAGACTAACTTTTGGTTGAAAAAATATAGGGGCATCAAGCAATGATAGAACAGAATCTACTCCATCAATGCTTGATAATTTTTGTTCAATTTCCTCAAGGGTTGATAATGCTTCTTTGGTAAATAATTCATTATTAGGTTCATAGGTGACAATCAAAAAACTTGAATCACCAAACTCTTCCTCATTTTCTCTATATTTTTTTAATGCTAAATCACCCTCTAAAACCAAGGCATCTGAAGATGCGTCTAATTTAAAATTAGATATACCTTTAAATGAAATAAAAATTGTTAAAAACACCAAAGCTAAGATGATAAGTGGTTTTGTTATTATGAAATTTGAATATTTGTAGATTAGATCTTTCATACTATCTATTTGCACATTCTGGTGAATCTAGAATAATTGGATTTAACTTAAACTCATTTTTATCAAATGCATGAATAGAAAGTGCATGAATCTTAGTCATTAAATTATTTAGTTTTTTGTATACTAATTTATGTCTTTGAATCATAGTTAGATTCAAAAAATCTTCACTTACTATAACTATTTTAAAATGGCTTTCTGACCCTTCTGGAACATTATGCATAAAACTTTCGTTAATAATTTTAAGAGAAAATAAGTCCATTGAGGTTTTAAGAGTATTAACTATTTGAGATTCAATTGGGCCATTGCTCATATAAGTGTCATTATAGATGAATATAACCTATAAGATTTATTTTTAATTAAGGATAATCTCTTTTAAGTAATTTATTATAAAAAAGAGCGAAAACAATTATAAATAAAGCACCTAGTGCTACTGGCATCAATACAAAAGATAAACTCTTACCTCCCAGTATTGCAATAATTGGATTGGCTCCTGCTGGAGGATGAATTGAATTAAATAAAGTCATAACAAAAACAGATAAACCTACAGCAATTCCAATTGATATAAATGAAGAACCCATTAGCATATAAATAACTACCCCACTCAAGGCAGATAAAGTGTGACCAAAAAAAATATTCTTAGGTTCCGCAAGAGGACTTTTGTGCACTGCCATAACTAGCACCATGGTTGCGCCAAAAGGAGGTATTAGCCATATTTCGCCATAATCTGAAAAGTGTAAGAGAGAAAGCATGCTTATACATATACATGCTCCAATGGATGAAAGTAAATTATCAATTAACTTTTTCTTTTCTAGCATATAACAAGGTTAACTTATTTTATGTTTATTGGATATGCAATATCCTGCTCAGCCATCGAGTGGAAGTTGATCAATATTTTCAATTAATATAGAAATTTCCTCCCATCTTGCCCATTCAACAGAATATAGAGAAGCGGCAAATTCAGCTGCTCTTAACATAGCAATAGTCTGAGCTTCCTCGCCATATTGAGAAATAAGAGATATAGCTATTGTACGAAGATCGTCTTTCAACTTTATTTAAAAGGTTTTTTATAATGTTATAAAACTGTATCCCATGTAAAATCCTTTGTATAGTTGTGAAATGAAGAATAAATCAATAGAAAAAATAACTGCATAAAAGATATGAATATTTTATGGATAAAAGATGGTAAGCAAGGCCATGAAAAACAGGTTAGAGTATTAATAGATGAACTATCTAAATCCGTAGATATTAATCTTATAGAAGAAAACTATAAGATTAATAATTTATCAAGGCTAAAAAATTATTATCACTACCTAACTAATAACTTTTTTAATAAAGCTGTTGAATTTATTAAGTTAATGAATAAATGCAATCAAAATAATATAGATTGTGTAATTGGGGCTGGGAGCTCAGTTCATATGCGCATGCTATTAATTAAAAGCTATTTTAAAAATAAATATCA
>Ga0129342_1000280_pt1 | contig 20540 bp, 15 predicted proteins | sample CPBDNA_5_FD_94426 | JGI IMG/M metagenome (GOLD analysis project Ga0129342, IMG submission 94426) | Freshwater to marine salinity gradient microbial communities from Chesapeake Bay, USA - CPBay_Sum_15_0.2_DNA | ecosystem: Environmental > Aquatic > Marine > Coastal | place: USA: Chesapeake Bay...
CCATATGTTTCCTGCATAAAAGCACTGAAAACTATATTCGGTGCCGTTCCAACTAGAGTTGACATACCCCCAATGGTTGCAGCATATGCAATACCAAGCATCAAAGAGGTATCAAAAAATTTGATCTCTTTATCAGTGAGATTTGGAATGGTATTAGCAATAACGGAACAAACTGCCAAACCTATTGGTAAAAGCATCAAAGTTGTGGATGTGTTCATTACAAACATGCTTATCAAAGCAGCTATTGTCATAAATCCAGCAATTAATTTTGGTCCGCTAGAGCCTGCAGCAATAATCATATGTAAAGCCATTCTCTTGTGAAGTCCAGATCTTTCAATAGCTAAAGCTAGTATAAAACCGCCTAGAAACAAGTAAATATTTGGGTTGGCGTATGGAAGTGCTGCATCTTTGAAGGAAGTTACACCAACTAAGGGAAATAAAGCCAATGGCACTAATGCTGTTACAGGCACCGGGATGGCTTCAGTAGCCCACCATACTGCCATTAGCGTAACAATTGCAGCAACTGACCAGCCGGTTTCACTTAGCCCAGATGGTGCCGGAAGTAGAAGCATTACAACAAAGGCAGCTAATCCAATTAAAAAACCTTTCTTTTGATATGCGTACATTTAGATATATTAACTTGAAACCTAAAAAAAGGGAGCCAAAGCTCCCTTAAAATTTTTGTGAGCTTTTTTAGAACTTCTTATACAATTCTAAAGAATAGCTCTTACCATAATCCTCATGTTGATCAGCCACAAATGCGAAAGGACTTTCATCTGCTAGAGGAGCTCTTTCATCACCAAGATTCCTTACAGTGCCTCTTACACGAAGGCCGTTTTCAAACCTATAACCTACAGTCAAGTTAGTAGTTCTCATAGCATCAACTTTCCAATAGTCACCACATCTTGAATAACTAGTGTCATATTCATCAGTGCCAGAACATGCATATATACCCCCTGAGGTTGCATTATCAGTAACTCCTGTGTCAAAAAAACTGCTAACTCGCGAGCTAGACAGATAGGCATTCCAAGGACCATTTCTCCATGACAAGCTAAATGTATTTTTAGTTTCAGGATACGCTCTACTATTGAAGGTGCCAAGAAGATCACCGTAACCAGCTGCTGGGGCCAGGCCTTCTAGCACACCACCAGGAGCCGATGCTGCAATGATCCTCAAGCTATCACCAGAGGCTTCTTGCATAAACTCATCAAACTGAACGCTCATTGCCTTGGCTGAAAAAGAGCCAAGACTTGTTTCAAATGAATATTCAATTGCATAATCTGTACCTTTAAGAGTTCTGTCGTCTAAATTTACGTATACATCTTCGACCCTTTGAACCATGCCAGCTTTACAAAAACCAGAGTTCCAATCACCGTTATAGGTTATAGATTCTGGATCCATATCCGCAACAAAATCACCTCTTAGTACTCTTGGGTTACCGGTACATTCTGAAGATCCACCCTCTGCTCTTATAAGAGTATCAAGCAAGATATGGTTTCTTTCACCAAATAATCCGACGGTGTTTTTTGTTGCAATTTCCCACTTATCAACCGTTACTATAAGGTTATCCAGAGGTGTTAACACAATACCAATATTCATATTATCTGACTCTTCTGCTTTTAGTTCGTCGTTACCTCTTGCAACCCTTTGAATGGAGTAACTATCTCCAACCTCTCCATTAGCAGCTGTGTATAACCAGTCTGTTTGAGCATTATTTCTAACAACAATTCCCTCATTAACAGTAATTAAGTTAGGAGCTCTATGGGATGTAGAAGAGGAACCTCTAACTTTCAACCAAGCAGTTGGAGTGTATCCAAATGCAACCTTACCAACAACATTACTACCGTAATCGTCTGCGTTTTCTGCTCTAATTGCAACCTGTGACTCTAAATTAGTCATCAATGGAACTTGCAATTCAACAAATAATGAAGACACAGTTCTCTCACCGTATGTATCAGGTGAAGGACTACTATTAGATATATTAGAAATATAAGGGAAGGTTGTTTGATTTGCAGCCTCCGGAACAGTTGAGTAAACAACGGTGCCATTAATATTAGGGTCTCTAATATCATCCATTGTCTCTTTTCTTATTTCAGCACCAACAAGCATTCCAACGTCACCAGCCGGCATTGAATAAACTGACGGATTGCTCATTTTAAAATCAACCATATAAAGTTCAGTTGTATTATTTCTAAAAATTGTTGTCATGAACGCCTCTTCGCCACAATTTAACCCTGCACAAAATGGATTGTAAGCATCAGGAGTTGATTTAGCTAAGGCAGCGTCTAGTAAAGTCAGGTTAGCTCTGCCATGGTTGTTCATTTTAGATGTAGCTTTTGAGGCAACAATTGCTCCATCCCAATCCCAGTCTCCATAAGTACCGCTGAAGCCTTGAAGAATTCTCCAAGTTTCTCTAGTTGAGTCATATGACCTGGGTGTCGAAAATCTAAAATATCTTGCCCATAGATGATCGGCCTCTTTATCTACAAATAAATCTCCGCCAGTAGATCCTATTGGACCACGCTGTAATTGATTTAACCAATAATTGGTAGATGGAATCAAAAGTGGCTGGGTGTTTCCGCCAGCTCTTGATGAGGTTCCAAGGCCTAGATGAGTTCCAGCATATAAAGTTCTTTCATCTTTAGATTGATAAAAACTAACTTCTGTATAAGCCTCAACTCCATTATCTAACTCTCTGTTTATAAACATTACAAAGTTATGTCTGTCTAGATCACCACGCTTGTCATATGTCTCACCGTAGTTTGTTCTATTTTCATCCCTTATAGAAGATGCGTCATATAAACACATATTTGTAAGACCAGGTATCGAATATAAATTAGTTGTTGAGCTGCTCTGACAATTACTATCATCAGGTCTATACATGGAGTGAATATTAGAACCAGAACCAGTATAAAATTGACCCCAGACCGAACTTGCTGAGCCATTTCTCCATGTAATATCGTTAAATTCACCATCCGTGTCTGTGCTTGTTGGATCAGGAAGATACCTTCTTAAGTCACTGTCAACCCATTTAGGATCCTCAGCGCCTCTTATTTTCTCTCTTACATAGCCATCATAATATATAGAAACATTTGTACCGTCTGCAAAATCTTTACCCCATTGAACACTTACTTTGTTATCGTTGGCAGCAAAGCTGTCATACCAATTTGTTCTCAATCTTACGGTTAACCCATCAAAATCATCTTTAAGAACAGTATTAATTACGCCTGCAACAGCATCAGCACCATAAATAGATGCTGCTCCGTCTCTCAGAATTTCAATCCTTTCAGAGCCATACACTGGAATAAGATTTGAGTTCACACTTGAGACAGGAATGAAACTTCCTCCAATATATTCTGTTGCAAAACCTGGGGATTGCACCAACCTTCTTCCGTTTAACAAAGTTAAAGTGTTACCAGTTCCGATATTTCTTAAATCTAATGAACCAACATCACCCCTTGAAGCATTATAGCCTCCACTAAAATCAGTCTGGTTAAACGTATTACTTCCCATTTCAGCCAGTTGAGAAAAAAGCTCTTCACCGGACTCAACACCAATGCCTTCAATATCTTCTGTGGTGATTACTGTTACCGGAAGAGCTCCAGTAATTTTTGCTCCCTTAATTTGAGATCCAACGGTAACAACTTCTTCAACGTCTGAAGCAGTGCCTGAATCCTGAGAAATTGCATTGATAGAAATAACCAATGGAAATACTAATAGTAGTTTTTTAAACATTTTTTAATCCCCTAAACTAAATAAATATTAAAGCTATTTTACAGTATATAGTTGTATGTGTTTTGTTGTCTACTATCAAAAAGATAAAGTAAAAAACAAATGTAATGAATTTTTTAATTACCTTTAAGAAAAGACATAAGATCGTCTAATCTTTTTAAAACTTCTTTTTTGTCAAATAGGTATAGGGTCGTCCCTAGTGAGGGTGAATTAGTGGAACCTGTTAGAGCTATCCTTATCGGCTGGTTTACTTTTGGGATCGGTAAGTCATGCTTTGTTCTATAATCAAGAAGAAGTCTGTCAAGAGATTCTTCTTCCCATAAATCTAATTCAACAATTTTATTCTTTAGATCATTAAGGACCTTATCCGAACTTCCAATAAATTTATCTATAGCTTTATGGTCATATGAATCAATATCTTTAAAGTAGCACACCAAATTTTTACTAACTCCTTTAAGGGTATTAGATGAGGATCTCATTGACTCTATTAAAAGATCTTTTTTGGGATGGTCATTTATATCAATACCCTCATCATTTAAAAATGGGTTTATAGCAGTTACAAATTCTTCCTGAGATAAATTTGCCATATGCTGAGAATTAAGAAAATCAAGCTTTGTGACATCAAAAATTGCTCCAGCTTTTTGAACCTCAGTTATTTCAAAGTCTTTAATCAAGTCGTCAAGATAAAAAACTTCTTTTTCACCTCTAGACCAGCCAAGTCTTGCTAAAGTATTTAGAATGGCTGAATCAAGATATCCTTCATCTTTGTATTCAGCTAGACTTGTTGCAGCATGTCTTTTTGACAGTCTTTTTTTATCAGCTCCAAGAACAAGAGGCAGATGAGCGTATTCAAGCTCTGGATAGTCTAAAGCATTTTGAATATGTATTTGTCTGGGCGTATTACTTATATGATCTTCGCCTCTAATAACGGTGGTAACCCCCTGTTCATAATCATCAACCACGTTACATAAATGGTATGTTGGACTCCCATCACTTCTAAGAATAATTAAATCATCAAGTTCGCCGTTATTGAACACAATATCTCCACGAACATAGTCCTTAACTACTATTTCTCCATCTAGGGGTGTTTTTAACCTTAGAACTGTATCATTAGATTTTGCTAAATTTAGATTTCTACACTTTCCATCATATTGGGGTTTTTGTCCGTTAGCTTGCTGCTCAGATCTCATTTTTTCTAATCTTTCAACAGAGCAGTTGCAGAAGTATGCCTGTCCTGAATCTATAATCTTTTGGGCAGCCGCTTCATAGATATGCCCTCTTTCTGATTGATTTATAGGCTTTTCATCTGGTGAAAGACCAATTGAATCCAAGCTTTCAAGAATATCCTTCTCAAACTCTTTAGTAGATCTTTCTCTATCAGTATCTTCAATTCTAACTAAAAACTTTCCAGAATGTTTTTTAGCATATACATAATTAAACAAGGCGGTTCTCACACCACCAATATGCAAAGTGCCAGTTGGACTAGGAGCAAATCTTGTAATAACTTTTTTCAATGAACTTTCCTCCAGATTGTCTCAATAGAATTTCTTTTTTCAATATCTGTTAATCTAGACTCATGTTCATCTATATCATTTTTGTTTGCAGTAATGGAGACTAATTCAATACCTTTTCTAGAAATAATATTATCAGAAGATGTTTTTTCATTATTAGCCAAGTTATTCAAATCAAATGAAAATTTACTTTGTCCTCCTGTTAACGACATGTAAACATCAGCTAAAATATTTGCATCCAACAAGGCGCCGTGAAATGTTCTGTCATATCCCGAAATGTCAAATCGGTTTGCCAAAGCGTCTAATGAATTTCTCTGTCCAGGGAATTTGTCTTTAGCGATTGCTAGCGAATCTTCAATTTCACATATCTCTTCAAGCATGGGATATTTTGAGGACGCTATTTTTAGTTCATTATTTAAAAAACCAACATCAAAGGCAGCATTATGTATAACTAGAGTTGAGCCATCTATAAACTCTAAAAATTCCTCTGCTATATCTTCAAAATATGGTTTGTCTATAAGATCTTCATTCATTATTCCATGAACTTTGGATGCCTCTTCATCAATTAACCTTGATGGATTTAAGTAGGTATGAAAATGTTCCTCAGATTTTTTTCTGTCATTGAGTAAAACGGCTCCAATTTCAATAATTCTGTGACCTTGTTGAACTTCTAAGCCGGTAGTCTCTGTATCTAAAATTATATATTTTTTACTCATAGTTGCTTTATAGTGTATCTATGCCTTTGTTAGCAAGCTGATCAGCTATTTCATTTTGCTCATGACCAGAATGACCTTTAACCCAAGACCATTTTACATCATGCATTTCAACATATTTATCAAGTTCAACCCATAGGTCTTTATTTTTTACATCTTTTTTGGATGAGTTTTTCCAATTATTTTTTTTCCAGTTATCAATCCATGAAGTTATGCCCTGCATGACATACTTTGAGTCTGTAGTTAAGCAAACATTGCAAGGCTCTTTTAATGCTTTCAAACCTTCAATAGCAGCCTTTAACTCCATTTGATTGTTAGTTGTATTAAGCTCTCCTCCAAAATATTCTTTTCTTATATCACCGTACTCAATAAGCACACCCCAGCCTCCAACGCCAGGGTTACCTCTGCAAGCACCATCCGTATAAATGTTTACTGTTTTCATCAAATTAACTTAGAATCTGTAAATGATTAATATAGAGCCTATTGAAGCATTTAGCGATAATTATATTTGGTTACTAACAACTAATGAAGGGTCAATAGTAATTGATCCCGGTGAAAGCTCAAATGTTATTAATTATTTAGATAACAATCAACTAGATTTAAAGGCAATATTTATTACCCACCATCACTTTGACCATACTGGAGGAATTGATGAAATAACTTCTTATTATCCTGTTAATGTTTATGGTCCTATTAATAATGTTGAGACTATCAATAAAAGACTAAAAGATGGGGATAGGGTAAGTATTATTGGTATCGATTTTGAAATAATTGAAATACCTGGACACACACTTGATCATATAGCTTACTTCTCTGAAAATAACGGAAACCCAATTCTCTTTTGTGGAGATACATTATTTGCTGCAGGATGCGGAAGAGTCTTTGAAGGTACATTTGAACAAATGTATGAGTCAATAATTAAATTAAAAAATCTTCCAATTAATACCAAAATTTACTGTGGTCATGAGTATACCCTTTCAAATCTAGAATTTGCAAAAGAAGCTGAGCCATTTAATCAAGACACACTTTCAAGATATAATAACGTTTTAAAATTGAGAGAAAAAGGAACTCCTTCAATACCTTCATTATTATCAACTGAACTTAAAACAAATCCTTTTTTAAGGTGTGATAATAAAGAGGTTCAAGAAAATATTTCTACTAAATTTAAAACAACAAAAGAAAGTAAGGAAATTTTTAAAGCACTAAGATTATGGAAAGACAATTTTTAATATCTTTATTACTTTTATTTTCAATTTTTAGTTGTCAAACAACTTCAAATTTATCTTTAGTAAGTAATACTGAATGCATTTCTACAGATAGTCAAAATAAGTGTTTTGATAATACTGAAGAATTACACATTGCTATAAAACCAATACCTTCTGATGTATGGGAATACATGATATTTAATTCTGAGTATGACAAAAATATTATTCTAGATCAAAAAACATTATCTTATTTAAACAAACATATTCGAGATATTGAAAAATTTAATGAGTACCTCAATAAATCTTATTATTTTATTTATTATGTTATCCAAGAATTAGAAGCTGCCGATCTTCCTGTTGAGTTAGCGCTAATTCCATTTATAGAAAGTAATTACGATCCTTTTTCTATTTCGCCCTCTGGTGCAGTAGGCTTATGGCAATTTATGCCTAAAACTGGAAGAATATTTGATCTTGAAAAATCTTGGTGGAGTGAGGATAGGCATGATCCTTATAGGTCAACACATGCTGCTATAGGTTATTTTAAATATTTATTTGAAAGATTTGATAATGATATTTATTTAGCACTAGCTGCATATAATGCTGGCCCTACTTACCTGGATAGACAAATCAAAAAAAACTATCGAAGAGGTATGGGCACTGATTTTTGGTCATTATCATTAAATAGTCAAGTTACAGAATATATCCCAAAATACATTGCGCTAAGAGAGATAATTTTTAATTCAGAAAAATATAATATTAATCTTCCTTATATTCCTGTTGAATCTGTTGTTAAAAGAATTGAGATTCCTGGCCAGGTTGAAATATTAACTCTAAGCAAATACTTAGATATAAAACCAGAGTTAATTTATAAATTGAATGCTGGCTATACAAAATGGGCATCGGCACCAAAAGATAAAAGCATTTTTTATGTACCAATAGAAAAAACATCGCTTTTAGATAGTCCGGATAGCCCTTTTGAAAATGTTAATCAAATAAACTGGATATCTCACGTCGTTGTATCAGGTGATAGTCTTTGGAAGCTAGCAAAAAAATATGATACTGAAGTTAAAATAATTAAAGAAATTAACTATATCGATAATGATTTACTAGCAATCAACGACACACTTTTGATACCACTCAGTAAATCTAAAACAAATAATTTCATTCCTTATGAAATGCATATAATTTCAGAAGGAGATACCTTATGGGACCTTTCAAAAAAATATAACATTGAGCTAGATGAATTAGCAAAAATGAACTCTATTAATAAAAATTCTTATCTTCAACTTGGTCAGCAACTTACTATAGGCAATAAAAATATTCAGCGTAATATAGAGTCAAAAAAAAGAACTATCCTTTATTCAGTTAAACAAGGTGATAATTTATATAAGATTTCTGATCTTTTTGATGTCACGGTTGGAAGCATTAAAGAGATTAATGATTTCCAGACATCAGATCTTATGCCTGGACAGATTATAAAAATTGCAATAAGAGCTTTTTAGTTATCAGTTGTCTTAGGATCAAGAGCGTCTCTTAAACCATCACCAAAGAAATTTAATGCAAACAAAGTTATTGTAAAAGTTAAGCCTGGATAAATTAGCAACCAGCTATATTCTTCCATAGACTCAACACCGTCTTTTATGAGCGTACCCCAACTGCTCATTGGAGGTTGAATGCCTAGTCCTAGGAAACTAAGAAACCCCTCTAATAACATTACTTGAGGTATTGTTAAAGTTGCGTAAACAGCAATTGGTCCTAGTATATTAGGCAGTAGATGTTTTCTAAACATAGAGAAATTACTAACACCCATGGCTTTTGCAGCCATTACAAACTCTTGATTTTTTAAACCAATAACTTGGCCTCTAACAATTCTGGCCATTGTTAACCATTCAACGGCTCCAATTGCTCCAAAAAGTAACCATAAATTTCTGCCAAAAATAACCATTAATAGAATAATAAAAATAATGAATGGGAGTCCATACAATACATCAACAATCCTCATCATAACCGAATCAACTTTTCCTCCAGCATACCCAGCAATGATCCCCCAAGAAACACCAATTACTAAAGCAACACCAGTTGCCACAAAACCAACTAATAATGAAATTCTTGCGCCATATAATATTCTGCTTAATAAATCTCTACCTAAAACGTCAGTACCAAGAATATGAGCGGCGGATGGTGGAGATGCTCCTAGCTCTAAATCCTGAAATGAGTATGAATATGGTGCTATCCATGGAGCTAATGCTGCACAAAGTATTAATATAAATAAAATTATAGCTCCAAACATGGCAGCTTTATTTCTCGTTAGTCTGTATATAGCATCAGACCATAGAGTTGAACTTTTACTCATGAATTATCTCTTGATCTAGGATTTAACCACATTGCAGCAAGGTCAGATAAGAGGTTAAAAAATACAATCATTGCAGAGAAAAATATTGTTGTTCCTAATATCATTGTGTAATCTCTATTAAATGCTGCTTCAACATAAAATCTTCCCAAGCCAGGTATTTGAAAAATTGTTTCTACAACAAATGATCCCGCTAAAAGGCCAGCGATGGCTGGACCTAAGAAAGACACAACAGGTATTAATCCGCCTTGCATTGCATGCTTGATGACAACATTTTTTTCAGTAAGGCCCTTAGCCCTAGCTGTCCTAATGAAATCTTGGTTTAAGACCTCTAACATTCCTCCCCTGCTCAATCTTGCAATATAGGCTGCATATGCAAAACCTAAAGTAATTGAAGGTAGAATTTTATCGCCTGGAAGTTGACCCCATCCAGAAACAGGCAAAATTTCAAGATTAATTCCAAAGATTAAGACTAAAAGAGGACCCATTAAAAAAGTAGGAACACATATGCCAATCATAGCTATCGCCATAGGAATGAAATCTAAATAAGTATTTCTTTTTAATGCTGCAAGAACTCCAGATGAAACTCCAATAAGTAATGCTATTAAAATTGCATAAAAAGCTAGTTCAAAAGTGACTGGCAGGCCAGTTGCAATCATTTCAGAAACAGATCTTCCAGGAAATCTAAAAGATGGCCCAAAGTCACCCTGCAAAATACCTGACATATAGGCGACATACTGTTCCCACTCAGAAGCGTTTAAATTATAGGCCTCGTTTAAGTTTTTTAAAACTTGCGGTGATACAGCTTTATCGGCATCAAAAGGACCGCCTGGAGCTAATTTAACCAAAAAAAATGTAAGACTAGCAACTGCAAGTAAAACTGGAATAGCTAGTAATAATCTTTTTATAAATATGCTTATCACCTAGCTTTAATCTCTTTCTAAATAAATAAATTTTGGATGATGATGATCTAGGATGTGTGGGTTATATCCTTTAACATCTGATGATAATTGATAATTTCTAACATAAGTATACAGGGGGATTATTGGCATATTATCAATTAAGATATTTTCTGCTTCATTAAGAAGTCTATATCTTTCCCCCTGATTGTTTGTTGAATTAGCTTTTGCTAATAGTGAGTCATAATCAGCATTTTCCCAGCCTGTTTTATTGTTTCCTCTGTTTGGTCTCATGAGATCTAAAAAAGTATTAGGATCTTCATAGTCACCAATCCACCCAGCTCTTGAAACCTGGAAATCTCCAACCATCTCTCTACTGAGATAAACTTTCCAATCCTGGTTAACCAATTCAACAGTAATGCCTAAATTTTGTTGCCACATCTGCTGAATAGCTAATGCTACTTTTCTATGATCTTCATTCGTATTAAATAAAATTTCTAGCTTAGGAAAAGAATTCTCTTCTGAATAACCCGCATCATTAAGCAATTCTTTAGCAAGATCGGGATCAAATGGTATAGAGGTATCTGGTTGATAGCCATTGGAGCCTGGGGGTGTGAATGAATAGGCCGGTATTTGTCCACATTTGGTAACCTTTTCAACCAAAAGTTTCCTATCTATTGCATAAGCAAGAGCTTTTCTAACTCTGACATCCTTTAAAACTGGGTTATTGGTGTTAAGTCTATAAAAGTATGTACCCATATATGGGTCTATTCTTAAATCAGGATTATTCTCCTCAATATAAACAGGGCATTTTTGAGAAGGCAGTGTGCTAGTAACATGAAGCTGGCCTGCTCTAAACATTCTGTCTTCTGTCATAACATTTGATACAGGATAGTAATGAATCTGATTTAATCTAACAGAAGAAGAGTCCCAATAATTAGGATTTTTTTCTACAACAATCCTGTTATTAAGCTCCCATGATTTTAGATTGAAAGCTCCATTACATACAAAATTACCAGGCCTTGTCCATTCACCATTTCTATCATCTATTGAGCCATGTTTTAACACTGTATCTTTATGGACTGGCCATGTACTGTAATGGCTTAACATACCAATAAAAAAAGGAGTTGGAGCTTTTAAAGTTACTTTTAGCGTATATTTATCAATCGCTTTAACACCTACTTTATTAAAGTCATCAATTAATCCTGTGTGATATTCTGATGCTCCTACTAAGTAATAAAGCATATCTGGATATTGAGAACCAAGACTAGCAGTTAAAATTCTTTTCCAAGACCATACAAAATCTGCTGCAGTTAGTTCGTCGCCATTAGACCATTTACCATTCTGTCGTAAATTAAAAATATATTCTTTACCATCATCACTGATTTGCCATGATTCTGCAGCACCTGGCAAGTTACCATCACCGAATGCATTAGGAATTGTTAAACCTTCGCATAGAGAAATTAGTATGTGATGTTCTGGCACTCCAGTAACAATATGAGGATCAATACCCTGAGGCTCTGAGCCATTTCCAAAATGAAAAATTTGATTCTCTAGACCATCATCTACTGGAGACGTGCTTGAAGAGCAACCAATCAAAAAAGCAATAGTAAATAATGTAATCAAATGTTTCATATTAAAAAACCAAGTTATTAAGGTTCACTCTGGCTGAGTCAATAACCTCTTCATTAATTAGAGATGAAATATTTCTTGAAATTCTTTCTTCAGTGAAATTATTATATTGTTCAAGTAGGTCCTCGATAGATTCAATAGAGGGCTTATTAATACTCAATAAATCTACTATATAAATATCTCCATCTCTTGTGCTAACACTAATAGAGCTATCTGGGGATGATTTAAATATCTCTGAGATTACCTCTTGAGGAAGAAGGGATGAATATCTTTTAACCTCGACAAATGATTCATTTGAAAGAAAATCATATGCTTTTAAGAATGAATCTAATGTATTATTTTTTTTAGCTAAATCTAGTTCAGCGGAAAGCAAAGCTTGTTTCTCAATAGTCTTGCTTTCAGATAAATAATTTGCTGCCAAGTCTTTAACATCATCATATGGTTGAAGTGTAGGTGCTTGAACTGAAGAAATTGATAGAACAATAAGTAAATCACCAAGATCTATAAGGCCCGGAATACCAATTTGAGAGTCAGCTGAGAAAATAAAATCTTTGATTCTTGAATCAGTAATTTCAAAATCATAATTATTTGAGGTTATATTTGTCTTTAGATTTATATTTTTAGATAGCGTGGTTGCTATTGTATTCAGCGACTCACCGGAGAAGATCATTTCATCTATAGTATTAGCATCATCATTCATTAAGGCAACTGATTCTGACTGAATTAACTCTTCAATTAAAACACTCTCCATCTCAGATAATGTCATAACTTCAGGTTTATTAACCTCAGTTACTTTTAAAATGTGAAAAGTATCTTCCAGCTCTACAATATTGCTAAGCTCATTAATTTCTAAATCTTTCAAAGCATTAGCAAACTGCTCTGGAAAAATATCTGCATCAAAATATTCTAAATCCCCGCCATTATCCTTGGAGACAACATCATCACTATAAATTACAGCTAATTCAGAAAAACTTTCACCGTTTTTTAACTTAGAGTAAACTTCAGAAACTGTTTTAAATGCTATTTCATCAGAAGAGTGATTCGATTTCTCAATCATAATATGAGAAAACCTAATTTCATTCCTCCCACTAATTCGTGATAAATAATCAGCATAAGCGTTATCTACATACCCATCAGGAATCTGGACTGAATCTTTATAATCATCTGATTTTAAAACAAAATATTCAAATGACTTTTTCTCATCTGAGAAAAACATAATTTGATTGTTTTTATAGTAATCTTGGAGCTCTTCATCAGAATTTATAATTTGATTCTTTAGAAGCTTTGAATCAAGTTTAATAAAATCAATATCAACAGTTTGTTCTAAAATCTGTGCCAATTCTTTAACTTCAGTTTCTGTAATAAAAGCAGATGATGCAAGCGCACTTCTGAACATTTCAGAAGCTATCATATCTTTAGTCACATCAATATATGAATCTTTTGTATAACCAACTGCATTAACTTGTGCTTCATAAGCACCCTCATCAAAAACTCCATCAATTTGAAAAGTAGGATTCTTGATGATTAATTTTTTAGCTTGTTTTTCAGTATTTTTATTTAGCAGACCTAATGATCTAGATTCTGATAGTAATACCTTTTGAGAAATTAATTCTTGTTTAACTGCCTCTAACTGAATAGATTCATCAAGTTCATTGAAATCAAAATCATCTCCATAAATATTTTTAAATTTTTGAACAGTTATATTGGTAGCAACTTGGAGATCAGTCTGAGAAATATCTTCCCCATTAATTGAACCAAATGAGTTTTGAAAAGTTGCGCCCAAAGAAGAGGTACCAAGAAAAACAAAAGGTAATGCGCAAGCGGCAATTACAACAAATAATCTAGGTCCAGTTAAAAAATTTCTTAGTGATTCCATCATAGCAATATAATTATAAATAAAAAAAGGGTGCGGAAGCACCCTTTTTTAAAGTTAATAAAACTTAACTGTTTTTAACCTTATCTTTAAGGCCTTTACCAGCTTTAAAACCTGGAACTTTAGAAGCAGCAATATGCATTGATGCACCTGTTTGAGGATTTCTACCCTCTCTAGCAGCTCTATGCCTTACTGAAAATGTTCCAAAACCTACGAGTGACACTGAATCACCTTTACCTAAAGCATCACCAATACCACCTAAAACTGCGTCAACAGCTCTGCCTGCTGAAGCTTTAGAAATATCCGCGTTACCTGCAACTGCATCAATCAAATCTGATTTATTCATATTAAATACTCCTCTGTATAAATTTATTTATATAAATACCCTTCTATGAAAAGCTTTTTAGGGCTAAAAGTCAAGCAAATAAGGGCTTTTAGTGAGCTTGTTTATTTTCTGTTTTTCCTTTTCTGGATCTTGAAGTTTTGTTTTTTATATTTTCTACGGTTTTATTTAGAGGTGTTGGCTCACTAACAAGAGCATGTGAGATAACTTCATCCACCCAATCTACTGGAATAATATTTAAAGATTTAAGAATTTGTTCAGGAATTTCTTGAAGGTCTGCTTCATTTTCTTTTGGAATAATTACATTCTTTATACCACCTCTTTTTGCAGCAAGAAGCTTCTCTTTAAGGCCTCCAATTTTTAAAATCTGGCCTCTTAATGTGATTTCACCCGTCATGGCAGTATCAGACCTAACAGGAATTCCGGTAAAAATTGAAATTAATGAAATAGCCATAGCGCCACCTGCGCTTGGACCATCTTTGGGAGTGGCTCCTTCTGGAACATGAATGTGCACATCATGTTTTTCATAGAAATCTGGCTTTATACCTAATGAACTAGCTCTAGACCTTACAACAGTCAAAGCTGCTTGAATGGATTCTTGCATTACATCACCCAAAGATCCAGTTTTAATAATTCTTCCCTTACCTTCTATATGAGAGGCTTCTATTGTTAGAAGCTCACCACCTACCTCTGTCCAGGCCAGACCGGTAACTTGACCAACAGCATTATCTTTCTCAGCAATACCATATTTGAACTTCTTAACACCAGAAAATTTTTCAAGGTTTTTATTTGTAATATTTGTTGGTTTGTTAAGAGTCTTTTTAGACAATAGTCTTTCTTTGACAACTTTTCTAAGTATTTTTGCAATTTGTCTTTCAAGACCTCTTACACCAGCTTCTCTCGTGTAGTATCTAATTAACGAAAGTATTACTTCTTTATTTAAATTTATTTCTTTTTCTTTTAGTCCGTTTCTTTCCATTTGTTTTGGTAAAAGATATTTTGAAGCTATATTCAGTTTCTCATCTTCTATATATCCAGGAATTCTAATTATTTCCATTCTATCTAAGAGAGGTGTTGGTATATTTAAACTATTAGCTGTACATACAAACATAACCTCTGATAAATCATAATCAACTTCTAGGTAATGATCGCTAAAAGTATTATTTTGTTCAGGATCTAGGACTTCTAATAATGCAGAAGCAGGATCACCTCTATGATCCATGCCAATCTTATCTATTTCATCTAATAAGAAAAGCGGATTTTTAACACCAGCCTTAGAAAGCTTTTGAACTATTTTTCCTGGCATTGAACCGATATATGTTCTTCTATGACCTCTAATTTCAGACTCATCTCTAACGCCGCCTAGTGACATCCTTACAAACTTTCTATTTGTAGCTCTTGCTATTGATTCACCAAGAGATGTTTTACCTACGCCTGGAGGTCCTACCAAGCACAAAACTGGAGCTTTCATTGTTTTAACTCTTTTCTGAACTGCTAGATATTCGATAATTCTTTCTTTAACCTCTTCAAGTCCGTAATGATCTTCTTCTAAAATATCTAAAGAAGCTTTAATATCCGTTTTAACCTTTGACCGTTTTTTCCAAGGAACTTCAACAAGGCAATCTAGATAAGACCTTACAACGGATGCTTCTGCTGAAGATGGTGACATATGCTTAAATTTAGCTAATTCGCTCTTAGCTTTTTTTAGGGCATCTTCCGGCATTCCTACTGTATTAATTTTATCTTCAAGAAGTTCAAGCTCATCTCCCTCTTCACCAATTTCTCCCAGCTCTTTTTGGGCAGCTTTAATTTGCTCATTAAGATAATACTCTCTTTGAGATTTTTCCATTTGTTTTTTTACACGCTCTCTGATCTTTTTCTCAACATCAATAACATCAAGCTGAGATTCAATAAACATTAATACCTTTTCTGATCTTTCTTTTAAATCTGCGATAGTTAATATTTCTTGTTTCTTTGAAGTTTCAATTGGCAAATGTCCAGTAATGGTATCTATAAGTTTTGATAGATCGTCTAACGAATCAACTGTAGAGACTATTTCAGGGGGGATTCTTTTGGTAATACCAATATAATCTTCAAATTTAGCTTTTATAAATCTTACAAGATTTGAGGCATCTGCTTCTTTAAGAGGAATATCATCAATAGATATAACTCTAGCAAGATCATACGAGCCTTTAGCAATTAGTTCTTCTATTAAACATCTTTTATGTCCTTCCACTAACACTTTCATTGTTCCATCTGGGAGCTTGATAAGTTGAAGTAAATTGCTTATTGATCCATTTTTATATAAGTCTTTGAACTCAGGATCTTCAATTGCAGGATCAAGCTGACTAACTAATACAAGTTTTTTGTTTGATGACATTGCAACATTTAAAGCTTCTATTGATTTTGATCTGCCTACAAACAAAGTCGTAACTATTCCAGGAAAAACCACAACATCTCTAAGAGGAATTAAAGGTAAATCTGATTTTATATCTTTCATACACCTAATATAGGGATAGTTATGAGAATATCAATTAGCTGAGGATTTTTTTCTTGTAGTTTTAATCAATTTAATTGGTTCTGATTTAGAAATAACAGTATTTTCATCAATAATAACTTTTTCTAAGTCAGGGTTAGGTAATTCAAACATGGTTTCCATAAGAATATCCTCCATAATAGAACGTAAACCCCTAGCCCCAGTCTTCCTTTTAATGGCTTGTTTGGCTATCTCAATAAGAGCTTCATCTCTAAAATTTAATTCAACATTATCTATTTCAAATAAATGTTTGTATTGATTTACTAATGCATTCTTTGGTTCTTTTAAAATTCTAACCAAAGCATGCTCATCTAATTCATGAAGATTTGAAATCACAGGGAGTCTTCCAACGAATTCTGGTATTAAACCATATTTTACCAAGTCTTCAGGCTCAAGATTATCAACACCTGAGGATATAGATTGTACATTAGACGTTTTATTAACTTGAGCTCCAAATCCAATACCACTATTTGAATTTCTTTGCTCAATAATTTTGTCAAGGCCTGAAAATGCTCCTCCACAAATAAATAATATATTTGAGGTATCAATCTGAATAAACTCTTGTTGAGGATGCTTTCTTCCACCTTGGGGTGGAATGGATGCTACAGTGCCTTCTATTAGTTTGAGAAGTGCTTGTTGAACACCCTCTCCGGATACATCTCTTGTTATAGAGGGGTTATCTGATTTTCTAGCAATTTTGTCTATTTCATCAATATAAACGATGCCAAGTTCAGCTTTTTCAGGATCATAATCAGATTTTTGTAATAATTTCTGAATTATATTTTCTACATCTTCTCCAACATATCCAGCTTCAGTTAATGTAGTTGCATCAGCGATTGCAAATGGAACATTTAATATTTTTGCAAGTGTTTGTGCTAATAATGTTTTACCGCTTCCGGTAGGTCCTAGTAACAAAACATTACTTTTTTGGAGTTCAACAGTATCCTTAATATGATTTTTTTTGAGTCTTTTGTAATGGTTATATACAGCTACAGAGAGAACTTTTTTAGCTTTTTCTTGACCAATAACATACTCGTCTAATTTTTGGAAAATTTCAAGAGGAGAAGGAAGTTCTTCTAAAGAAATATCTTCTTCACTTTTAATTTCTTCCTCAATGATGTCATTACATAAATCTACACATTCGTTACAAATATATACACTCGGTCCAGCTATTAATTTCTTTACATCATCTTGAACTTTTCCACAAAATGAACAATTTAATTTATCAACCGAGGTATCACTTGGCATTAGTTTTATCTCTTTGATTTAGAATGCTATCTACAAGGCCATATTTTATAGCTGATGGTGCATCTAAGAAGTTATCTCGATCAGTGTCTTTCTCTATTTTCTTTATAGATTGACCTGTATGCTTTGAAAGAATTTCATTTACGACTTTTTTCATGTGAAGAATTTCTTTTGCATGTATTTCAAAATCTGAAGCCTGGCCTTGGAATCCCCCTAGAGGTTGGTGGATCATAATCCTTGAGTTAGGTAAAGCAAATCTCTTGCCTTTGTCTCCTCCAGCTAATAATATTGCTCCCATGCTGGCTGCCTGACCAATGCATAGTGTTGAAATTGACGGGGCAATAAATTGCATAGTGTCATATATTGCTAAGCCTGAAGAAATGCTTCCTCCAGGTGAATTTATATAAATGGAAATGTCTTTCTCAGGATTTTCTGATTCTAAAAATAATAATTGAGCAACAACTAAGTTAGACATGTAATCATCTACTTGACCAGATAAAAATATGACTCTTTCCTTTAAGAGTCTTGAATATATATCAAACGATCTTTCACCTCTTGGCGTTTGCTCAATTACCATAGGGATTAGTGCTGACTCTATTTCTTTCATGTACATATATTTATTATTTATTTGCTAGTTCTGAAAATTTTATCACCTTATCTTTAGATTTGAGGGCTTTTTCTAAATTTTCAATCAATTGCTCCTCTAAAGCAATCATTCTAAATTGCTCAAGTTGCTGTGGTTGATTTTTAACCCATTGTTTAAATTGTTCAGAATCTTTATATTTCTCAGATTCTTTTTCAATAAACGATTCTAGAGTTTTTGAATCAGCTGTGATTTCAAAATGATTTATTAATTCTGCAAAAAGTAAATCAAGTTTCACTCTTTTTTCTGCATTTTCCATAAAAGTATCTATTGGAAATAAATCATCTCCTGATTTATCTTCGGTATGTCCTATTCTCATCAGAGCATCTTTTCTCATTAATTCTGCTTGTTCTTTAACAGTAACTTTAGGGACATTAAATGAATTAGTTTTTAGTAAAGTTTCATAAATTGATTCTTTGGTGAGATCTTTTTCTTGAACTTTTACCTCTTTTGCCATTCTCTTTCGTATTTCATCTTTAAAGCCAGCTTCATCTTTCACATCCATATCTAGTTTTTTAAATAAATCTTTATCGACATTAGCTTCATGTAACTCTTGAATATTTTTTAAAGTAATTTGAAACTCAGCCTCAACTCCAGCTAGATCACTTTTAAAATAATCATCTGGAAAAGTAGCTTTTATAGAAAATTCTGAGAGTTCTTTATTTAAAATACCATCTTCAAAACCAGGAATCATTGAGTTACTTCCTAAAACTAACTTAAAATCTTTTGCTGAATTGCCTTCAAATTCTTCATTATTAATTTTTCCAACAAAGTCAATTACCACCTGGTCATCTTTCTTTGCTTTTCTCTTCACATCTTTCCAGTCACCATATCTCTTAACAATATCTTTAAGAGCTAAATCTATGTCACTGTCTGTTATAGAAATTGAAACTTTGTCGTAATTTGTCCATCTACTTAGCTTTGGTTTTATCTCTGGAAAGACCTCAAATACAGCGGAATATGATATAGGTTTTGATGGATCTTCACTTTCAAGATTGACTGTAGGAGCTGACGCTGGACGAATTTTATTTTCAGCTAGAGCTTCTGGATAAGAGCTTTGTATTAAATCATTTACAACATCAGCATGAATAGATTTCCCATATCTTTGTTCTAAAACATTATTTGGAACTTTACCTTTTCTAAAACCATCTAGTTTTGCCTGACCTTTTATATTATTTAATTTAGATTGGAATTTTGAATTGTAATCTTCAACAGGAATTGAAACTGTAAGTTTTCTCTCTAAGTCTTTTAATTTTTTTAATTTACTACTCATACTTATACCTAATTTGATGGGGCGAGCGATGGGGTTCGAACCCACGGCCTCCGGAGCCACAATCCAGCGCTCTAACCAACTGAGCTACGCCCGCCACGAAACGAAACATTATAGATTAAAAAATACAATTATTATTAATTTTAATAGGATTCTTATGAGTAATGCATTATCATTTTTTGCAAGGGGAAAAAGATGAGTAATTTTTTAGTTGACACAACAAAATTTGTAAATAAAGCTTTAAGGTTTATTGATATATCTCCAGGGCTTGCTAATAAAATAATAACTTGTAATTCAACTTATACGGTCAGATTTGGAGTTAGGCTTAGAGGAGAAATCCATACCTTTGAGGGCTGGAGGTCTGTTCATTCAGAGCATATGGAACCAACTAAGGGCGGTATAAGGTTTGATTTAGCAACTCATGTTGAAGAAATAGAAGCTCTTGCTGCTTTAATGTCATATAAGAATGCAATTATTAATGTTCCTTTTGGTGGTTCAAAAGGCGGTTTAAAAATTAATCCTAATGATTGGGATAAACTAGAGCTTGAGAAAATAACAAGAAGATTTGCACAGGAACTAATTAAAAGA
>Ga0129342_1000281_pt1 | contig 20501 bp, 18 predicted proteins | sample CPBDNA_5_FD_94426 | JGI IMG/M metagenome (GOLD analysis project Ga0129342, IMG submission 94426) | Freshwater to marine salinity gradient microbial communities from Chesapeake Bay, USA - CPBay_Sum_15_0.2_DNA | ecosystem: Environmental > Aquatic > Marine > Coastal | place: USA: Chesapeake Bay...
AGTCCATTTATTAATTTAAATGTCGAACCAGGGGGGTACATCCCTTGTAAGCCTCTGTCAAATAAAGGTTTACCAATTGTATCGTTTTTTAATTTGAGATAGTTTTTAGATCTATCTCTACCAATTAAAAGATTTGGATCAAAACTTGGAGCATTTACTAAAGACAAAATTTCACCGCTTTCAGGTTCAATAGCTATTATACTACCAAATTTATTTGCCATTAATGAGTCTCCATAAACTTGTAAATTGAAATCAATTGTAAGCGTAATGTTTTTAGCTTTTTGAAAGAGTGTGTCGTATATACCTTCCTTATAAGGACCTGTAATTCTATTGAAATTATCTTTTTGAAAATAGCTAACCCCTTTAGTTCCCCTTAATTTGTTTTCGTATGATTTTTCTATGCCTTGTCTTCCAATTAATTCTCCAGATTCATAATAACTATTATCATTGACTTCATAATCATTTACCTCACTTATGTATCCTAAAATATTTGATGCAGAATTCAAAATATAATTTCTATTTGATTTTTTTCTTACAGAAAAACCTTTGTATTTCCATAATTTTTCTTGAATTAAAGCATAATCTTTTTTTGATATTTGAGATAAAAAAACAGATGGTTTTATTGTTGAATAATTTTTTGCTTTTTTTAATTTATCTAATAAAACTTTTTTATCAATTTTTAACATTGTACAGAATTCAAGAGTGTCAGTTAAATTGATTTGAGATGGGACTATCATTAAATCATAAAATGGATCATTCCCAACAATTAATTTATTTTCTCTATCATAAATGTAACCTCTTTCTGGATAATTGTAAACCTTTTCAACAGAGTTTTTATTTGAAAGATTTACGTCTTTAATATTAATAATTTGTATCCAAAAAAGACGTGTAATGAAAATTAATGATGATATTATTATTAAGAATGGTAATAATTTATTTTTCATTATTAATCATAATAGAAATTAGAGTTATACAAAAAATAAGAGAAAGTATAGAATTGACAAAGGTTTTATATAGAATAAGCAAAGTGAAATCAAAACTGAATGCTTCTAAGAAAAACATGGTGAAATGATGAATAAATACTATGGATAATACATACAATGTTTGTTGATATAAAGTTGATTCTGAAACATAATTTTTTAAAATTTTTACACCATGAGGATCGTAAAAAAAACCAAAAACAAAATTTAAAATATATGGTCTAAAAAATGCCGCAGTAATACAAGCAGCTGCATTAATTCCTAAAGAATTTGTAAACAAATCCAAGCAAAATCCAAAGCAAAAACTTATAATTAAAAATGTTACCCTATTAATTTTTGTTGGAAATGTTAATATAAACACAAGTGCAATGTATGGATCATATGATCCAAATAAATCGAAGCTATTAAATAATAAGCCTTGTAATAAAGTTAAGAGTACAAACCTTTTTAAAATTAAAAAATAGACGCTAATCATTTTTCTGAACTTCTTTAAATTCTTTTATGTTTAAGCTTTCAATAACATAAACATTTTTTAAATTACTCATATCTGCATGTAATTTAATTTCGATGTCAAAATAATTTTCTGCGGATTCAATTTCTATAAGTTTGTTATTTTTTTTATTAATAAAATTTTTATCAATGGAATTGATTTTAAACTGATCAATTTTTGATATAATTCCGATATCAATACCTTCAGGGAAAATCAAAGACATACCACCTGTAACTATAGAATCACCAACTTTTATATTTGCTGTCTCTGAAATATCTATTAATTGAACATAATTTGTATTTAATCCATTCCATTGTAGAGTTCCGAAGTGATTAGTTCTTTTAACTTTTGCATTAATTTTTGAGTCAATATTCAAAATTGACATTACATAAGAATAATTACTTGAGATGTTAGTAATTATTCCAACAACTCCGTCTTTATTAATCACCCCCATTTCTCTCGATAACCCATCTTTTATGCCTTTGTCAATTACCAAATTGTTTTTAAATGACGATAAGTTATTAGAAATAATTTTTGCATTTTGATATGAAAAGTTTGCGCTTGAAATTGTATCAAAAAAAGGTTTGCTTTTTATTTTTTCAAGTTCATTTTTAAGATTTAAGTTTTCTGCTATAAGTTTTTTGTTGATATTTTTTAAATCAAAAAATTCATTAAACAACATAAACCTTTCAGTAGTGAAATTTGAAATATTATTTGCAATCAGTATAATTTTAGATTTATGAAAATAATTAGAGTTTAATAAAATAGCAATTGAAAAGAACAATAAAACAAAATAAACTAGAACATCTTTTTTCCTAATTATGAAATCAATCATTTGTTGCATAACTAGTCTATTTCACTAAAACACTTTTATATCTTTCAATGTTTTTGAGTGCAATTCCAGTTCCTCTTACGACTGCTCTTAGGGGGTCTTCAGCAATAAATACTGGAAGGTCAGTTTTTTTAGATAGTCTTTTATCGAGTCCTCTTAGCATTGATCCTCCACCTGCTAAGTAAATACCAGTATTATATATATCAGCAGCTAATTCTGGAGGAGTCTCTGATAATGTTTCCATAACAGAATCTTCAATTCTTACAATTGATTTATCTAATGCTTTAGCTATTTCTCTGTATGAAATTACAATTTCTTTAGGTTTACCTGTTAGCAAGTCTCTTCCTTGAACTGACATATCATCTGGTGGGCTTTCTAATTCTTCAGAGCATGATCCTATGGTAATTTTAATATTTTCAGCTGTTCTCTCTCCAATATAAAGATTATGTTGAGTTCTCATATAATAAATAATATCACCTGTAAATACATCTCCTGCAACTTTTACAGATTTGTCACAAACAATTCCAGATAATGCAATAACAGCTATTTCAGTTGTGCCTCCTCCAATATCAACAATCATATTACCTTTAGGTTGCATAATATCAACACCTATTCCAATAGCAGCAGCCATTGGTTCATGAATTAAATAAACTTCTTTACCATTAACTCTTTCAGCTGACTCTCTAACAGCTCGCATTTCAACTTCAGTGATTCCTGAGGGAATACAGATAACCATTTTTAAAGCAGGAGTAAAAAATCTTTTTTTAAGTGATGGTATACTTTTAATAAGTGTACTTATCATTTGTTCTGAGGCATTAAAATCCGCAATTACTCCATCCTTTAAAGGTCTAATGGTTTTAATATTTTCATGAGTTTTTCCTTGCATTAAGCTCGCTTCACTTCCAACAGCAATTATTTTTTCTGTTTTTTTATCAATTGCTACAATAGAGGGACTATCTACTACAACTTTATCGTTGTGGATTATCAAGGTATTTGCAGTACCTAAATCAATTGCTATAGATTCGGTCCAAAAATCAAAAAAAGCCATAATTAAAATGTATATAACAAGTTACTAAAATTAATGTTTAAAATGACGAATACCAGTCAAAACCATAGAAATATTGTTTTGATTACAGTATTCTATCGATAAAATATCTTTTATAGATCCTCCAGGCTGAATAATCGAAGAAATTCCCTGTTCATGTGCAATTTTAACGCAATCAGGAAATGGGAAAAAAGCATCACTAGCCATAACAGAACCATTCAAATCAAATTTGAAGTTATTTGATTTTTCTATAGCTTGTTTTAAAGCATCAACTCTTGAAGTTTGCCCTGTTCCTGAACCCGTAAGTTGTAAGTTTTTTACTAAGACTATTGTGTTTGATTTGGTGTGTTTGCAAATTTTAGATGCAAAAACTAAATCATCTATTTCTGATTTAGTAGGAGATTTAAAAGTGCAAGTTTTAAAAGTTGACTTAGAATCTGTAATATTATCTTTGTCCTGTTTTAATATTCCGTTTAAACATGTTCTGATATGATCATCACTTAAACTATAGTTTTTAAGCTCTAAAATTATTCTGTTCTTTTTAGATTTTAATAATTCAAGCCCGGAATCTTCAAATCCAGGAGCAATTACAACCTCGCAGAATAATTTATTAATCTCTTCAGCAGTTTGAAAATCAATTTCTTTATTTGAAATTAAAACTCCTCCAAAAGCTGATATTGGATCTCCAGCTAAGGCGTCTTTATAGGCTTCAAGCAGTGAGTTTCTAGATGCTAATCCACATGCATTATTATGTTTAAGTATAGCAAAAGTTGGATTATTATTTACGAATTCTGACATTAAATTAACAGCTGAGTCAACATCTAAAAGATTATTGTAAGAAAGTTCCTTGCCATTTAGTTGTATAAATATTTCATCAAAGTTCCCAAAGAAAGTGCCTTTTTGGTGGGGATTTTCACCATATCTTAACTGTTTTCCACTTTTAAAACTTTTTTTAAAAACATCGTTGTCATTATTGAAATAGTTAAATATAGCAGTGTCATAGTGAGAAGAAATATTAAATGCATTAGTGGCAAATTTTTTTCTAGTTTCTAAGTCTGTTCTTCCGTCGTTTTTATTTAAAATTTTTAAAAAATTAGAATAGTCCTTTTTTGTTGAAATACAGACAATGTCTTTAAAGTTTTTTGCAGCAGCTCTAATTAAAGAGATTCCTCCGATGTCAATTTTTTCAATTATATTTTGTTCACTTTCACCAGATTTTAAAGTTTTCTCAAATGGATATAAATCAACTATCACCAAATCAATTTTAGGAATTGAATAGTTCTCTAAATCATTTATATCATCTTTGTTTCCGCTTCTATTTAAAATACCTCCAAAAACTTTTGGATGAAGAGTTTTAACTCTTCCACCTAAAATTGATGGATATCCTGTAATATCTTCAACTTTAATCACAGAGACACCTAATTGTTTTAAATAAACTTCAGTGCCACCTGTAGAGTATATTTTTACATTTAAATCTTGAAGTTTTTTTACTATTGGTTCTAATCCGTTTTTGTCGAAAACAGAAATTAAAGCGGATTTTATTTTTAGCATTTTTTTGGGAAAAGTAAGCTATAAATTTAGTTTATTTTAAAAAATAACTGTTAACAATATAAAAGAATTTTCAAATTTTTTTTGATAATAAACTATTTATTTTTTTTAAAAAATTTAAGTCTTCATTATTGAATCTGTTAAGTGTATTCGAGTCAATATCTATTTGACCGATGTTTTTTTTATCTTTAAATAAGGGAACAACAATTTCAGATTTGACATTGATATTACATGACAGGTAATTATTTTCTTTATTAACGTCTTTTACAATAATTGGATTATTACTTTGTGCAGTTTGACCGCATATTCCTTTACCAAATGGAATAATTGTATGATCAGTTTTTAGACCAGTGTAAGTTTTTAAAATTAATCTTTCTTCGTTATGAAAATAAAAACCAACCCAATCATATCCATTTATATTTTTTTGAAGATAATCACAAACAAATTTTAGTGATTTCTCAAAAGAAAGTTTTTTTACAGACTTTTCAATAAATTCGTATTGTTTTTGATACATAAAAAAAACTGCCCATAAGGGCAGTTTGAATTTAAATTTACATCATTCCAGGCATTCCGCCACCGCCCATTGGTGGCATAGGAGGAGTATCTTCTTTTATATCAACTAACGCACATTCGGTTGTTAGAATCATTCCTGCAACAGAAGCAGCATTTTCTAATGCAATTCTTGTTACTTTTTTAGGATCTATAATACCTTCCTTAAGAAGATCAACAAATTTATCTGACTTTGCATCGTATCCAAAATTATTTTTTCCTTCTAATACTTTTGCCACAACAACAGATCCTTCACCGCCTGAATTTTCAACAATTGTTCTAAGAGGAGACTCTATAGCTCTAGAAATAATCTGAATACCAGTAACTTCGTCTAGATTATCACTAGTTAATTTTTCTAAAACTTTTCTAGCTCTTAATAGTGCAACACCTCCGCCTGCTACAATACCTTCCTCAACTGCAGCTCTTGTAGCATGAAGCGCATCATCAACTCTGTCTTTTTTCTCTTTCATTTCTACTTCAGATGCAGCCCCTACATAAAGTACAGCAACACCGCCTGCTAATTTAGCAAGTCTTTCTTGTAATTTCTCTTTATCATAGTCTGAAGTTGTAGTTTCAATTTGTGCTTTTATTTGATTTACTCTAGCTTCAATATCTTTTTTGTCTCCAGCACCATTTACTATAGTAGTATTATCTTTGTCAATAGTTACTCTTTCAGCAGAGCCCAACATTTCAATAGTAGTATTTTCAAGCGTAAAACCTCTGTCTTCAGAAATTACTGTTCCGCCTGTTAAAATGGCAATATCTTCGAGCATTGCTTTTCTTCTATCACCAAAACCTGGAGCTTTAACAGCAGCAATTTTTAATGAACCTCTAAGTTTATTAACAACTAATGTAGCTAAAGCTTCTCCATCAACGTCTTCAGCAACTACTAATAAAGGTTTTCCACTTTGAGCAACAGGTTCTAATACAGGAAGTAAATCCTTCATGGACGAAATTTTCTTATCGTATAATAAAATGTATGGAGATTCAAGATCTGCTTCCATTTTTTCAGAATTAGTTACAAAATAAGGTGATAAATATCCTCTGTCAAATTGCATTCCTTCGACAACGTCTACATAAGTATCAGTTCCTTTTGCTTCTTCAACTGTTATAACACCTTCCTTTCCAACTTTTTCAAAAGCTTCAGTTATAAGCGACCCAATTGCTTCATCATTGTTAGCAGAAATAGAAGCAACTTGTTTAATTTTATCAGATGAACTTCCAACAGTAACAGCATTCTTGTTTAATTCTTTTACAATAGCATCAACTGCTTTATCAACTCCTCTTTTTAAGTCCATTGGGTTTGCACCAGCTGTTACGTTTTTTAAACCTTCTTTAACTATAGCTTGTGCTAAAATGGTAGCAGTTGTTGTTCCGTCACCAGCCAAATCATTTGTTTTAGAGGCGACTTCTTTGACCATTTGCGCTCCCATATTCTCAAGAGCATCTTCAAGTTCTATTTCTTTTGCTACAGTTACACCATCTTTAGTTATTTGAGGACCACCAAATGATTTTCCGATAATTACATTTCTACCTTTAGGTCCTAATGTAACTTTAACTGCATTAGCAAGAGCATCAACACCTCTTTTAAGGCCTTCTCTTGCATCAATATCAAATTGTATTTTTTTTGCCATTATATTTTATTTTAAAAATTAAACTATCGCAAGAATATCAGATTCTCGCATGATTAAATAATCTTTTCCATCAAGTTTTAGTTCTGTTCCACTATACTTTCCATAAAGTACAGTATTTCCTACTTTTACTGTAACTGGATTTTTTTTAGTTCCAGGACCAACAGCAATAATATTGCCTTTTTGTGGTTTTTCTTTTGCAGTATCAGGAATGATAATACCTGATGCAGTTTTAGTTTCTGCTTCAAGAGGCTCAACAAGAACTCTGTCAGCTAAGGGTTTGATATTTATTTTACTCATAATTTTATTTTTTTATAACAATATATTTACAGTTTTCATGCCAAATAAAAAAATATGACATATTTTCTATCAAAGGTCATGTTCAGTGACAATCTGACACAAATTAAGTTATTCTTGAACAGGTATTTCCAAAGGAATGTCTTGTGGCAATTCAGGAATGGTTTCTTCAAAACTACTAGAATCTAAAAGCTTTGATTCTGAGTTAGTGTTCCTATTATCTAAAGCTATGTTAGATAATAAAATTAGAATTAATAAAAGAGATGATAAAACCCAAGTACTTTTATCTAGAAAGTCAGTGGTTTTTTTTACTCCTCCAATTTGTTGAGAATCTCCACCAAATGATGAAGATAAACCTCCACCTTTAGGGTTTTGAACCATTATAACCAAAACTAGCAAGAAACATACAATTAATATTAGTGCTAGGAAAATTGAAAAGCTACTCATGATATTTGTTTTTTATTTTGTTTTTTATAGTTTTAATTTGGTCTGCAAATAAACTGAATTTTTCTGGATATTTCAAACTCAAAATTTCATATGCTCTAATAGCTTCAAAATATTTTTTTTGATTATAATAAGTCTTAGCTAAAGTTTCAGTCATGTATTCTTTTTTTTCAGGATTAAAATTTTTTGAAAAATCATTATTATAGTTTTCATTATTTGAAATTATTTTATGATCTGCTTTTAAAAATTTTTCAATAATTAAATCTTGATTGTTATTATAAAAATCAGATCTGTTATAACCTTTTAACCAGTTTAAAAATGACTTTTTAGAGTTGTCTAAAGAAAATATTTTGTTTTTTATATTTTCATTAGTTTTTTCAAGTTCAATTATTTCATAAAGTATAGACCTATTTGAGGATTGAATAGCAGTTTTTTTTAAAGCTTTGTTAAATCTTATGTTTCTAAACTTTTTTAAACCTACAAGCTCAATTACTCTGGCTGTTTGAAAAAATGGATATTTTTTTACGATTTCTTTCAATGCAATACTATGATCTAAACTAATTCTTGTTGGATCTTGAATAAGAGCATTAAAAGATTTTGTGCTAATCTCTACCATTTTGCTAAAGATGCGTTAAAAATATCTTGAGTTATTCTTTCAAAAATTATATCATGTGCTTCAGATTTTACATTTAATAATTGAACTTCTGCAGGATAATCGTAATAAAACGTAAATCTTCTTTCAAAATTATCTTCTTCTTTTTTGAAATTAGAGAACCTAACGTTGATACCAACAGTTAGTCTGTTTTGTGAAGCTTGCAAATTTGATGTTGCTGTCATTGGACTTACTTTATATTCTGTGATTTCACCTTCATACAATAAATCTCCATCAGAATTAACCAATTGTAAATTAGTTTGGTTTTGTAAAATATTTTGAAGAGCTACTGTAAAATCTCTATCAATCCCTGGTTCAAAAATAGATCCCATAGAATTTCCTGCTTGATTTTCGAAAAAATTTACCTGAAAAGTTTTAGTGCCTTCAGGAATTGATGCCCCTGTAAATGAATAATTACCGCATCCATAAAAAATTAAAGAAATAATAAATAAAGTTATGTATTTACAATTCGATATCATTTTGTTTTATTTTTCTGTATAGTGTTCTTTCAGAAATTCCAAGTTCAATAGCTGCTAATTTTCTTTTTCCATTGTTTCGTTCTAATGCTTTTTTAATTAATTCAAGCTCTTTGTCGTGTATGGAAAGAGTTTCCTCTTCATTTATTTCTTCAGCAAAATGATACTTGTCGATATTAGATTTAATATTTTCTTTTTTATCAAAATCAATAATTTCAGTTGACTTTTGATTTTGAAAAGAAGATTGAAGATCTTTTAATTCATTAAAGTCATTTTCAACTTGATTAGAAATTGTATCACCAGATTTCAAATGGTCAGTTATTTTCTTTAAATCATTTAAATCTTTTTTCATATCAAATAAAATTTTATATAAAATTTCTCTTTCGTTTGAAAAATCATTAGAAGACTTTTGTTCATTAATTAAAGCTGGTAAATTAGAGTGAAAGTCAGGCAAATAAATTTTAAGCAATTCGCCAGATACTTCTCTTTTTTCTTCCAAAACAGAAAGTTGTTCAGCTACATTTCTAAGTTGACGAATGTTTCCATTCCATCTATAAGAGTTAAGAAGATGTTGTGCATTTTCATCAAGCCTTATTGTTGGCATGTTATATTTTTTTGCAAAGTCACTAGCAAACTTTCTAAATAATAGATGAATATCTTCCCTTCTATTTCTAAGAGGTGGTATTTTTATTTCTACTGTACTTAGCCTATAAAATAAATCTTCTCTGAATTTACCTTTTTTAATTGCATTTTCCATATCAAGGTTTGTAGCGGCAACAATTCTAACATTTGTTTTTTGAACCTCAGATGCCCCCACTTTAATAAATTCGCCATTCTCTAAAACTCTTAAAAGCCTTACCTGAGTTGTTAAGGGAAGTTCACCAACTTCATCTAAAAAAATTGTTCCTCCATCAGCTACCTCAAAATAACCTTTTCGAGCAGTGTTAGCTCCAGTAAAAGCTCCTTTTTCATGACCAAAAAGTTCTGAATCAATTGTGCCCTCTGGAATAGCACCACAATTTACAGCAATGTATTTACTGTGTTTTCTGTGAGATAATTGGTGGATAATTTTAGGAAAACTTTCTTTTCCAACACCACTTTCACCAGTGATTAATACAGAAATATCTGTAGGGGATACTCTAATTGCTTTTTCAATTGACCTGTTTAGAATAGGATCATTTCCTATTATTCCAAATCTTTGTTTAATATTTTGAGTAGATGTTTCCATAGTTTATTAAATTTTAACTAATACTTTCACCTATTAAAGTTGCAGAGGTGCAATCGTTTATTTTAACTTGAACAAAATCACCTAATTCATGATTTTTTTTAGGAAAAACGACAACTGTATTTTGCTGATTTCGTCCTGCCCAATGATTAACTGATTTTTTTGATTCTTTTTCAATTAAAACCTCAACAATTTTTCCTAAGTACTCTTGGTTTCTTAATTTGCTGTGAGTTTGTTGAAGATCAATAATTTCCTGTAATCTCATTTTTTTTACGCTTTCATCAATATTGTCATCAAATTTTTTTGCAGCATAGGTTCCTGGTCTTTCTGAGTATTTGAACATGTATCCAAAATTGTATTTAACTGCATTCATTAAGCTTAATGTATCTTTGTGATCTTGTTGTGTCTCATTTGGAAATCCAGTAATCATATCATGAGAAATTCCACAATCAGGAATTAATTTCTTTATATTTTTGATTAAACTCAGATATTCATTTCTAGTATGTTGCCTGTTCATTGCTTTTAAAACTACATCACTTCCCGATTGTACAGGTAAGTGTATATAGTTGCAAATATTACTATATGAAGCCATAGTTGTAATCACATCTAAACTCATATCTTGAGGATTTGATGTAGAAAATCTAATTCTTAGTTTTGGGAAATTTTCAGCAACTATTTTAAGAAGTTTAGCAAAATTAATTGATGTTTTTTTCTGCAAATTATTAGCTTTTGAAAAATCCTTTTTTAATCCACCTCCATACCATAAATAACTATCAACGTTTTGACCTAAAAGAGTTACTTCTTTGTAGTTTGATTCTTCTAATTTTTTTATTTCAGTAAGTATGCTCTTTGGATCTCTGCTTCTTTCTCTTCCTCTTGTAAAGGGAACTACACAAAACGTACACATATTATCGCATCCTCTTGTTATTGAAACAAAAGCAGTTACTCCGTTAGAAGCAAGTCTTACCGGACTAATATCTCCATATGTTTCCTCTTTTGAAAGTAATACATTGACTACATTACTCCCATCATTTATTTCATTTAATAAATTAGGAATATCTTTGTAAGCATCAGGACCAACAACTAAATCCACAATTTTTTCTTCATCGAGAAATTTAGATTTTAATCTTTCTGCCATGCATCCAAGAACTCCAACCTTTAAATTGTTATTATTTCTTTTTAACTTATTGAAGCTTTCGAGTCTTTTTCTAACTGTTATCTCAGCTTTTTCTCTTATTGAGCATGTATTCAATAAAATTAAATCTGCATCATTTAAGTTAGTAGTTGAATCGTAGCCTTCCTTGCTTATAATTGAAGCAACTACTTCACTATCAGCAAAATTCATTTGACAGCCATAGCTCTCGATATAAAATTTTTTTAAATTATTTTCCTTCACATTTTCAATCTTTTTGATTTTTGTGTCAATTTCGATATTCATTTCAGATTTTAAATCTTTGCAAATATAAAAATATATGACAATATGACAGTATTAAATTTGCTTGAAAATGTATCTGAAAAAATCTTGTTTAAAAATCATAAAAAAAAAATAATATACTTTTGTGATCTTTATTATCCATTGAATGTCTAAAAATTTAGTTATTGTTGAGTCACCTGCAAAAGCAAAAACAATAGAAAAATATCTTGGTCCAAATTTTAAAGTTTCTTCTAGCTATGGTCATATTTCTGACCTTCCTTCAAAAGAAATTGGGATTGATTTTGAAAATAATTTTCAACCTAAATATATAATTTCTAACGATAAAAAAGATGTTGTTAAACAATTAAAAAAACAAGCATCACAAGCAGATACTGTGTGGTTAGCTAGTGATGAAGATAGGGAGGGTGAAGCTATAGCATGGCATTTATTTGAATCACTAAAATTGGATAAATCAAAAACCAAAAGAATAGTTTTTAGAGAAATTACTAAAAATGCAATACTAAAAGCTATAGAGAATCCTAGAGAAATCAATTACGACCTGGTTAACGCACAACAGGCTAGAAGAATAATTGATAGATTAGTTGGATTTGAGATATCTCCTATACTTTGGAGAAAAGTTAAAGGAGGTTTATCAGCAGGAAGAGTACAATCTGTAGCACTTAGATTGCTTGTAGATAAAGAAAACGAAATAAATGATTTTGTCCCTAAATCTTCCTTTAAGATTTCAGCATTATTTTCAGATTCGAACAACAATAAATTAAGCGCTCAAATTACTGGATCGTTTGAAACTGAAGGAAAAGCAAAAGAAATTTTAGAAAAAAGTTTAGACTCTAATTTTTTAGTATCGTCAATTGAAAAAAAACCTTTTAAAAAATCATCTTCTGCTCCATTTACAACATCAACACTTCAGCAAGAAGCTTCAAGAAAGCTAGGGTTTTCCGTTAGTAGAACTATGTCTGCTGCACAAAGATTGTATGAGTCTGGAAAAATTACTTATATGAGAACGGATAGTGTAAATCTATCTGATGATGCATTAAATAATGCGTCTAAAGTAATTTCTAGTTTGTACGGTGAAAATTATCTTAGAAGAAAAAAATTTAATAATAAAAACAAGTCGGCTCAAGAAGCTCATGAAGCCATTAGACCAACAGATTTTGAAAAAAAATCTGTTGACGCGGAATCAGATCAAGCCAAATTATATAATTTAATTTGGCTAAGAACGATTGCCTCTCAAATGTCCGATGCAATTTTAGAAAGAACAACTTTAAAGATTTCATCAAATAAATACGATAATCAGTTTACTGCAAAAGGTGAAATAGTAAAGTTTGATGGATTTTTAAAGGTATACATTGAAGGCACAGATGATAATGATGATGAAAATAATGACGATTTAATTCCTGATTTAAACGAGAATGATCAGCTCTTTAAACTATCTATGGTTGCTACAGAAAAGTTTTCTAGACCTCCATACAGGTATTCGGAAGCAACTCTTGTGAAAAAAATGGAAGAGCTTGGAATTGGAAGGCCCTCAACCTATGCTCCAACCATTACTACAATTCAGAACAGAAATTATGTGGAAAAGGGAACATTTGAAGGTTATGAAAGAAAATACCGTCAATTAATTTCAGAAAATAACCAGATTAAAAGTATTGTTCTTAAAGAAAATACTGGTTCAGATAAAGGTAAGCTTGTTCCAACTGAAGTTGGTATAATTGTCACCGATTTTTTGGTTAATAATTTCGAAAATATTTTAAACTATAATTTTACAGCAAGAGTTGAGCAAGATTTTGATAAAATTGCTAATGGTGAAATTGAATGGACAAATATTTTAAAAGAGTTTTATCAACCATTTCACTCTAATGTAATTGATGTAAAAGAAAATGCAACAAGAGAGATTGGTGAAAAAATTTTGGGAGAAGACCCCAAAACGGGAAGAACTGTTAGTGTTAGGCTAGGGAAATTTGGTCCAATGGCTCAAATTGGAATGGCCGATGACGTGGAAAAACCAATATTTGCAGGCTTACTTCCTGATCAGAAAATTAATACAATTACTTTAGAAGAAGCTTTAAATCTTTTTAAACTTCCATGTTATTTAGGTGATTTTGAGAACCTAAAAGTTGAATCCAATGCTGGTAGATTTGGACCTTACATCAAGTATAATAAAAAGTTTATTTCATTGCCTAAAGGATTAAGTCCATTTGATATTTCTTTGGAAAAAGCTATTGAGCTAATAAAGGAAAAAAGAAAAATTGATGCTCCAATTGCAATATATGAAGGATATGATGTTAGCAAAGGTAAAGGTAGATTTGGACCATTTATTAAATGGAACGGTTTATTTATTAATGTAAACAAATCATATGATTTTGACAATCTTAGCCAGAAAGATTGTGAAGAATTAATTGAGTCAAAAAAGAAAAAACAAGAAGAAAAGCTTATTAAATCATGGGATGAAGAAGGTATAAGGTTAGAAAAAGCCAGATGGGGAAGATTTAATCTGATCAAGGGTAAAATTAAAATTGAACTTTCCAAGGACACTAAGGTTGATAAATTATCAATTGTAGATGTAAAAAAATATTTCTCAAAAAAGAAAACTGAAAAAGCTAAAAAATAACAATGATCAGTGATTTTCTTTCATCTTTCACAAGTGGTATTGTTGAATATAAAGATAGTTTACCTCTAAACACAATTGGTTCAAAAATAAAACTTTACGATCACTCAAAAGATTACGGTTCAGTCGACATTGCAATTTTAGGAATTAATGAATATAGAAATTTAACAAAATCTGACTTAAAATTTATTAAAATAAACGAGTTTAGGAAAGAATTTTATTCTCTTTATTGTGGTAATTGGAATTTAAATATTTTAGATTTAGGAGATTTGATAAATGGAAGTCATTACACGGATACGTATTTTGCTTTCAAAAAAATTTATGATGAGTTAATAAAAAAAGATGTTTTACTGGTTTGTGTTGGTGGAGGAAATGATTTTGTTTTCCCAATTTATAGTTCATTAATCAATGCTAATCAATCTATAAATTTAACATCTGTTGATAACAAGTTTGATTTTGGTGAAATTAAAAAAGAATTTAATTCTGAGTCTTATATGTCAAAAATAATTATGGAAAGTCAAAATTCTTTAAATCATTTTTGTAACATAGGTTTTCAAACTTTTCTAAATTCTCAAGAAGAAATTGATCTAATCCATAAGTTCCATTTTGAATCACACCGGCTTGGAAAAATAATTTCAAATATTAAGAAAGTAGAACCTGTTTTAAGAGAAACTAATTTTCTTTCTGTTGATTTCAAAAGTATTAAATCATCTGAACTTAATTTTGCTCATAATTATCCAAATGGATTTTCTAGTAGAGAAATGTGTTCAATTTTAAGATATGCAGGCATGAGTAATAAACTTTCAGTTTTGGGCTTGTTTGAAATTTTAAATAGTAAAATTTCATCTGCTTTACTTTCACAGTGTTTGTGGTATTTTATTGAAGGATATAGTTATAGAACATTTGAGGATCCTAAATCAAACAAATTTAATGGCTATACTTATAATTTAATTACTGAAGAAATGAATCTTAAATTTTATAATAGTGAATTGACCCAAAGATGGTGGGTTGAAATTTTGGATGAAAATAAAATGCCAATTGTAAACAATATTTATCCATGTTCAGAAAGTGATTATAAAAAAGCAGTCGAAGAAATTCTATCTGAAAGATTATTAATGTTACTTAGAAGAAATTTTATATAAAAATGGTATGAATTTTGAATCTGTTCAAATAATATTGTTAAATTTATGACCTTAATACTATTAGTAGCGTGAAAAAATTATCAATTTTTTTAATTTTTTTATTCATTTTTCAAAGTTGTTCTAAATCCAATAGAGGAGAATTGGTTGGCGTTCAAGGCAAAAAGTTTTTCCCTGACAAACCATCAGGTATGGTTCTAGTTCCTAGTGGTTCATTTTTAATGGGAATGTCAGACGAAGATATCGTTGGTTTGCAAAATGCTCCAATTAGTACGGTTTCTATTAAGGCATTTTATATGGATGAAACTGAAATTACTAATGGAGAATACAGACAATTTGTTAATTGGGTGAAAGATTCTGTTGTTAGACAAGCACTTGCTGTTAGAGCTATGGAGGAAATCGGTGAATCACCTACACAAGAGGAGCTAGATAAAGACAACAGTATTAATTCTTATTTTCCAATATACCAGCCTATAAGTGAAGTTAGCGACGATGAAAAAAGTGGATATGAACTTTACAGAGAACAAAATTCATTTGGAATTAATCCGTATGATAAAAAAACATTTAATCTTAATTTTGATATTGATATTATTTGGGAAAGAGAGGAATATCCCGATTTAGCTTATGCCGAGGTTATGGAGGGAGTTATTGAAGGGACAGGGTTTTATTTACCTATAGAAGAATCTTTCAACTCAGAACGTATTTTTGACACTAAAAAGTTAGTTTACAGTTACACAACTTTTGATGCCGAAGCAGCAATAAAATCAAATAGTGAATCTAGAAAAGATTTTTTTAAGGAAAAATCTATTCCAATATATCCTGATACAACTGCATGGATTAAAGATTTTTCTTATAGCTATAATGAACCAATGCACAACGATTATTTTTGGCACGATGCTTATTCTGACTATCCAGTTGTTGGAGTGTCTTGGGAACAAGCAAAAGCTTTTGCACATTGGAGAACAATGTATAAAAATAGATATACAAAATCTAAATCCAAAAATGCTCAAAGAGTGGCTTCTTTTAGATTACCAAGTGAAGCCGAATGGGAATATGCAGCAAGAGGAGGAATTCAATCAGGAACCTATCCATGGGGAGGTCCATATACCACTGATTCTGAAGGTTGTTTTTTAGCTAACTTCAAGCCTAACAGAGGCGATTATGCAGCTGATAATGCTTTATATACTGTTGAAGCAAAGTCTTATTGGCCAAATGATTATGGGCTTTACAATATGGCTGGAAATGTTGCAGAATGGACAGAGTCTTCTTATGATAAAGGTTCTTATAATTTTGACTCTGGTTTAAATCCAAATATTTCAGATTCAACTAATCTCAGAAAGGTGATTAGAGGTGGGTCGTGGAAAGATGTCTCATATTTTTTAAGAGTTAGTACTAGAGACTATGAATACAAAGACGAAAAAAGATCTTATATAGGATTTAGAACTGTACAAGATTATTTAGGAGAAGATATAGGAAATGATAAAAACCAAAAAAAAATATTTTAAACTATTTAATCTAAAAATGGTCTAAATTTAATAACAAAGTAAAAAAAATTAAAATGGCTAATACAAGAAAAAAATTTTTACCTGATAATGTAATCGAATTAATGTTTGGTGTTGGAGCATCAATTGTAATTATTGGAGCTTTGCTTAAAATAACACATAGTGATTTTATTTTTACTGGAAATACATGGTTAACTGCAGGATTAGTAACAGAAGCTATTATTTTTTCTATTTCAGGAATACAGGGTTTTATGATGGGAGATTCATCTATAGAAGATAAAGGGTTGCAAACTATTGAGGCTGAAACTCAATCTTTACAACAAGCAGTTGATCAAACAGTTAGTGGTTTAAGTTTACTTAATAAAAATTTAAGTGCTGCAACTGCTGCTACTGAATCTTTTAGTGTTCCAAAGGACATAAATGATAATCTAAAATCTTACAATAATAATTTATCCTCTGCAGCATCCAAACTAACTAATATAAATGAACTCTATGATTCTCTTCATAAGACATTAAGTGAGGTAAATTCATCTACCTCCTCAATGAATATTCCAGATGGATTAGGGGATGAACTAAATAAAATGAAATCTACAATTAATGAATTAAATGCCAAATACTCTTCAATGCTTGAGGGTATGAATAAATAATCTTATGGCAGGAAAATCGGATACTAGACAGAAAATGATAAACATGATGTATCTCGTGTTTATTGCGATGTTAGCCCTAAATATTAGTAAAGAGGTTTTAGCTACCCTTGGAATTTTAAATGATGATTTAGAGTCATCAATTGAAGAATTTGAATCCTCGTCAAAAATTAGTTATGATCAAATAAATTCAAATTCAGACAATCTTGATTATAAAATTGCCGCAAAAATGGTTGGTGATCTCAAATCGGTATCCGATGATTTGTATGGTTTTATTCAATCTATTAAAGACTCGTTGGTAAATTCTGATGAAAATCGGTTTTTAAAAGAGGTTTCTGTTAAATCCAATAAAGACTCTATAATAACCATGATGGATTATCAAATTATGGACAAATCTCAAACTTTGGATGAGTATTTTTTTCAAGGTGATACCTATACTAAAAACGGAGAGTTATTTCTTAGCAAATTTATAAATTATCCTTTTTTGGTTAAAGAAATATTGTCTGAGATAACTTTAAAAGAGGAAGAATCTGAAAAAGAAACTAAGATTAACTATGATTTTGGTTCAATTAGTAATGAGATTGATAATAGATTTAAGTACTCTGACAAAGTAGTAACAAGTGAGGGTACAGAATCTCCTTTTTTAAACTATAATTTTCAAGGCTTTCCTATGATAGCATCTATATCTAAACTAACAAAAATACAATCTGATATAAGGTATATTGAAAATAAGATTTTATCTCAAATTTTGAATGCTGTTCAAAATAAGGGTTTGAATTTTAATACATTTCAAACTTTACTTGAGACAACAAAGCCTGTCTATTATACAACAGACGTGATTGATGCAGCTGTAGTAATGGGGAAAAAAGATGAAGGCTTTAGACCTGATAAAGTTGAGCTATTTATAAATGGAAATCCATTAAAAAGTTCAGAGTTTAAAATTGAAAGAGGTAAGGTTGTTTTAAATAAAAAGATTTCTTCACCTGGTACTTATGAATTAACTGGAACTATTACCAAAAGAAATGCTGATACCCAGGAGTTAGTATCTATTCCTGTTAGTCAAAATATAGTTATTATTAAAGAACCTAATTCAGCTGTTGTTTCAGCAGATAACATGAAGGTTTTTTATAGAGGATTAAGAAATCCTTCATCTATTTCTATCCCTGGTGTAGCTGAAAGTTCTATCATGCCAAGTAGTAATAATGGTCAGTTTATAAAACTTACTAATGGGGGCTGGGGAGCAGTACCGACTAGTGATTTTTCTAAGAAAACTATGAAAGTTTCTGTTTCTGGAATTTTAAATGGTGTAAGAAAAAATTTCGATGGAGGTGAGTTTAGAATTCTTGAACCACCACCTGGATTGGGTTCAATCAAGGTTAACGATAATTATTACAAACCAACTGAAAACATTCCAAAACGATATTTAGCAAATGGAATGATAACAGGTAACAAACCTAAAGATTTCTTGTACGATTTTGTAATAGAAGTGACTTCTTTTGATATAAAAGTTGGTAATTCTCCATCAAAGTCAGTTATAGGAAATACTGCTAGAAATAACCCTAAAGCTGTAGACGATATTAATAGTCAAGGACGGGGAACCGTTGTAAGAATATCTAATATTAAAGCTAGCGCTAAGGATGGGGATTTCGTAAATCCTAACTATATTGTAAATGATTTTATAGTAATACTAGAATGAAAAACTTTTTAATCTTTCCTATATGCCTTATGTTTGTTTTGAGTTCTTATTCTCAATCAAATATTTTAAATGCTAAGTCACCTGATGAAATTGGGATTCAAAATTTTGATCAAAAACAAACGGATAACGATTCGTTTTTAGAATTTGATTACATTGATGATAGGGATATATTATGGTCTAAAATAGTTTATGAAAAAATTGATTTAAATGAAAAAATCAATTTTCCATTACTTTTTCCAGTAAACGATGAAACCTATGAAAAAAACAGAAAATCTCTTTGGAGAATATTAAAAGAAAACATTTTAAACAAAAACATCACAGAGTTATATTTTGATCGTAATGATAATTTTAAAGATAAGATGACTTATAATGATGTTATGGAGGTTATTTCTTTTAGTGAAACGATTAATGGTGTTCAAACTCCAGCAGAAGAGTTGAAGTCAATTGATATTACCGCTTACAGAATAAAAGGTATGTGGTACTTTGATAAAAGACAAGGTGAAATGAAGTACAGGCTACTTGGATTAATGCCTGTTGGTAAAAATTTAAAAGATGATGACGGAAAGAATGATACAGATTTGTTTTGGATTTGGTATCCAAGTATTAGAAAAGTATTACACAGGGAACAGGTTTTCAATGACAAAAATAATGCAAATCGTATTTCATTTGATCAGTTACTAGTTTCTAGAAGATTCAATTCTTACATTTATAAAGAAGACAATGTATATGGCGACAGGGCTATTAAAGACTATAAAAAGCCCGGTCTTGAGTCTATTTTAGAGTCAGAAAGAATCAAAAAAGAAATTCTTGATTTTGAGCAAGACATGTGGAATAGATAAATTTCACAGTTATATTTTCTCATATAATTTTATTTTTTTATCTAAAAACCGAACTATTTTAATTATAAAAAAGTTCCTGGAATTTTTGTAAAATTTATCTTAATTTAAAGTGAAAAATATAACTCGTATATATATATATTATAAAAATATTCATTATTATAAAAAATAATATACAACAGAGGATCTCCGAACTATTATCTATTATAAATTTAAAATTTTCATTCCTTTTTTTTGTAATAATAAATTAAATTTCTTCAAGATTGTTTTTAATTTGTTTGTTTTTCTTTTTAATTTGTGTTAATTAAAGGTAGGGTATTTTATGCCCTTTTTTTAACATAAATTTTAAAATAAAAAAAATTATACTAATTAATTTAAATATGAAAAAGTTATTCTTAACCCTGTCTTTTTTAATTTTACCAATTATAATATTATCTCAAAACTCAGCTCCAACAGTAGCTGATGCTACCGC
>Ga0129342_1000283_pt1 | contig 20472 bp, 18 predicted proteins | sample CPBDNA_5_FD_94426 | JGI IMG/M metagenome (GOLD analysis project Ga0129342, IMG submission 94426) | Freshwater to marine salinity gradient microbial communities from Chesapeake Bay, USA - CPBay_Sum_15_0.2_DNA | ecosystem: Environmental > Aquatic > Marine > Coastal | place: USA: Chesapeake Bay...
ATCAAACAAACCAATTCATTTTGGGAAGCGCGAATGTACAATAAATAAAAAGATTAATTAATTAAAGTTTATTAATTTAAATGAGTGAAATGCTTGAAATGTAAACACAGCTGGAAAAGAACCAAGTGGCAAGAATTCATTTCGTTCTTATCAAAATGTCCAAAGTGTGGAACTAGATGGATTTTAAGATATTGAAATATGTGCGGACGTTTTAATTTTTCAAACCAATCTGACCTAAAAAATACAATCCCCGAAAAAGTATCTTCATCTTTCAATTTTGCTCCATCACAAAAGATTTTAGCAATTGATTCAAATGATAATATCGTAGCATTAGATTGGGGTTACAAACCTAAATGGTTAAAGCAAGGACAGATTATAAATGCTCAAAGTGAAACTATTAAGACTAAACCTACTTTCAGAGGATTCTTAGAGTGTTATGTGCCAATTAATGGATGGTATGAGTGGTTAAAAGAAAAGAATGGCAAACAACCCTATTACCTGCACACAGACCAAGATACGGTATATATAAAATCCATAATCAAAGAAAACACTATCATACTATTAACCACTACCGCATCAGAGAACATTTTTCATATACACCATAGAATGCCTCTGATTGTTAAAGAACCTGATTTTAATAGTTGGGATTTAAGTCGTACAGACCTTAACGTATCTTATTATCCCGTCAGCAAAAAGGTTAATTATGCTTTAAATGATGGAAAGGATTTGATTAGCAGAATTTGATTAATCAAGTTTTTTCAAGTTGCATTATATGAGTAATACTTATCATAAACATCTGACCGAAGGTCACTAAGTACTGCATATCCTACACAGTTCGAAATAGAATATAGGTGCGGCTAATACAACTTATGTAATTTTTCTATGTCTTTTTTTGTTTGTGAACAAACAATGCATTTCTTATTACTAGGACTTAGATATACTGTAAGTATTTCTGATTATACACTCAAAAGAAGATATAGCAAAGTTACAAGTATTTGAGAAGAGTTTCAAGTTTTAAGAGTAGAAGATACTCACGTTTGTTAATAACAATGAGAATAAATAGAAAGTGCCAAATAAGTGCCAAGATTTTGTAACTTTAAAGTACGTTCATTCTAAAGTACTGAAAAGAAAAAACCTCCGATTTCTCGAAGGTTTAGAATGTGTAGTGTAACGGTATTACTTGCTCCCCCTCTAGGGCTCGAACCTAGGACCCTCTGATTAACAGTCAGATGCTCTAACCAACTGAGCTAAGGAGGAGTTTGCTTAAAGCGAGGGCAAATATAAATTATATTTTAATGTAGTCAAATTAAAAAATTTAAAAATTAACCAAAAAGATATCGGTAAAGATCGTTTCCGTTAGCAAAAATAACCAATGAAATAAGAAATAAAAACCCTGCCATCTGTGCATACTCCATAAATTTATCATTAGGTTTTCTACCTGTAGCCACTTCATAAATCAAAAACATAACATGTCCCCCGTCAAGAGCAGGTATTGGCAATACATTCATAAAAGCCAAAATAAGTGATAACAAAGCAGTAGATTCCCAAAACCTTTGCCAATCCCATGTAGCTGGAAAAATACTTCCAATAGCTCCAAAACCTCCAAGTTGTGTAATACCTTTAGGGGTAAAAACATATTCAAATTGTTTAATATAATCACTTAAAATCCAATATGCTTTGTTGAACCCTTCTGAAATACTTTCATTTAGTCCAAAGTTAATTTTTGTTGAATTAATGCTTGGTAATTTTACATAAATACCCAAAGGTTGATTTGCTTCTAAAAGACCTGATTTTTCAATAAAATCATTTCCTCTTTGTAATTTAAAATTCAATTCTTTAGTAATAGAATCATTAATATGTTCTGAAATTTGTTGCCATTTAACAATTGGAGTATTATTTATAGAAACTATTCTATCATCATTTTGAAAACCTAATGTTTCAGCTAATGAATTGGGCTCTATTTTTCCAATAATAGGAGATAGAAGGGGGGTAAAAGCATTAGTTGCACCACTTTCCATCATCATATGTCCAATATTTTCCGGGATATTTAATTTCTCTACTTTTCCATTTGAGTGTTTTACCGTAACAGATGACACATCCCTTAAAAATAAATATTTTGAAATATCTAGAACATTTTCGAGTGGTTGATTGTTTACTTTAAGAATTTTATCTCCATCTTGAAATCCATAAGGTTTCATCACATCGTTGACTTCAAACCCATCAGGAAGATTTTCGTTAGTATAAATATTTTTTCCCCATACAAATGCAACCATCATATAAATAGCAAAGCCAACAATAACATTAACAGTAACACCTCCAAGCATAATAATTAATCTTTGCCATGCAGGTTTTGACCTAAATTCCCAAGGCTGAGGTTCTTTATTAAGGTGCTCAGTATCCATACTCTCATCAATCATTCCAGCTATTTTTACATATCCTCCAAGGGGTAAAATTCCTATGCCATATTCAGTTTCTCCAATTTTCTTTTTAAAAAGCGAATAAGGCCAATCAAAAAAGAGGTAAAACTTTTCAACTTTTGTTTTAAAATATTTAGCGGGAATAAAGTGCCCTAATTCATGTAAAACAACAAGAATAGCTAAACTCAAAATAAGCTGTAAAGCTTTAATTAAAAAAACGGAACTCATAAATTAAATTTAAGGATGTCAAATGTAAACTATTTGAGCATTTTAAAAAAGCATTTAAACCTATAATAACATTGTTTAAAATGATTTCCATCCCTGTGATGTTATTGGTATAACTTGATCAGCTGATGTAATGAGATTAATTTCTTTAGAATCATTAGTAATGTGACCTAAAACTGTCAAATCTGGACTATTTTTAATTTTATCATAATCTTTTTGATCAATTGTAAATAGCAACTCATAATCTTCTCCTCCACTCATAGCAACAGTAGTGGAATGTAGCTTAAATTCTTCACACGCTGATTTTAGTTCTTCACTTACAGGTATTTTTTCTTCATAAATATTACATCCAACATTTGAATTTTTACAAATATGTAATACTTCTGATGAAAGGCCATCGCTAACATCAATCATTGAAGTGGGAATTATTTTCATTTGTGATAAAAAATCAATTACATCCCTTCTTGCTTCAGGCTTTAACTGTCTTTGTAAAAGGTAAGCATATCCGGATAAATCAGGCTGATTATTTGGATTTACCTTAAAAACTTCATTTTCCCTCTTTAAAATTTGCAAACCCATGTAAGCACTTCCTAAATCTCCTGAAACGACTAATAAATCATTTGGCTTAGCCCCTTTTCTCTTTGTAATATTTTTTTCTTTTCCAGACCCCAAAGCTGTGATACTTATAATTAAACCCTTATTTGAACTAGTAGTGTCTCCTCCAACTAAATCAACTTTAAATTTTTTGCATGCAGCTCTAATACCCAAATAAAGTTCCTCAATGGACTCCAAAGAAAATCGATTTGAAAGGGCCACACTTACTGTGATTTGTGTGCAATCACAATTCATAGAATATATATCTGATAAATTTGAAATTACAGCTTTATAACCCAAATGTTTTAAAGGTGTATACGCTAAATCGAAATGAACCCCTTCAACTAACATGTCAGTTGAAACTACAGCTTTATTATTTTTAAAATCTAGTACAGCAGCGTCATCTCCAACACCAAGATCAGTAGATTTATTTACAATTTCAAATGATTCAGTTAAAATTTCAATTAGCTTAAATTCTCCAAGTTCAGAAATTGGAGTTAAATCTTTATTTTTGATGTTACTTTTCAATTTTTTTTTGCAAATATAATTTAATTGGCATTATTGTTGTCTTGTTTGCTAGATTATTAATAGACCTTTATATCTAAAAAATAAGGCTAAAAAGCCTAAATGCAGTATATTTGCAAAAAAATATAATCATTCCAAATGATAAAAGTTTCAAAAGAAGCAAAAACAGAGGTAATAAAACTCATGGAAGCTGATGGCTTTAACCATAACAGTGATTATATTAGGGTTGGAGTTAAAAGCGGTGGTTGTTCAGGACTTACTTATAATTTAAATTTTGACAAAGTAGTTAATGAAAACGATAAAGTTTATGAAGACAATGGAGTACGAATTATAGTCGATAATAAAAGTTTTCTTTATTTAATTGGAACAACTCTTGAATATTCAGGAGGCTTAAATGGTAAAGGATTTGTTTTCAATAATCCCAATGCCAATAGAACATGTGGTTGCGGAGAAAGTTTTTCACTATAAATTATTAAAATGGCATATACAGAGGAGGAATTAAAAAAAGAATTAGAAACAAAAGAATATGAATATGGATTTGTAACTGATATTGAGTCAGATACATTCCCTGTTGGTCTAGATGAAGAAATAGTTAAATCCATTTCAAAAAGAAAATCTGAACCCAAGTGGATGACTGATTGGAGGTTAAAAGCTTTCAAAGCGTGGAGGGAGATGAAGGAGCCAGATTGGGCCAATGTAAAATATATTAAACCTGACTTTCAGAAAATATCTTATTTCTCAGCACCAAAGGGTAAGGACAAGTATAAAAGTTTAGATGAAGTTGACCCTGAACTTCTAAAAACATTTGATAAACTTGGAATTTCTTTAAATGAACAAAAAAAGTTGGCAGGTGTTGCAGTAGATATTGTTATGGATTCCGTTTCAGTTGCAACAACATTTAAAGAGACTCTGTCAAAAAAAGGAATTATATTTTGTTCAATTTCTGAAGCAATTCAAAAGCATCCGGAGTTAGTAAAAAAATATATTGGAACTGTAGTCCCTCAAAAAGACAATTATTATTCAGCTTTAAACTCAGCTGTTTTTTCAGATGGATCTTTTTGTTTTATTCCAAAGGGAGTTAAATGCCCGATGGAGCTCTCAACTTATTTTAGAATTAATCAGGCTGGAACTGGGCAATTTGAAAGAACCCTAGTTATTGCTGATCAGGATAGTTATGTAAGTTACCTAGAGGGCTGTACTGCTCCCTCCAGAGATGAAAATCAATTGCATGCTGCTGTTGTTGAGCTAATTGCACTTGATGGAGCTGAAATAAAATATTCCACTGTGCAAAACTGGTTTCCTGGAAACAAAAACGGTAAAGGTGGAGTATACAATTTTGTGACCAAAAGAGGTATTTGTCATACTAATTCAAAAATATCATGGACTCAAGTAGAAACTGGTTCAGCAGTAACTTGGAAATACCCTTCATGTATTTTAAAAGGAGATAATAGTGTAGGTGAATTTTATTCTATTGCTGTAACTAACAATTATCAACAAGCAGATACTGGAACTAAAATGATTCATCTGGGCAAGAATACTAAAAGCACTATTATTTCTAAAGGAATTTCAGCAGGAAAATCCCAAAACAGCTATAGAGGTTTAGTACAGGTAAATTCTAGAGCTACAAATGCTAGAAATTTTTCTCAATGTGATTCATTACTTATGGGTAATAAATGTGGAGCTCATACTTTTCCTTATATAGAAGCTAAAAATAAAACGGCAATAATTGAACATGAAGCATCAACTAGCAAAATTGGAGAAGATCAAATATTTTATTGTAATCAAAGAGGAATCGATACCGAAAAAGCAATAGCATTAATAGTTAATGGATTTAGTAAAGAAGTTTTAAACAAACTTCCAATGGAATTTGCTGTTGAGGCTCAAAAATTATTAGAAATCTCATTAGAAGGTTCTGTGGGATAATTTTAAAAATAAACTATGTTAAGTATAGATAATTTACACGTTAGTGTTGATGGAAAACCAATTCTAAATGGAATTAATTTAGATGTCAGAGCGGGAGAAGTTCACGCGATCATGGGGCCAAATGGTTCAGGTAAAAGCACTTTGTCTTCCGTTATTGCGGGAAATGAAGATTATGAAGTAACAAAAGGAGATATTGTTTACAAAAACGAAAATATAATTGAACTATCTCCTGAAGAAAGGGCTCATAAAGGGATTTTCTTATCTTTTCAATATCCTGTTGAAATACCTGGTGTAACGGTTACTAATTTTATTAAAACTGCAATAAATTCAAATCAGAGGGCTAGAAATGAAAGTGAAATGCCAGCAAATATAATGCTTAAGAAAATAAGAGAAAAATCAAAACTTTTAGAAATTGATTCTAAATTTTTATCTAGATCTCTTAACGAGGGTTTTTCTGGTGGTGAGAAAAAAAGAAATGAAATATTTCAAATGGCTATGCTAGAACCTAGTCTATCTATATTGGATGAAACAGATTCTGGATTAGATATTGATGCTTTAAAAATTGTTGCAAATGGTGTAAATAAATTAAAAAATAAAGACAACGCAATTATCGTCATTACGCATTATCAAAGGCTTCTTGATTATATTATTCCTGATTATGTTCATGTACTACACGAAGGTAAAATTGTAAAATCAGGAGATAAAGAACTAGCTCATCAATTAGAAGAAAAGGGTTACGATTGGATTAAATAATTTACTATGTCATTATCTGAAAAATTATTGTCATCATTTTTGGCTTTTGAGCTAGATATCAATATTCAATCTCCTGTTCATAATGAGAGAACAAAAGCTTTAAAAGAATTCGAAAAGCTTGGAGGTTTTCCAACAAAAAAAAATGAAGCATGGAAATATACTTCTTTAAACAATGTCCTTAAACAGGATTACACAATATTTTCTAAAAAAAAGAATGTAATTGAATTTAAAAATGTAAAAAATTATTTTTTAGATAATACCGAAACATACAAAATAGTTTTTGTTGATGGATTTTTTGATCCATTTTTATCTCAAACAAGTCATGATGGATTAGATATATGTATTCTTTCAGCTGCTTTAACTAAGCCCGTTTATTCAAAAGTCATCTCTAAATATTTTAATTCCTCAATTAACAAAGAAGACTCGTTGTCGCAGTTGAATACTGCATTTTCTAAAGAGGGGGTTTACATTCATATTCCAAAAAATAAAATTTTAGACAAGCCAGTTGAAATCTTACATTTTGCGACTGGAAACGAAGCCTCTCTAATGCTTCAACCTAGAAATTTAATAGTTATAGAAAATAACGCACAAGCAGAAATAATAGAAACTCACCAAAGTTTAACTAGTAATCCAATTTTTACAAATTGTGTTACTGAGATATTTATTGGTCTTAATGCTCATTTAGATTATTATAAAGTTCAAAATGATAATTTAAATTCCTCGCTGATTGATAACACATATATTTCTCAAGAACAAAATAGTTCAGCTAAAGTTCACACTTTTTCTTTTGGCGGAAAATTGACTAGAAATAATTTGAACTATTTTCAAAAGGGCTCATATGTTAATTCTACAATGAAAGGTATAACAATAATTGACAATGATCAATTGGTAGATCATCACACTCTTGTGGATCATGCAAAACCTAATTGTGAAAGTCATCAAGATTATAAAGGGATTTTTTCAGGAAAATCTATTGGGGTTTTTAATGGAAAAATTGTAGTTGACAAAATAGCACAAAAAACAAATGCATTTCAACAAAATAACAATATTCTTTTAGATGACAAGTCAACTATAAATTCAAAACCTCAATTAGAAATTTTTGCTGACGATGTAAAATGTTCTCATGGATGTACTATAGGTCAACTTGACAAAGACGCCTTATTCTATTTAAGGGCTAGAGGAATTCCTGAAAAAGAAGCTAAAGCTTTATTGACTTATGCTTTTGCTAATAATGTTCTGGAAAGCGTAAACATTCCCTCAGTAAAATCTAGAATTAAAAAAATTATTGCAAAAAAATTAGGTGTTGATTTAGAATTCGATTTATAATTATGGGAATAAATATTGATAAAATTAGAGATGATTTTCCTATTTTAAAAAGAAAGGTTAATGGATATCCTTTTATTTATTTTGATAATGCAGCTACAAGTCAAAAACCTAATCAAGTTATTGATTCTATTTCTGAATATTATAAAAATTACAACTCAAATATTCATCGAGGTGTTCATAGTGTAAGTCAAGAGGCTACCGATGCTTATGAAAATGCTAGAAAAAAAATTCAAAAGCATTTTAACGCTAAATACTCTAAAGAAATAATTTTAACATCTGGAACTACTCACTCAATCAACTTAGTCGCTAATGGGTTTACTGATATTTTAAATAAAAATGATGAAATTTTAATTTCACAATTAGAACATCATTCTAATATAGTTCCATGGCAAATGATGTGTAAAAAAAATGGAGCTAAACTTAAGGTAATTCCATTGAAAAATAATGGAGATTTAAATTATGATGAGTATTTAAAACTATTATCACCAAACACAAAACTAGTTTTTGTAAATCATGTTTCCAATGCTTTAGGTACTATAAATAAAATAAACTACATAATAAATGAAGCTCATAAATTTGGAGCTGTAGTATTAATTGATGGAGCTCAAGCTAGCTCACACATGAAAGCAGATATGCAAAAATTAAATGTAGATTTTTACACTACTTCTGCTCATAAACTATGTGGACCTACTGGAATAGGAATGTTATACGGAAAAAAAGAATGGCTGGAAAAGCTTCCTCCATATCAAGGGGGAGGGGAAATGATCTCTGAGGTTACTTTTGAAAATACAACATACGCCGAATTGCCAAATAAATTTGAGGCCGGAACTCCTAACATTGTTGGTGCAATTGGATTTGGAGTTGCGTTAGATTATTTAAATGAAATTGGTTTTGATAATATTGAAATCTATGAAAATGAATTACTTGAATATGCAACCTTAAGCTTAAAAAAAATTCCAAATCTTAAAATTTATGGTGAAGCCGAACAGAAAACATCAGTAATTTCATTTAACGTTGGTTCTATTCACTCTTATGACATTGGAACAATTCTAGACAAATATGGAATCGCTGTCAGAACTGGACAACATTGTGCACAACCTGTCATGGATTATTTTGGAATTTCAGGAACAGTACGAGCCTCTTTTTCATTTTACAATACAAAAAAAGAAATTGATTTCTTCTGTGAATCATTAAATAAAGCAATAGCTATGTTAAGCTAATTTGTATCTTTGACAAGAGCCAAAATTAAATATGGAAATTATAGAAATTCAAAATGAAATTATTGATGAATTTTCAATTTTTGAGGATTGGATGCAGCGTTACGAATATATGATTGAACTTGGTAAATCAATTGATTTAATTGACCCAAAAAAAAAGATTGACTCTAATTTGATTAAAGGGTGCCAAAGTAAACTTTGGCTTGACGCAGAATTAAACAATAATAATAAACTGATTTTCAAAGCTGATAGTGAAGCTATTATAACAAAAGGAATTGCGGCTATATTACTTAGAGTTTTTTCAAATCAAACTCCAAAAGACATTTTGGATGCAAATATTGATTTTATTGATAAAATTGGACTTAAAGAACATTTGTCTCCTACTAGAGCAAATGGTCTTGTTTCAATGCTAAAACAAATTAAATATTATGCTTTGGCATATAATAAAAGTTAAAAATTATGGATGCTAAAGAATTAGGAGATAAAATAGTAAAAACATTAAAAACGATTTACGATCCTGAAATTCCAGTTGACATCTATGAATTAGGATTAATCTATGATGTTTTAGTTAATGAAGAAAATGAGGTCAAAATAATAATGACCTTAACCACACCAAATTGTCCCGTTGCAGAATCTCTTCCTCTAGATGTTAAGGAAAAAGTTAAAAGTATAAAAGGGGTTAAAGATGCAGAAGTTGAATTGACATTTGATCCACCTTGGACCAGAGATTTAATGAGTGAAGAAGCAAAACTAGAACTAGGTTTTTTATAATGTCATCAGAAATTATAAATAGGGTTAAAAAAAGCAGCTTAAGGACAATTGATCCTGAGCTTTTTTATCCAGATATTCAAAGAATATCATTCGATTTAAAGCCATGGCTAAAGGATGGTCTTTTACTTGTAGAAAAAGATTTTCGAAAATCAGTTGATAACCATAATTGGAATCAATATATTGACAAAGGGGTTTCAATAATTTGTTCTAATGATGCAATTATCCCTGACTGGGCTTATATGCTCATTAGTTCAAAACTTGAAAATTTCAATATCATACATATTATCGGTTCTAATGAAGATTTAGAAATAAAACTACTATACGATGCAATTAACAATTACAATTTTAATGAGTTTAAAAATAAATCTGTAATAATCAAAGGCTGTTCAGAACAAAAAATTCCTCTTGCTGCATTTTCTATGATTTTAAATAAAATACAGCCTATTGCAAAAAGTATTATGTTTGGCGAAGCCTGTTCGTCTGTTCCAATTTACAAATCAAAAAAATAAAACCTTGAGATTAAATTATATCATTTTTTTAATTATACTTTTTGTAAACTTTTCTTTTTCACAATCAAATGATATTCCTGAAAAATGGAAAAATTCTGGATCTGCATTGTTTTTAGTGAACCAATCAAGTTTTAGCAATTGGACTTCAGGGGGGCAAAGTAGTATTTCTGGTACTCTAAAAATTGATTATAATTTTAATTATGCTGATAACGGATGGTCTTGGGACACAAAATTAATCAGCAATTTTGGCTTGAATAAAATTAGTGGAAGTGAATTTTTAAAAAAAACGGATGATAAGCTTGAAATAAATTCAGTACTTGGAAAAAAGTTTAATAATGATGTTATTGGGAATTGGAGTTACTCTAGCTTTTTCAACTTTCAAACACAATTTGCAAAAGGATATAGGTTTGGAAAAGACACTAATGGTAATCCAAACAGAACAGAAAAGTCAAGATTTTTTTCTCCTGCAACTGTTCAACTTGGAGTTGGTCTTTATTGGAAAAAAAATAAAAATTTATGGGTTAATGTTGCGCCAATGACAGGTAAATTAATATTAGTTAATAGAAAGTTTACTGAAAATTTAAGTGACAATCAAACATATTTTGGAGTAAGAAAAGGGAGTAATAGCAGATTTGAATTAGGGGCATCTGTAAGGTCTTATTATAAAAAAGAACTCTTTCAAAACATTACTATGGAAAATAGGTTAAGCTTATATTCTGATTATCTTGACAGGCCTCAAAACATTGACATTGACTGTGCATTTAGCTTTGTAATGAAAGTAAATCAATACGTGTCAACTAACCTAATATTTCAATTTGTTTACGATGATAATGAAATCAAAAGAGTTCAAATTAGAGAAGTATTAGGAATTGGTCTTAATATTGATTTAAGTAAGATCAGGATATAAAAAAGCATTATATGGGAATCTAGTTACATGAATTTTTCTAACTTGATTGTAAAGATCTTTTCTAAAGTCATTTATTTGGTTTTTATCAAGTGCTGATATAAAAAAAACTTTTTCATTAAACTTTCTCCTTAAATTTCTTTTTAAAGTATCAAGGCTTTGGTCCTCGTATTCAATGTCAAACTTATCTATTCCTTCAGATTTATCAATAAATTTATCTATCTTATTAAATACAAATATTGTTGGTTTTTCAATAACTCCTATTTCACCCAAAATTAGATTTACAGAATCTATATGTTCATTATAATTTGAATGTGAAATATCTACAATGTGAATTATTAAATCGGATTCTGTTATTTCAGTTAAAGTACTTTTAAATGAATCCACTAACTGAGTTGGTAACTTTCTAATGAACCCTACAGTATCAGTAAGTAAAAACGGCATATTTTCAATCACTACTTTTCTTACTGTAGTGTCTAGAGTAGCAAACAATTTGTCTTCAGCAAATACATTAGCTTTAGAAATAGAGTTCATTAAAGTTGATTTCCCAACGTTTGTATATCCAACTAGAGCTGCTCTAACTAGTGAACCTCTGTTTCCTCTTTGAGTTGACATTTGCTTATCAATTGTAACTAATTTTTTTTTCAACAGATTGATTTTGCTTCGGACAATCCTCCTGTCAGTTTCAATTTCTGTTTCACCTGGGCCCCTCATTCCAATTCCACCTTTTTGTCTTTCTAAGTGAGTCCAAAGCCCTTTTAATCTTGGTAAAATGTATTGATATTGTGCAAGCTCTACTTGATTTCTTGCATAACTAGTTTTTGCTCTTTGAGCAAAAATATCCAAGATTAATCCTGTTCTATCTACTATCTTACACCTAAGCTGTTTTTCAATGTTTGATTGTTGAGTTGGAGTTAATTCATCGTCAAAAATTACTGAATTAATATCATTAATCTTGATGTAGGAATACAATTCTTCCATTTTGCCTTTTCCAAGAAATGTCTTTGTATCAGGGGAATCCATTTTTTGAGTTATTGTTTTTACAACAGTTCCCCCAGCAGTATAAGTCAAAAAACTCAATTCATTTAAATACTCTTTCAATAATGATTTTGATTGATTAAGAGTAATTATCCCAACTAAAACCGTTCTTTCAAGGTTTGAGGATGATTTTTCAATCATTATTTAAAGTCTGATTTTTAAAATATTTTAATTCAATGCTCATACCATCAAATTCAGCATATGAATAATAAGAAATCCAATCACCTAAATTAAAATAAGTCGCTTTATTTTCAATATTTACTTTTAAAGGCATATGTCTATGGCCAAAGATAAAGTAGTCATAGTTTTCTTGCTTTATTTTCTTTTTTGAGTACTGAACCAACCATTCATCATCATCACCTTTATACTGTAAATCCTCATCTCCAGAAATTAATTTGTTTTTAGCTGATAAATATTGAGCCAGACTAACGCCCAAATCTGGGTGAATCCATTTAAATAAAAATTTACATAATGAGCTTGTAAATGCTTTTTTCATTCTTTTATAACCCTTATCTTCAGGGCCTAGACCATCCCCATGTCCAATTAACATTTTTTTTCCAGAAATTATAAAGTTTTGTGGTTTGTGAAAAACTGGAATATTTAATTCTTTTTGAAAATAACCATTCATCCATAAATCGTGATTTCCTACAAAAAAATATATTTTAATACCTGAATCGGCAAGTTCTGCTAATTTTCCTAAAACTCTTACAAATCCTTTAGGAACAACCTTTTTATACTCAAACCAAAAATCAAATAAATCCCCAAGCAAAAAAATTACTTTGGCATCTGATTTTATCATATCGAGCCAATCAACAAAACGTTTTTCTCTAATCAAACTTTCTTTATGATTTGGTGCTCCAAGATGGTTATCAGATGAAAAATAAACTTTTTCTCCTTTTGTTAATTTTATTTCAATTGCACTAGTAATCACTTTCATTGATTATTAAAATATTTTACAAAAGTAAAAGAATACTTTATATTATCTTCTCAAAGCAATAAAAAGGTTTGTTACTTTGTTTTCTAAAATAGATCTCTCCTAGTTTTTTAAAACCCAGTTTTGTATAGAAAATATTATTTATAGAATTTTCACTAAATGTATCGAGTCTTATTGAAATAAACTTGTTTTTTTTTGCAAAATCAAAAGAAAAATTCATCAGTTGTTTTGCATAACCCATTTTTTGGAATTTAGGATGAATAGCCAATCTATGTAAATACAAATTTTTACCGTTTGTTGTGATCCATTTTACATTAGAATAAAATTCATCCATATTTTGAGACATTACAATACACCCAATAATATCATCATTTTTCTCAATCACATATAATGATTTTTCAATTAAATCATTTTTAAAAGTTTCTATGTTTGGATAATGTTCATTCCATTGAAAAATATTATTAGAAATCATAAATGCAGCACATGCTTTAGTAATCTCAATGATTCTTTTTAAATCATTAGATTTTGCTTTTCTAATCATCTATTGCTTCATAAATCACTTTTCCTGTAGAGGCATTTGGAGAGTTAATTCCAAGTATTGAAGCTATAGTTGGAGCTATATCAATAATATCAGTTCGTCTGTTTATTGAAGCTTTCTTTACACCTTTTCCGTACAAAAGAAGAGGTACATGAGTGTCGTGATTAAATCTCGTTCCATGTGTAGAACCTTTCCTATAATAAGTCCAATTTGGCATTAAAGTATAAACAATATCACCTGAAAGATTTTTATTAAATCCATTTCGAATGAGTGTAATAAAATGATCGTTATTTATATTAAGGATCTGCTCAGATGAATATATTTCATCAATTCCTGGATAAATTTGCATTTTTTCAATTAACTTTTCTCTAACTAAATTAAAATCTAAATTTAATTTGGAAATCAATTCATCATCTAAAAAAATCTGATGATTTGAATCACTAATTAAAATTTTGGATGTTCCATAAGATTGAAAAAGAAAGTCATCAATATATTGCCTCCATTTATTTGAATTAAAATAATTAACTGGTATTTTATTGTCTTTAAGAAACCCTGGAGCATTTGTTACTCCATGATCTGCACTTAAAAATAAAGTGTATTGATCTTTACCTACATGCTTATCAAAATAGTCTAACAATCGCTCTATTTCTTTATCTAGTCTTATGTAGGTGTCCTGGACTTCTTTAGAATTCGCTCCGAATTGATGTCCAACATAATCAGTTGAAGAATAGTCAATCAACAAGAAATCTGTAATATCATCCTTACCTAAATTCTCATACTCAACGGCTTTTAATGAAAAGTCCGTTACTAAAGAATTCCCGTATGGAGTTGATGTTAAGTCTCCATAAAAAGGCTCGCCTGTTTTTTTATTTTTAATTCTGAAATTATGAGGGAAAACGGGTTTATCCTCACCAATAAAATTGGATTCATAGTTGTTATCATCTGACCCACTTTCAATGTAGGTTGAAATATCATAATATGTATCCCAAGGTTTAAGATAAGAATCTACAATTCTTGAATCATTAAATTTTTTAGCCCAATCAGGGAGCTTATCTAAATAATATGTACTGCTTATGAAACTCCCAGCTTTGGAGTCAAACCAGTATGCAGCATTAGCAGTATGACCAGATGATAAGATTGATCCCCTATCTTTTATAGCAACTCCGATTGTTTTTCCTTTAAAATTAGTTGCAATTCTATTTTCATCACTTATTGTTGTTGTTAGTAATTTTGAAGGAGATTTTTTTCCACTATTTGTTGAACTTCCTATTGTCTCATACTGTTCGTCATCAACACAGTAAACTGATTTTTTTGATTTGCGATCAAACCAACTATTTCCAATAATTCCATGAACTCTAGGATAAGCACCTGTAGCTATCGTTGTATGTCCAGGCCCTGTTGAAGTTTGTGAATAACCATAATGATTGCTTTTTGCATTAAATCCATCATTAATTAACCTTTTAAAACCTTTTTCAGAATAATGATCCCAAAATTTGGTTAGATATTGATATTTCATTTGATCAACAACAATTCCTACTACAAGTTTTGGGCTACTACCTAAATTATTTTCTGGTTTAAAATTCCCGTAAAAAACTCTTACAAGAAAGCCAATAAATAATAAAACAAAGCCAGCTAGAAGAATATTAAAAAAGGTTTTGTTACTCACCAATAATTTTTTTTGTGAAATTAAAAATTTAATTGTTACTAAAATATTAAAAAAAGAAGGGAAACATATGTTTCCCTTCTTTTAATATATAAAAACAAAAATTAATTTATTTTGCCCAGAATAATTTAGTAGCCTGAACGTCTGGCCCTTGCGTAGATAAGGCAGCAGTTACATTATCGCCGTTCTTATTGTAAGCACCTGAACCGTATCTCATTCTTTGTGGATAGTGTCCATTTAAATCTCCTATTTCGTACATGTCGCCATCTAAATTAGTATTAGCCAATCCTGGAAGATCAGGGTATCCTGTATCTCTTACAACAGCCCAAGCTTCATATCCTTCAGTGAAATAAGCAATCCATCTTTGAATTGAAACTTTTGCAATATTTTCTTCAGTAGTTCCACTTAATGTTGCCATTGGCTCATTAGCGATAAAAGTATCAATATCAGCATCAGCTACATCCCAAAGCTTCATTGCATGTCTAATTCCAGTCTGATAATGAGCATTTGCACCAGAACCAATCCCTAGTAAAGCAGCATGAGCAGCTAAGAAATGAGATTCAGCAGCAGTCATTACAATCTGAGGGAAAATAGGTTTTCCAGTATTTTTACTGTTGACAACAATATCAGCAGGTTCCGAGAATAACTCTCTGTGAAGATGTGGTTGGATTTTACTATTCATTCTTACAGGCTGACCAACGTATGCTCCTGAAGCTACAGTAATAGTTCTTTTATCTCCAGTAACACCACTATCGGTTACATCAGCTCCTGAATCTTTCAAGTGTTTAACTAAAAAGTCAGTATGTTTTTCAAACAATGAAGTATTAGAACCAGATGTTGCTCTTTCTAAAGTGAAAGTTCCTCCTTTAATAGGCTTACCATATTTTGAAAGTCTTGGATCGTTGTTGTTTCTTAAGTGATCAACTAATTTACTTCCAAGATGCCAATTTCCTCCTCCATAGAATGGTCCCCATACATCTCCATATACTGCACTCACCCAAGTTGAGATTTCAGTATCTCTAGACATTAAAGCATTATCGTTAGCTAAAACTCCGCTACTTAATGCTGAAGAAACATGGGCGGAATAATCTGCACCGTTTCCACCGTGTCCTCTTAAGGCCATTTTAAGTTTTAAACTATTAGCTAGTTGTTTCCATTTCTGCATATCGCCATTAAAGAAAAGATCATTTTCTCCAAGTAATTGAGGACCTGAACCAGTAGTAGTTGCATCTCCAATTAGAGTAATAGCTTCATCTAATTCTGCTATTACACCTTCATAAATAGTTTGAACAGAATCAAATTTTGGAGTTGTGATATCTGGATTTGAAGCTTCAATATATGGAGCAGCTCCAAAAGTATCAGCATATTTCTGGTAATACAATCCTTTCAAAATAAGTGCTATCGCATAATATTTATCATTTTCTAAAGTTCCTCCTGGCTTAACAAAATTTGTAAAAGAAGAAAGAGTACTATTGTAGCCTTCCATGTAATCGTATACAGCTCCTGTATAACCTGAGGTGTAAGTATAACCTAATCCATCAGACCACCAATTTCCTTTGTAACCAAAGGCTGTATGACCAGCATAACGATCTACATGGATAATTGGTCCTCTCCAATAAGGATATCTATTAGGACCAAAAAACGCTTGTTGAGCACTAGTTACAAAGTACTTAGCACTAACATCTTTTGCGGTTAAAGCAGTTGGGTTTTCATTTATCTTATCAAAATCATCAGTACATGCTGAGAACGTGAAAAGAAAACCAAATGCTAAATAAAGTATTGTTTTTTTCATAGTTTTTTTAATTTAGAATTTAAGTGTAAGATTTAAACCTAGAGATCTTGTTGTAGGTAAATTACCATAGGCAATACCCATACCTCCAATATTCGTACCAAGCATTGCTTCAGGATCAATATCGTCAGCTTTTTTACTAAAGAAGAACAAGTTTCTTCCAATTAATTGTAAATATACGCTGTCAGCACCTAAAGCATCTGCAACTGGCAAATTATATCCAACTGAGAATTCTCTAAGTCTTACGTTTGATTGACTGTAAATATAATTTTCAGCAATGCCCGACATAGTTCCCCAATATTCTTGACCTGTTATAGAAGCAGTATTAGCAGCACCAGTTGATGAAGAAACTGCATCTAAAGTTACACCGCTCTCACGATATAATAATGATCTTTCAGAAGTACCGTTAGCATCAGCTCCAGAAGAAACTGCAGAAAAAACTTGACCTCCGAATCTTCCATCAATTAGGAAGTTAACTGAAACATCACCAAAACTGAAGCTGTTACTCCAACCTCCTAGCCAGTCTGGTTGAGCATTTCCAAGGTATTGATCAGGAGCAGTAGCAACTGGTCTACCAGAATCGTTAACAATGTGATTTCCATTACTATCTTTAGACCAAACTGAACCGTACAAGTCTCCTATCCCTCCACCAACTTTTGCTTGAACGCTTAAATTTCCAGAGTTAGTTGTAGTATAAACTAACGTTGATAAATCATCAATTAAGCTAACAAGTTTGTTTTCATTCTTGGAAGCATAAATTGACGAATTCCAAGTGATTGAACCAGTATTTAACACGGTTCCACCTAAACTTAATTCAACTCCTTTATTGGTAACTTCTCCAATATTTTCTAAGAAGAATGAATACCCTGTTGCAGCAGGAACAGGAACACTAAAAATTAAATCTGTAGTTTTTATATTATATAAAGATAAATCGAAATTTAACTTATTATCAAACATAGAAAGCTCTAAACCAAATTCAGTTGATTCTATATTTTCAGGTTTTAGATTAGGATTTAATCTAGTACTAGGAGCATTTAATGTAGTTAGCCCCAGATAACCTTGGCCAGGAACACTAAACGTTTGAACTAATTGATAAGGCGAAGTGTCGTTACCAACATTAGCTACAGATCCTCTTACTTTAAAAAGATCAAAAACTTTTCTATCAGGATCTACAAAATCTTGTAATAGAAGAGATGCGTTTACAGATGTGTAAAGATAAGATCTATTATCAGCTCCTAAAGTTGATGACCAATCGTTTCTGGCAGAAACATCAACATAAGCCCAATTATCGTAAGCAAAGTTTGCCGATCCATATAGGGAGTTAACTTTTTTAATTTCCTGAGGAGTGTCAGTAAATCGATTAATCATAGTATTTGAGAAAAATGGCTTACTATTAATTTTAAAATCTTCACCATACATCCAAGAGGCACTGTAAGTTCTTCTAGACATATTACCCCCAATATTTAATACCATATTGATATCTTCAGTCAAATCTTGTTTAGCAGTCAATAAGAACTCAGAATTTAATTCTCCGCTTCTATCACCACGTCTTTCGATTCTTCCAGATGGATACCAGTGATGTCCAGCCTGTCTAACTGTGTATAAACCAGTATTTGTAACATCCGTACCAATTCTTATAAATCCTGATAGCCAATCGGTAAATTCATAATTTAATTTAGTAAATCCAAAGAATCTTTCTCTGTTTTCTATATCTTGATCATGAAGCATCATCCAATATGGGTTAGCAGTGTTTGAGCCTAACTTATCCCAGTTTATTACTCTGTAGTCTGCATCGCTTGCAGGATTATCCATTTGGTATTTCTTCATGTCGTTCATATCAACCGTTCTTGGTATAGAAAAAACTGTTGAAACAACTCCTTCACCTCCAGTTCTAGCTTTTCCTCTAACATCTTGTGAGAAAAACGTCACTTTAGTATCAATACTTAATTTATCATTAAGTTGAGAAGTACCTCTTAAATTAAAGTTATGACTGCTAAGTCTTGCACCAGGAAGAATGCTTTCTGTATCATTGTTAGTATAAGAAAATCTGTATGTAGAATTTTCCGTGCTTGAGTCAATAGAAATAGAATTTATAGATTTAATTCCATTTTCAAAAAAGTCCTCAACATTGTCAGGCTTTGCAGTGTAAGCTCTTTGAGAGCCATCAAAATATAACTGTGAACTTCCATCTGCTTTAGGACCCCAAGATGAACCAGTAAAATCGGCTAAACTAGTAGCTGCATTTCCTGCACTACCTTGACCATATACATTTTGGAAATCAGGCAAAAACATAACTTGGTCTAAAGTAGTGTTAGAATTTATAGTAACACCAAATTTAGATCCTTTTGTTCCTTTTTTAGTAGTAACTAAAATAACACCATTACCAGCTCTTGAACCGTATAATGCAGCAGCATTAGGCCCTTTAAGAACAGTTATACTTTCAACATCGTTTGGGTTGATGTCACTAATACCACCTCCTGTAATATTGTTGTTATAAACACTTCCTCCTGAATTAATTCCATTATCATTAATTGGAATACCATCTACAACAATAAGCGCTTGAGTATTACCACTAAGTGAGTTGTTACCACGGATTACAATTCTTGATCCAGAACCTATTGTTCCCGCCTGAGTTATGTTAAGACCCGGTATTTTACCAACTAAAGAATTGGCAATGTTATGGTCTTTTACTGTGTTGATACTTTCTGATGAAACCTCTGTAATGGCATAACCAAGAGTTTTCTTTTCTCTAGAAATACCTAGAGCAGTTACAACAACTTCATCAAGAGCATTGTCTGGTTGAAGAGAAACGTTAATAGTTGCTGATGATCCAACGACTACAGATTGAGTAGAATATCCAACAAAACTAAAAACAAGTGTGTCACCACTACTTGCATTAATTGAATAATTACCATCGAAATCGGTAGAAACACCGTTATCAGTTCCCTGGACTAAAACAGTAGCACCTGGAAGTGGTACACCATTTTCGTCAGTCACTGTCCCGCTAATTGATTGCGCTTGCAGATTAAAACCAAATGCAAACAACAATAAAAAAGTGGACAAAAATCTAAATAATTTTGTTTTCATAAATTTATTTTTTGATTAATTTCATTACGAATTTAATAAATTCTTTAACAATTTTTTAACACATCAATGATTTTCTAATAATAATTCGACAAAAGCCTCGTTTTTTTCGATTAATAATTCCTTCTTTTACACATAATAATTACACTCTACAACACCTAAACGCTTTTAAAACAACAGTTTAAGTAATTATTTTAATTAATTTAATTTATAAAAATAAAATCTCGTCTACAAAAAGCCATGCATATTGACCCTCAGCAGG
>Ga0129342_1000285_pt1 | contig 20292 bp, 11 predicted proteins | sample CPBDNA_5_FD_94426 | JGI IMG/M metagenome (GOLD analysis project Ga0129342, IMG submission 94426) | Freshwater to marine salinity gradient microbial communities from Chesapeake Bay, USA - CPBay_Sum_15_0.2_DNA | ecosystem: Environmental > Aquatic > Marine > Coastal | place: USA: Chesapeake Bay...
AGGTCTCCAGTCCGTTTGGTTTCCCCAGTGATCTGCGATATTATAAACCTCAAAGAGACTTCTCTCTTGGTTTAGATAATCTTGTTCGTTTTTATTCCACTGAGCCATAACTTTAGATCCAATCTAACTTTGCTGGATGATATCTCTGTGCATTTTTAATTTTGCTTGAGTCAGCACCAGGATAAATGTTATGAACAATAGCACCAGGGTATTCTCCCTGAATATGCTCTGCTAATTCATTTTTACTCATCATACTGCCTTCTACTTCTAAACGATAGAGTTTACCCTCCCAAACAACATCAGCAAAGAAAGATTCTTTTGCCTCTTCTGGTTGAGAACCTCCTACGTTTAAGGTTCCATTAAAGTCACCGTTGATGGTGATACTTTCGGAAAGAAATTGTTGAAAACTTTTCATATCAGCAGTTCCAAGCTCTAAGGGACTTATTGATTCTGCTATCTGGATCGCTAGCAGTTTTGGCAGAAGTGAGTTTCTTCTTCATACCTTTCATTCTTGCACAGAAAGATGCGCGACGCTTATTTCCAACCTTCTTAGAAGGTGATTTTAAATCACTACCAGGATTCTCACGCTCATAAGACTTACGACCCTTCTCGTTTAATCCACCAGAAGGGTTTTTACCTGCACTACGAGTCCAGGCAGCAGATTCTTGTTGTTGGACTTGAACATCACCACTCTTCTGTTTAGCAGACTGAGCAAGACGTTTCTTTGCTTGTTGAGTCTTTCTAAGGTTCAGTGCAATTTGTTGCTTCTGAAGTTGGATATCTTTGGGATCCATTTGGACCTGTTCAACCTTTGTCATAAAGGTTGGTTTGGTCGGATCATTCATTGAAGGATAATATGTTTGAAGCAATGCTCCTGGATAGACTTTATTGACAGCATCTTGAACTTCTTTCCGTGTGGGAATTCTTAAAGAAGGGAAGAAGATCTGAATAGAGAACATCTTCCCACGGAAATTAAGATAGACGGTTACCGTTTGACCGTTCTGTGTGGAAATCCGAGTAGCAGCCTCATCGAGAGATGAACAATTTTCGTGTTCCAGATCCTGTCCATAATCGTTCTCCTTGACACAACGATTGTAGGTCTTACCGAAGAGTTTCTGCGTGCCTACTTTTTTGTATCCCTTCCAGCACTTCTTGCCTGCTTCATTGATATCAATCATACCACAATTTTCAAGAGCAGCAATCTGTGCTGGTGTGAAACCTTCCTTCTTGGTGCTGTTGCCCCAATTTGAAGCACCTTTCTTACGACACTTAACTAAAGCACCAGAAGCATATGCGCTAGGCCATACCTTATAACGAGACTTTACTTTGTGATAACAAGCATCCTTCTCACCCTTTGCTTCGTATTGAACTTCCTCTGGGAATGGATTGCCAACTGTATGCTTTGCTTTCTTGGTTACCTTGTCGTGAGCAGCAATGCTACCCATCTGACTGTCTGCATAATCTTTGCCAGCAGTCTTAGATCTCTTTGTGGTGCTCAGTTTAGGACCTTTCTTCTTCTCGCCAACCTTTCCTTTGGTTCTAAACTCCTTCTCACTTTCTTTTTCTGCTCGCCTTTCTTTTGCAAGCATTCTACGATATTCATCTTCGTGGATGATTGCTTCAGTCTTCACGTTAATTGCCTTCCCTGATCTTTCTGGATTTGGATCTTTTTTGTTCTTGCGACGAAACGCTGCTTCTTCTTCATCTTTAGAAAGAGAACGTTTCATTTTTGAAGAACCACATTTAGGTTTGGTTGTTTGACCTGGTTGTTTGGCACACGGTTTTCCAGCATATTTCCCACCAAGTTGAACCCAACCTGGCTTACCATCAGAAGACTTACTCTTACTGAACCAATCGTGTAAAGAAGAATCGCCAGACTTAGAAGCCATTAACCAAACCTATACCGTTTAGTTATTTATCTTCTTCTCTCTTCTTATTTCCATTGCATCCATTATTATTACCATTGCCATTACCATTGCCATTATTATCACCCTTCTTAGTTGGATTGACTCCAAAGGTAGCAAGAGTCCCAGTAAAAATTGAGGCAATAAAAGTAGGATCAATCTTTTGTTGGGGAATGCCAGGAATTGTAATGTAGTTCAGTGTCAAAATCGCACCAGACCATCCAAGAATAACCAATCGTACAAACATAGCAACACCCTCTTCGTGCCAATCAAATCCATCGTCTTTTTTGTTATTCTTTGTCAACTCCTTTCTTTCTTCCATTGTCGATCTCCTTTAGCATTTTTTGAAGTTCTGCTGTTGATCCAACAAAAAGTGCATTAGTGACGTTGGTAGGACCAGTTACCTTCTTATCATCATCCAAATCCTTCAATTTCTTTTGTAAATCCATCAACTTGTCTGTAGCATCAGACACATTCTTGATCAATTGACCAGCCACTTCATATGCTCTAGGCATTTCACTTTCTTGGGCAAGTTCAAGAATACCATTAATTGCTTCTTGACCTTTTTCTATAATCGAATAAAGATTCCCCCGTGTGTAGTCGTAATCTTTTTTGATGTGGTCAATATTATTTAAGTGTTTTTCAATTTTGGCATCAACGTTCTCTTTTGGCATTGGGACAATATCTGCCTCAACGTCAAACGCATTATTCAATTCACTATAATCAGGCATTAGATATCACCCTCTTGAGTAAATTCTTTAAAATCTTGGAAGAATGATGTGGTCTCGTTGAATCCAAAATCATCTCCAATTTCAATCAACGCATCATCTGCGGTAGACAACAGGTTGATGCAAGTACCATTGACGTGTTCAGTAGCAACTGTTCCTTCATAACCTCTTTCAACAACAAGTTGATTGCCACTAACCTGTTTAACGTGCATCAGTTCACCATCAATAACAATTCTAACGCATTTTCTTGATCCTATAGTTGTTGTCAATTCTGCAGCAATCCCAGATGCATCTGCAACAGTGATATATCTCTCATCTGCAGAAAGATCTTCTTCAATTGTTGTAATGCAGTAACCAGAACTATTTTCATCATATGGTTGTGTTGCTCTAGCACTAGCACTGAATCTAAGTTCTCTTGGACCTCTTGGAGATACTGTAGTAACGTCAACAGTAGAAGTAAGAATGAGACCACTACCACTACGATCAACAGGACCAAACAGATATGTTTTAGCAGTGAAATTTAAAGTATATACAAGTGCTCTACGAGTTGTAAAATCTCCCTCATAGTCATCACTCATTGAGATTCCTTCCAGTACAACTGGAACATCTCTTTTCTCTCCAATCTCATCTACTAAATTGATAGTAATGTTATATTGTGGTTGGAAGTAAGGCAAAATTTGCTCAATAATTTCAAGAGCATCTTCATTATTCTTTGACATAATGCTCAGTTCAAATCTCATATTATATGGAACTGGCATAAATGTTTTTGTAGCCTTAGTCTTCTCCGATAATTTTTGACTAATGAATGTTTGAGTTGATGTAGTTTTTCTAGATGAATCATATGTAAGACCATTCATCTCAAATGACATTCTCGGAAGAGACAGAGAAGTCGGTGCATTGATATTTGGATTCTGATCTAATCTTGCCAAAAACTTTTGCGTAGGACCGTAAGCAAGAGGAACTTTCAAAATACTAGTAACAGCACCTTGAGAATTAGTCTTCCTGATAGTAATGTTGTTGAAGAGAGTTCCAAAACCAATTACGGTTTTTCTAAAAATCTCGTGATAAAAATATTCAAACATAACACAAACACTTTTTTACTATTTAACCAAGTTATACTGTTATACTTCGCCAAATGGATTTCTTTCAGTGAAGTCTAAAATACCGTCTGCTTCAGTTTCAATCGTATCATTGTCCGCAAATGCATCTGACAAATCATCAGAGTTTTGGTTTCTCATAGAGTAAACTGCACCAGACTCTCCGCCAGTAATAGATTCTCCAAGAATAAATGCCCCATTGACAATAGAAACTGTGAGTGCTTTAGTAGAAGCATTCCAAGTCTTGACTCTAGCTGTTGTGCCAGAGGTTCCTCCAGTTACAATTTCATTGAATATATAATTTCCAGATCCAACCAAAGGTGGAGGAGCAATTGTAATGGTCGGTGGTGCTGTATAACCGACTCCAGTATTAGTAAGTCTAATTCCAGTAACAGATCCTGCAGCACTGACAATCGCAGTACCAATTGCTGTCGAACCAGAAAGGGGAGCAGAGAAAGTAATTATTGGCGGACTACTTGAGGAATACGATGAACCACCATCTGTAACAGTTATAATTCCAACGCCGCCAGTTGTAGCAATTCCAACCGTTACGGCAACTCCAGTTCCACCGCCACCTCTAACAAGAATTGCTGGGGGAACTGTATAACCTGCTCCAGGATTTGTAATTTCAAATCTATCAATAGATCTTGAAGTTGATAGACCTGATCTGTAAGTAGTAATAGCAACGGCAGTTGCTGTAGTTCCTGGTGAAGTGCTAATTGAAACTGATGGAGTGCCAGTGAATCCATATCCACCATCAAGAATAGTGATATTTCTTAGACCACCATCTGTAAATGTAGCAGATGCAGTTGCAGTTGAACCAATACCGAACAGAGAGAGTGTTTGGATGTAACCAGTTTCTACAAAGTTATTGTCGATCTCTTCTACATTAGTATCAACAACTTCATCTTCTGGTCTAAAGAGTTCACACTTCAAAGTGTAGACATAAGTCTTCTGAAGTTGATAGAATGGTTGTTCGTGCTCTACAAACTTGATTTCAAATACTCTATCCCCAAGAGGAAAATAGATTAGATCTCCTTCCTTTGGTCTTGTTGAAAGTCGGATATTTGATTCGTTTTTAATCAAAGGAGAGATATAATTCTCAAATCTCTCTTTTGAGATTGTCAATGACAGGTCATCTTGATTTTGGATTCCAAACTTTGAAAGTAAAGTTCCTTGCCCCTCATACCCATCGTAGTTTTCTACATATGCCTCAATTGGATATGCATCATCAAACTTAGATTGAATAACTTCTCTAATGATGGTATTAGTATTCAGATACTTTCTAGGAATATAATAAACCTCAACACCATACATTCGCAGTTGTTCATTTACCAACTGCTGAATGAGGTTTTGTTCCCCTGAGGTTCCTTGTTTGAAGAAAGGATTTAAAGCCATTACCCTATCATATCAAGAGGAGGAAGTTCATAAGTGTTTGACATTTTCTCCATCAATTGATCCAGTTCTTTCTGAGCATCATCATAAATTTGTCTGCCGTTAAGTTCAATTCCACCAGGAAGTTTTACGCCCTGGAACTTAATCAAGTTTTGTCCCCACTGCTTCTTAATTAGGATTGTAAGATATTGCTTTAAGAATGAATCGTTATATACTCTGGTATGTGTGGATGGATCGAGTAAACGATAGCAATCAATGATCATATAGTCACCTGCGCTAATTTCGCTCCAATCCATATCAATGTAAAGGCGATCTTGTCTTTGATTAAATCTAATATTCTTAAGAGGATTTAATAGGTAATCAATATCTGATAATTTTGACTGAACCATAGAGTAGTTCAACAAATCTAAAGAATCAAAGTAATAGATATCATTCAAAAATAGTTGATATTTCACACTAAACATTGATCCACTAATCGTGGATGATGCTTGAAGTCTGAATACTTTATTGATACCAAGAACTGATGATGGAACAGGTATATAATTGCTATTCTCTTCAAAGTTGAATTGAGTTGTAACTCCTACAGTTTGAGTTACTGTCTCAGTTGTGATTCCTGCTTTTGCACCATCTCTTGCCCTACCTCTATCAATATCTTCTTGCGTAAACTGATACTTCAGATAAGTCTGAATAACGCCATCGAAATGTCTCTCGTGGAAATATTGGATAGCATCATCCACTAGGTCAGAAATCTGTTCGTCAGCGACGTTGATTTCTAACACTGGAGCTCCTAGTCTCCTTAGACAATAATCAATCAGTTCCTGTCTAGAAGCGGGTTGAGACATTTCCTACAGTTCTCCTGTCTTATTTATGGGGCAGATGAAATGCCCTTACGAACCTCAATAGAACCTTCCACAATCCTGTAAACGGTACTACCATAACTCACAAGCACATCATAATAGTGTCTACCATCATTTAGACTTCTAGTGTCTGTAGATGATAATGAGATCTTAACCTCTCCATCATATGCACTAGTAAATCCAACTGTAAAAGTTGCTGTAGCAGCAGCACCAACGTGCTTTGCCATTTGGGAAGAACCACTGTATCCAGTGAAGTCAAAGGCAGATCCAGCTGGAGTGTTGACAGTAAAAGTATTTTCAAAACTTGCGCCAGTATTGATTACAAGATTTGCTGTTGGAACAGCATCAGACGCAGTGTCAAAGGTGATTGTTCTACTAGACATCTTTGCTTAGTCCTTGTACTAGATCTTTTAACAATGATTTAATTTCAGAAACATCATCTTTCAATGAATTTACTTCATTCTCTAGGATTTGATGTTTCTGTTTTTCTTGTCTAACTCTGTCACCTCTTTTAATTGATGCTTGTTCTAGAGATTCTCTGTATCTCTTATATTCTTCAATTGCTTCAAAATCTGTGTTGCACAAGAGACCCGTGCGAGGGTCTCTTGCCCAATTTTCAACATTCTCAATTGGTTCGTATTCAAAGTGTTCTGTATCCATTTTTAAACAAGAGCAATAACTTTCAGACCAGTGAGTCTTGGGGGATCTGCCTGGTTTCTAGCAGCACACATAATCTTAATCTTGAACTGTTGGAATGGTGCTTGATCATCAACACTAAACTTGAAGGTTTGGAATTCATCCTTCTCCGATCTAGGAACTCTTTGATCGGGTCTACCATCATTGCGAGCTTCATCAATGATCAATCCCTTAGAATCGATATTCAGATAACCTGGGAACATTGTCCACATTCCATTATCTTCAGCACCAGGACTTACGATATTGTAAGCACATCTGATATCAGCACCAGGCGGGAAGTATGCTTCAAGTCTAACTTGAAGTGCAGTTGCTGATGTTGGGAGATCAAGAACTTTAGTTACATAAATGAATTCGTGATCATCAGTGCCTTTACCTCTCAAGATTCTCTTGTTGTTCATATAATTGTTATTGTTATATGGACGGTTGATAATATTATCGGTAAGAATAACAGCAGCTCTATCCAGATCAATCACTGGAGAGATCTTGTCATCAGCACTTTCGAGAGTTACATCCATTGTAAATGATCTCTTTCCTGGGAAGGTAGTGGAATCAAGTTGACGAACTTCGTTCAATCTTGAAGCAACCATTCTCTCAGTCTTCAGTTCATTAATAACACCCCATTCAATTGGTTCATAATCAGCATCCTGGAATGAGTTTTCATTTCCATCAATACTTGTAGCAGTAATGGATCTGAGTCTTCCGCTAATCTTAGTATTCGGGAATACTAACTGATGGAAGTGTGGGGTAACTGCAGAATATGTCCAGTTTTGTGTCAAGATACCCTCGTCTCCGCCACATCTCTTGCCCTTTCTGAATGTGAGTCTTGGGAAAGATCCATCAGCAGAACGATCAATACCCTTCTGAGTTAAATCAATGTCAATATCAAAGAAGTTGTGATCTGATCTAAAGTTACGATTCTCGCCTGTAATAAGATTAGGAATCAAGTCGTGTTCGGTATTAATTCTTCTCAGAGAAATACCATCAAGTTCATATTTCTGAATCTCAGATCCCTCTTCGTGATATGCTCTTCTTGTGAAGTCAACACCACGAGCAGTGATACCAACAAGTTTCTGACCATCAACACCAGTATATTCAATAACTTCATCGTCGATAATTACATATCCAGGATTAGTTGTACTAACGCCAACTCTCTCAAATGTATTGAAGATATTCATAGAACCTGTTACGGTAATATCAGCATTTCCTGCAGAATCAACTTCATTAGTAATTTTTCTTGGTCTCGAATCTGGTTCAATACCACGAAGTCTCACTCTGTTGTCTCTGTCATACATACCGTGACCTCTGGCATAGACTCTGATAGTCTCGCCTCCGTGATACGAATACTTATTGTATGCAGAAATACCAATACCGCTAGGAAGGAATTGTAACACTCCATCACCATCTCTATATGACAGAGAGGAAGCAGATCCAGTTGCTCCTGTATTAGGAACACCATAAACATCAGTTACTCTCAGAACAACGTTGGAACTTACTCCAGTGACGCGAGCCAAGAAGTCTCTACCAAGTTGACCATCTCCGATTGATCCGATGGAAGCAATACCAACTCTTTCATTAAGTTGCCAATCAGAACCACCATCAGTTACATTAATCTGAGTAATAGCACCATTAGTGACGGTAACATCTGCTAACAGACCTGTTCCTTGACGGTGACGAATGCCCCAAGCATTGAGGGTTGTCAGAGCAACACCAACATAAGTCTCAATACCACTGCTAGGAGTAAATCCAATACCAGCCTTGATAATTGTGATTGAAGTTGTGCCAAGAGCAACGCCACCTTCAGACCTTGCAATAACTGCTCTAAAGTTTGGATTCGCATTCTGTCTAATAATAGTACCACGCTTCAGCAATAATGCCTCTGCATCGCTCAGTTTTTCTGACAGAACGACTTTACCTGCTTGAGGAAGAGTTCTGATTGGATTGTCATCAAGCGAGACGATACCTCTATTACCTCTATTAAGTGGAGTGTTATAGAAAGTAGCAGTTCTTGGATTGCTAGTATCAAATCTCGCTCTATAGAGAGTCCACTTGAGATCTTCAAGCAAACTAGGTGTCCAAGCTCCTGCTGCTTGTGATCTGAACAGTGCTCCTGACAGAGGTTGTTGTGCAATCTTACGACGATTTACACGACGAACTGCTCTCAGATAAACTCTTCTTCTTCTACCCGTTCCTCTCTTTTCAAGTCTCAGGCGGAGACCTCTGCTAGTTTCTACGAGACGACCACGAACTCTGAATTCAGCACCTCTGGCAAGATCTCTTCTTCCAGCATCTGTATCAACTCTAGCAACAATACCACCAGGACCAGGAAGATTGCGAACATTTCTAAGTCTATCGACAAATTCACCACGCTCCTGAATAGCAGCAGCACGAGAAGCACTGAGTCTTCTTCTTTCTTGTGCAGTGAGTCTAGTGTAGTCAACATAACCAGCAGTTCTAACGAATACAGATCTGCCTCTGTTATCTCTCAGAACTTCATCATCTCTGATGGTAATGTCAATCTCACCAACTCTTGAAATCCATACTCTGTATCTTCTTGAATCTGTATCAAGAACCAGAGCATACTCCTTACCACCTTCCAGATAAATTGGTTCTTCAAAATCAACTTCAGTCTTATTTCTAGCATAGCGAGATCTACGAATATCGTCGGGTGGAATTTCTACCCTAGATCCTGGGATCACGTTATCAGTTGGAACCCCATTTTCACAAGTACGAAGTTCGGCAGTAACACTAAATCTGTTGTCCTTTCTCTGGAAGTAGAGATCAAACTTAGTTACAAATATTCCTGGAGTTTCGTCAACAGTAAATGTTTGTGCCAGTGGATCTCTAAAGTATCCTTGCTTGACGAGTCTTCTACCAATAGCAACTCTTCTTCTCTCTGCTCTAACAGCAGATTTGTAAAGAATTTGTCCAGCAACTTTAAGAGCTCTCGCAGCAAGAACTTTGTTTCTTACAGCAGCTCTCTGTCCTCTACCAGCAACACCAAATGTATTTGGGTTAGCAGCATTACCTGTCAGCAGGTTGATTTGCCTTCTAAGTTGGTTTCTAGCAATTTTATATTCTGCTCTATGTTTTCCAACAAAGACTTTGTTTAACCATCTGGATTGATATTTGTAAACTGGATGTAAACCAGTATAGACTGGTGTCACCTTATCAACCTTACCATCACACAGAACCAGTGCCGCTGCTTCTGTTCTAGGTCTTACTCTCCATCTGTTGACTCTGCTAGCAGACAGTCTAAATTCGACCAGACCAGACTTGAACTTTCTTGGTTTCCATCTTGGATTTGGAATAAAGACAGACAGGTCAATTACGCCTCCTCTTCTGACCTTGAGGACTCTGTTAACAACTCTGGCAACGGCACCTGAAGTCTGACCCTTAAGAATCATTCCAGGAGCAATGTAACCATAGAATCTTGGGTTTCTTGAACTTGAGAGAGTTGCCAGGTCAACGTTGATGAAACGTGAAGATGCAGTATAATTCTTAGGAATGATTCTGTTTCTTCCATATCCAGTTCTTCTATAAGATAAACCAAGCTTGTACTTAGTTCCTCTTAGAGCTGGATTGCGTCTCCAAGCACGAGTTTGTCCCGTTCTGATGTTGCCATATCTATGTCTAGGATGTGCAACCCTGAAGACGATCTTGGCATTTCTTCTAGGCCAACCCCATCTCCATCTTCTCCTTGGCATATAACCAATAACTCTTTCACCAATTCTAAATACACCTCTCTTCATTCTGATTCTGACAAGTTTAGGAGTTGTAAAACCTGTCATCTGTTTGTCGTTAATGTAGCACCAGACTCTGGCTCTCGGTCTCATCCGAGTTCCTCTTAATCTGAAGTTTCTGCTTCTGATAAATCTGGTTCCAGTTCCTGATGCGAGATACTTCTCTTCAATTCCACCAAGGTTCTTGTTAATAGCACCACGAAGAGCTTTTCTAGCACGGAAAGCAGCAATACCAACTTTAACGTGAGCAGCTGCTCTTGCTCTTCTAACGGCTGCTCTAGCAATTCTACCGACATTTCCTTTCTTATCATTCCACCATTTTGGAATTCTTCTTCTATAACCTTTTCTTCCTCCAATGGCCCTAACTCTTCTAGCAAATCTTTGTCTACGACCAATAACCTCGTCTAACCAAGCACCCCAAACAATTTCATTATATCCAATTTGTGCTCCTTTACCAACAGAGAGTCTAAGTGCTTTGAAGTCACCATACAGTTCGGCATTTCTAACTTTGAATCTCTTGGTAGAAACCCAGTTATCTGTTCTTGGCCATACTTGCAGTTTGCCAAACCAATATGTAATTCTGAAAGGATTGATCCTCACAGTTCTAGAGGCAAAAGGATTGCTAAGATACTCAATCTCTTCATAATCGAGAGTGAGAACATCACCCGTTCTTCTCAGACCCTCTGGGGTCTCACCCTCATCAGAATCATCAAAGTCAACTACTTGAATATCATCTTTATCTCTTGTGCTGTCATCGTCATCTTCATCTGTGATGATTCCATCTTGAGACAACTGCAACGGAAGCATTCTTGTAAAGTGCTTCGGTCTACATTCACCTTCCTCTTTATCGAGAGAAGCTTTGAACTCTGGGTCTTCCTGATCAGCAGTTAAGAAGTCTTGGAAGGTATCTACAATAACACCAGCCTTTGGTCTTTCTACTGGAGCAGGAGCAACCTCAGCACCACCTGAAGGATCATCCTTGTCTGCTTTAATCAGAGTCGTGATCTTGAGGTTCATTGCCTCCTGCTCTTCCATCAGGAGTTTATAATAATATTCGAGTGCCTTGATTCTTCTCTCAAGATCTGCGATATCCTTCATCGTATAACGCTTATGCTCAGAGAGCGTAATCGTTGCATCATCTACATCAAACAGATATGCTGGGAGACCAATGGAAGCAACCTCCATTGCACCGCCATCAAGTTCCTCAGGAAGTTCTGGATCTTCTGCAGATTGTCCCTTAACGACCTGGAACTCACCCTCTGGTGTCAAATACAGTCTGTCAATTCTAGACAGATAGTAATCATATGTTACCGTGATCTGTTCATCTGAAACAAGAATGTTCGGTGCAGAAAGACCAGCAACAGCAAAGTTTCTGCTCTTTTGATCCAATGGAGATAGAGTGCTACTCAGATCATAAGCACCGACTCTTGGGCGATAGTCAATAATATCGCATTGTCTTACATCTTGAGTGAATCCAATTTTATCGCCATAGAATTCTTGAGCATAACTCTCTACAGTGATCAGCTCTCCAGTATCTCCCTCTTCAATATCAAAGGTAGAGTAGATAATAGTCAGTCTATTATCGGGAATTGCAAGACCCTTCTGTGCTTGACCAGCAGTCGGAATAGATCCGTCTGTCTTTGTTTCAACTCTTTCAAGAACTCCATAATTCATGAAGTCTCTCTTACGACCTTGATTCAGTTTATACTGATCTTTAATATCTTTGGCACCCTTCGTGAAATCTTTGCAAAGACCACGAACACCAGACTTACTTGCTCTAACTTGTTCTCCGTCTCTTAATTCACCATCTGAGAGCATTACAACTCTAATGTTGTTCGCATCATCAATTCTTACAACAAGAGCAACTTCTTCACTAGTTTCTCCGAAGAGTTCCTCACCAACAAGAAGATCACTCGTATCACTATTTGGACCATTCAGAGTATCAAACTCAACCTTCGGAAGATCTGGATCATCAGCATCATTTGATTCAATAACTGCCCAGATATCAACAACGTCTGGTTTCAGAAGACAGATTCTGTCATCTTGAACTCTTGTTCCATATGCATAATTTGCATCATAAATCAAACCATCATTCAGTGTGGTACTACCGATACCAGAAGCGGGGTTTGTGGATCTATTAATAGTAAGAATATTTACTGGATTAAAGATCTTTTTCTTTGCCTTAATATTGAACTTTTTCTGAGTAGCATATGCAATGGCATTTGTGTCTTCAGTTTTAGAAAGACCAACCAGTGTAACGCTCTTTCCATCAGTTGAAATTGATACGTTTCCTCTGCTAAGAGGTTCAATGGTTCCGTCAGAATATGACAGAAGATATCTATCTGGTTGGAATGGTTGGAAGAAGAAGTCTGTTTCTGCTGTTGGCAGAGATGCTTGGTTTGCTGAAACAGAAACTGCACTATAGAATTTTCTGACAAAAATATCTGAACCATTCAGTTGAAGATTATCTGCAGGAGACTTGTGAAGAATCTCATACAGAGTATTCTCATCTTTTGGTTCATACTTTGCTCTAGGAGCAATAAGTTGAGTAACCTTGGTTGGAATTGGGGGCAATCCACCTTGGAATAACTTACTTACCGTTGTTACACCAGTAATTTCAACTTTGTATACACCTGCCTCAGACTTCGATGTACCAACAACAGAAGTCAGAGTTGGTTCGGTATTTCCCTCAAGTTTAAAGGAGAGAAGAGTACCAGCTGTAGTCAGTCCAATTGGACTTGTGCTTGTAATTGTAGCGATACCACTGATAGAATCAGCAGCACTAACGGTGTACTCTTCGTTTAAGAAGACTTTTTGTGCTCCAAGAACCAGATCAGCATTAAACGTGTTAATACCAACTGAAGAACCTTGGAAGACAGACTTTGCTTTGTTGATATCGTATGATTCAAACTGAGCAACGCTAATGGCATTATCGTCGCCATTAATCTCAATAGTTTCTCCCTGCTTGAAAGTTCCCTCAGCAGCTCTAATAGTAACAGTGAAACCAGTTCCTACAGGTCCAACAACAAATCCACCTGCTCCACTAGTTTCACCCTCAATGTGAGTACCATCACTTAAACCTAGTTCGTCAATCTCACCATCAAATGTGATCTTTGCATAATTGTCAATATCGAAGAGACGCAGAGAATATTGTGTAGTTTGATCTTCGTGGATACCATCTAAGAGATGGAAGTCATATACACGAGCTTCACCAATTACGTTACCAGAAGCAGTCGTGCTAACACTACCAACCAGTGCGTCGCGGAACTGCAGCGTGATTGTTGTTCCAAAACCAACGACAGGAGCTCCAAATACGTTGTGAACTCTGACTACTGGTCCAACATCAATTGTTACTTGCTCAAGTTCAACTGTAGAAGTATCTCTTGGTTTATTAACGTCAACATTACTGGTAGATAGTTTTTCAATTTCATATCCTTTTACATATGCCTTTCCTGCACCAATTTCATATACCATCAACTCATCTGATGGTGTTGCCCCTTCATCAGTTTCTTCAGTTGGTTTGAAAACACCATCATTTCCTTTGAAGTCGTTCAGCGACTCTTCTACTTCAAGGGTAAATGGTTTTACATAATAATTACCACTCTCATCATAAGTCCTACGAGCCATTTCATCCCGAATGTGCTTATACATCGGGTTTGCAGCCTGGAATTCTTGAACTTCTCCGTCCTTAATTCTCATAATTTCGACGAAGTTTGCATCGTCGAAATCATCAATATCCTTTCTTCCTAAGGTAGCTTCGATTCTTAATCTATCAGCACCAGGAGCAGCATAGTTGTTAAATCCCTGAGCATTATCAAGCAGAGATTCATCATCATAAGCTGTTACAATTTCTTCCTCAACAAATAAACCAACCCTGTGTGATCCATCATTTGAATACTGTTCGAGAACAATTGACTGTTCATCAATATCACAGAAATGACCTCTTAAGAAATAAATGCCATCTTGGATCTCAACCGCAGATCCCTGTGCAACAGCATTGTTTGAAATTAACTTTGCAAATGGAGATCCTACAGGAATGACATTTCCAGCATACTCAATGCTAGACTCTGCAAGAATCAGGTTCTCGCCATCTTTAAATGACTGATTGTTACCCTCATCATCGTCCCCATCATCTTCCATTTTGACGTAGAGGGTTGTAACTCCTCTCTCAGATGATTCTGCAAAGAGAAAATCTACAACTTCAGCTTCTACAGTTGAAGTAGCACCCTTGATCTTAATTTCGTCTAATTGATCAAGATATGTTTCAACATCAACCCCATTGAATTGAGATTCAATTTGAACTGCTGTATATCTGTTATTATATGATACGTTTCCAGGAATTACCTTAGAACCTTCTTTAAAGAAGTGGTTGCCAAACTGCTCAATTTGGTTTTGAAGCATTGACTGAACATTGTTCAGTTCACGCGCCTGAACAGGGTGAGCAGGCTTAAAAAGAACCCGATAGAACTTATCATCGGGATCAAAATCATCAAAATATGGGTTGAAATTGAGGTTAGTTCTGAGGGGCATTGCTTTAGAATTCTAAAATGACTTTGATGTCTTCTTTTTGGTTAACAGATCTCGTTACCGCTGGTCTGTTATCCACATAAATGATATCCCCTGTATACTTGCGTACTTCGGGATTTGATACTCCAAGTTCAAAAGTTTGACCAAGATTATATGTACGATTATTTATCGTGGTTGTGATACCGCTAAACGATGTGTCGATAGCAACAGATGCCGATCCACCATCGATAGTGAAAGAACCATTGTCATCATCAGTTAGAGTATTTTGGAATCTCAAAAGAGTTGTTCCGAACTCTGGAAGAGATCCAGCAGTTTGTGCAAAACCCAGAGTTCTATCTTGCCAATATTTGATGACTCCAGTTGTATTGTCCCAGGAAACCACTCTACCAACAGCAGTAGAACCCAAACCAATGGTTTGAGTAATAACAGCATCTGGTGAAAATACAATGTCAGCAACGTTCTGTGCTGTAACTTTAAGAGCACCAACTGCAGTTGCTCTAGAAAGGGTCAGAATATCAACGGAATCATACGCATATGGATCTTTTACGACTCCAACACGCGCAAATTGGTTACCAGTGATAAAGTCTGGGTTAGTATCATCGTTGTCCATCCTGGCATACATCATAACTCGGTTTCCACCGAGTTCTCTGTAGATGTCTGCTCCGTGACCGCCCTGAGGAGGAACGATTACATTAAAGTTTGCTGGACTGATTGAATTGGTAATTCCAGCATCATCAAGATCTAAAGTTCCAAAGGTATAGCTGTTACCACCTTTTTCAACATCAACTGCTTCAATCTTTCCATCAGCATTAACAGTTACCGTAGCAGTTGCACCACTACCATCTCCTTTGATAGGAATGTTGGAGTAACTTGTGGCAGTACCATATCCAGCACCTCTATCTGTAATGGTAACTACTTTGATTTGTCCACTGGTAGTGGCATTATCTCTGATTGCTTCTGTTGCTGGATTGGTAAACCAATCTCTAGGAAGAGGAATGTAGTTATTCGACTCAAACTTCAGAACGTCTGCTGGGGAAATTGTAAACAGATATTTCCAAATATAACCATCACCGCTGCTACCCGCTGCTCTTGGTTCAAGATCAGTAAATGTTGGTTCATCAAGAGATGGTCTTCCATCTGGATTTTCTGGAGACGTGCCATTGTTCAAACAAATATAAACTCTATAGTCAGAGTTCATTACATAGAAATCGGAATCATATAGATTCGTTGCACCAGTAATCGGAGATGGATTATTTCTACTATAATCTTGACGATACATCTCATAGGTAGTGCCACTACTCCAAGAGATTTTTCTGATAATTTGTCTAATATCACTGCCTTCAATTTTCTTCAAGGCAATCATAGTATCCCAAATATCATTCTCCTCATCAAAGGAATCGATAGGAGACGGTGGTTCCGTATCCCAATCAGAGAGGATCTCCGTGGGATTTGGTAACCCAATGAATGCGTAGTAATTGTTTGTGGTGGTTCCAACACCAGCCACGAAATTACTAGCATTCAAAATCCTTAATTGATCAGTAATAATTGCTGACATTATGCTATTGCGGAAACGGGCAGTTTTTGATTTATTTATGTTAGATTATCAAAGATAATTAGATGATTTGAGTGGTTCAACTCTTTGAATAATCGGTCCAGTTGTTAGTCCACTTACACCATTATCAAGATATGCAGTAAATGCCAGTGGACTTGTTCTAGAGTAGTTGTTAATAACACCCCAAGAGAACTTACCGTAGAAGTTTGAATTGCCAAATCCACTCATACCATCATATGTATTCACGCTAACGGTGATTCTTCTGAAATATGTAGAACCAACACCAACCAGAGTTCCAAAACCAACGGCATAATCATAAACATCAGTATAATCAATAACCTGATAGACATTATCCAAGCAACTGGTTCCAACACCAACTCTTCCACCCTCTCTATCATATGATGTATATCCAGCACCAATTGAGGTCTCTGTAATGACAATGTATTGACCAGTTGTGATTCCAGAGATTGTTGTGATTCCTAGAGGACCAGTTACATCAGATTTTCTCAATACAGAATCATTTGGAATAAGGAGATCAAATGTAATTCCTGTAGTAGCAACACCAACAGATGTTGATCCGATACCAGAAACAATACCAAAATCACCAGAGTATTCAACAGAAGTGATTTTCTCTCTTCTGAGTCTATCTGCCTCAATCAGAATTGGCGGCAATTGAGTAAATGTATAACCAGTTCCAGGTGCTGTCATAGTGATTGCAGAGACTGTTCCAGCAGCAGAGACAGTAGCAGTTGCCTGTGCTCTAGTTGTTGTTCCAAGACCTGCTGCAGCAGCAATACTCACTGATGGAGCATTAATATATCCAAAACCAGGATCAGTGATGTCGATAGACAGAACAGTACCAAAACCAGAGATGATGGCAGTTCCTGCAGCAGCAACTCTAGTGTCCTGATCTACAAGATATACATCCTGTTTTGTTCCCGCAAGATTCTCATAGTAACCATCAAAAATTGTTGCAACAGTATCAACATAGATGATTGTAGTATCTGCTACACCAACACTCTTAAGAATATGAGCTGCTGGTTGAATTCTTGATCTATAAAGAGGTCTATCCTTGGTAATGTATTGTCCATTGATGAAGAGATCTGCTTGCTGCTTACACCAAGTAATAGGTCTTTCAAATCTGTTGTCAGTAGAAATACCAACTCCACTATACGGAGATGTGTTAATTGTATCAACAGTTTGAATACCAGTAATGATTCTTTCCTCTTGGTCAAAGATTCTTACCAGATCGATGGTCGGTCTATTAAGAAGTTGAATAGTATCTCCAACCTTAATAGTCTCTTCAATGTCCCTATCAACAACATCAACTGCGCCAGTTCCCTTGTAGAACAGAATTCTGCAAGTATCGCCCTCTTTAGGAGGTTCTGTAAATGCTACCTGAGAACCACCGTTGAAGATGTATGCTGCATTTGGTTCTTGGAGAATGTCGTTGATAAAGATAATCAGAGTTTGTCTAACATCGATGAGTGAACCTCTCTTAGCAATAATTGAGAATGGAATGTCATCTTTTGCCAGATTAAACACCTGAGTTGTTCCATCAAATTGATCCTCAATGTTATCGAGGATTTCCAATTGTCCAAAGTGCCATCCAGTAAATGAATCGCTCTCTATATTATCAATTGTGATCTGGAACTCAATAAAGTCGTTTCCTGCTGTTGTATTTGTAGGAATACCAGCGATAGATGCTGTATCAATTGTGAGAATTTCGCTAACATCATATCCATAACCATTATTAGTAATTTCAAATTCAATGACTGAAGATCCTTGACCAACGACGATTGTTGCAGTAGCATTAGTACCAATGTTTCTTCCAGTGCTTTCAGCACTGTAGATCAGAGGTACATTAGAGTATCTCTGTGGAGCATCGATAATAACAATTGGAGGATTGGTAAATGTGTATGCAGTTCCAGCAGAGTAAGTGGGATTAAATGTAATCTCAGTGAGATTACCATTGGAAACTGTGGCAGTACCAATAGAAAGAACTTCAGCAGTGTCGAGATCTGTAGATCTAATGCCGACATTTACAGTGACTTCAACATAGTCTTGATTATAGAAGGTTTGAATTCCACTTCTATATCCAGATCCACTATTTCCAATTGCGATCGAAGAGATAGTTCCAAATCCAGAGACAATTGCTGTTGCACCAGCAGAAATCAAAGGTTGATAACCAAATCCTCTAGTTGATCCCACAGCAGCAATAACACCACCAACAGGAATACTACTTACATTCGGGTCATAAGCAACTGACGCGGCAAATCCAGAGAATGTGATGCTAGTAATTCCAGAGGATTCTTCGAGAGTGTAATCGTTCAGAATTCCTGGTTTTTGGAAAATTTGATTAACAACGATCGCAGAGTTATTAGTTGCAATGCCAGTTACATTCTGAGTTTCTGAGGTTAATGTAAATGTCTTGGTAACACCGTCAAATTGTCTTGTCAAACTATCAAAGATGTAATTATCTTCATAGGTGTGTTTTGCAGAACCAGTTACACCACTTCTGATAAATGATCTTCCAGTGAATGTTGAAGATGTTTGAATGCCACTATAATCTGTTTGATTTGGATCAGTTGGATCTTCTTGTGGAGTTGAACCAATTGGTGCTTCAACGAAGTTCAGAGTGTTGCCAACAATATTAAAGTCACCAATTAGTTTTTCTACAGTAGAGTTAGGTGCGTGTACCTGATTGGAAGTTCCCATCCAAGCACGAGTTACCAGGAAGATGTTTGTACTGCCAACACCAACAGAGTTAACTCTAACAATTTCATCATCAATTCTAATCAAATCTGCACCAAAGATTGATGTAATGCCCGACAATTTCATTTGAGATTGTGTCAGGTTCATAGGTTCAATCAAGACGTTAGTAACGCCAGTAGCAACGATTGGTGCCTGAACGTTATTGTCTAAGGTCAGAAGAACTCTGGAGTTTTGATTAGTTGTGGTAAATGAGTGGGATGTTCCAATACCAACACTAGTGATGCTCAAGTAGTTTGGAGATGTTTGCAGTGCCTCTGTTGCAGAAGCAGCAACTCTAATTGAGCGATCATCGACCTTAACGACGTAAACTGTTGACGGTAAGAGACTTGTAGCTCCAATGCCAGGAATGGTTGTAGTCCCAATGCCAATGGATGCTGTATTTCCAACACCAGCAGGATCATATGTGAGTTTTTCGCCAGTTACATAGAAGTGATCTGGAATAATGATCTTGTCATTACTTACATCAACAACATCAGGACTTGCTGCATTGAAGTTTCTAATGAAGATCGGTCTTCCACCATTAAACAAACCGAATGATCTTCTAACATCAGACAGTGTTCCTGTGTAAGTTCCATCGAGAGATTTAATCTTGATCGCGGTATAATCAATCTCTGGAGTTCCCTCTCCAGTCTGAGAAACGATAGCGTGTTGTACAACATCAATCTTATAGTCTTCTCCATCATAGTGTGGAGTGAACTTCAATTCAATTCTATTGTCCTCCTCGGAATTTCTATACAGGAAGACTGTTCCAATTCCACTTTCAAGAGCAGAGTTAGTTTGACCAATGCTAACAATCTTAGCAAATTCAGTCAAATACTCTTCACCACTATCGGTGATTGCCATTGCTTCTTCAAATTGAACCGCACCAGTTGTAGTGTTTTCGATTCTGAGAATGTAATATGCACCCTTATAGTTTTCTGGGAAAGTATGAATTGTGGTGGACCCAATTCCAGCAGACCAAGAAACTTGTCCTGCTCCAAACTCAACCTGGTTGATGGATTCTGTTCCATAACCAACGGTG
>Ga0129342_1000287_pt1 | contig 20257 bp, 11 predicted proteins | sample CPBDNA_5_FD_94426 | JGI IMG/M metagenome (GOLD analysis project Ga0129342, IMG submission 94426) | Freshwater to marine salinity gradient microbial communities from Chesapeake Bay, USA - CPBay_Sum_15_0.2_DNA | ecosystem: Environmental > Aquatic > Marine > Coastal | place: USA: Chesapeake Bay...
AGATACAAATAATTATTCTGGAGATTCTGGAATTATTGTTGGTATCGGAACTACATCTAATCAAACAATATTTGATCTTTTAATACCAACAGACTCTTTCTTAAGAGATAATACTTTAGTCGGATCTGCAATTACTGTTAGTGGAATTTCTACTGGAGATTTCTTCATAGTTTATAATTCTAATATTGGAAGTGCAAGCACATCTATTATTTCATTTAATAGTGATCAAACTGAAATTATTGGAATCGGGACACAATATCTAGATAATGTTTATCAAGTATCTTCCGTAGAAAACGCTAACGTAGATATAATTGGAATAGGAACTACTACGGTAAGAAGAGTTTATGTGAATGCTGGTATTAGTACAATTGATTTTAGCTCTACAGAAATTACATTTGATTCGACTGAATATGAATTCAGCTCTGTTGGAATTGGAACAAGCACTTCAAATTTCTTAGGAATTTCTACATCAAACTATTACGGAAACTTTAGTTGGGGTAAGATTATTCTTTCTGATCCTCTAGAAAGCGATGAATTTAATTCATATACCTTGAGAGGAATTGGTGGATTGTCAACCTCAGCATTTGTGAATAGAACTTCCCCATTAAAGTACCTAAATTATACTAGTTAATGTTTTTTAAAATAAATAAAAGAAAACGTAAGTTACGATGTCAAGAGTAGCAATAAACACTGGATCAGTTGCAAACGACGGAACCGGTGACAATTTAAGAATTGCTGGTGGTAAAATTAATTCTAATTTTTCCGAACTTTATACTTTTCTGGGTGATGGTACGGATTTAACTCCAGTTTGGAGCAAAACTTCCGCAGGAATTAATACAATTTCTAATGTTGGAGTTGGAACAACAAATCCAAGATTCTCTCTTGAGGTTGGTAGTGTTGGTTCTTCTGGTACATCTCTATATGTGAATGGAAATGCCAGAGTCACTGGTATTTTGACAGTAGGATCTTCTTCGATTATTCTTGACGGGTATTCGAATAAAATTACCATTGGATCTGGCGTAACAATTGATGGAAATAGTGGAATTGTAAGTGCATCAGCTTTCTATGCTGGTGGTTCAATTATTGGTGGCGGTGGTGGAAGTGGTTTAAATTATTGGCTAAAGGGTGCTACTGGAATTACAACAACTTCAAACGTTGGTGTTGCAACAGACTCTGCTCCATCAGCACTAACTGTTGGCGGAAATTCATTATTTTCAGGAATTGCAACCTTTAGAAATAACGTAACACTATCAAATCTAACTTCATCTTCAAATACTTTAAGATTTGGAAGTAATTCTTATATCGACCAAAGTAATAGCGATGCGATTACTTTCCAAATAAATTCTGGAACTGACACATCTTCATCAGACTCAAGTTTTGTCTTTAGAACAACAAAACCCGGAATTTCCCCAAATCCAGATCAAGCATATGATGCATTGAGAGTTTACAGTGGCGGAAATCATTGGGATAGATTGGTAAGAGTATATACAAACTTCCACGCAGATAATGATGCTTTTGTTGCTGGAGATTTGCAGGTTGGTGCAGCGAGTACTCTCATTGGGTTGGGAAATACACTCGGCACATTCAAAGTTGGTGCAGGCGGAACTGTAATCACAACAACATCTAGTGGATTTGTTGGTATTGGATCTGCTGACCCAACTGCAAAACTTACTGTTGTTGGTGATGTAAGTGTTGATGGATTAGTTGCAGCAACACAATTCCTAGGTGATGGTTCTGGTCTGACTGGAGTCACTGCTGTTGGTTCTGGTGTCGTAATATTAGATAGTGATGTAACTGTTGGAACTGCAGCAACTCTTAACTTTGGAGATAATTTAACAGTTTCTCCAGTCTCCGCAGGTGTTGTTACTATTACTGGTTCATCATCTGGTATTGCTGGTATTGATACAACAGGAACTTCTTATTTCAATCAGTTAAGTGTTTCTGGTGTAGTTACTGCATCTTCATTTGTAGGTGATGGTTCTGGACTGACTGGTGTTGTTGGATCTGGTAGTGGTGTTATTATTGAAGATAGTGGTAGTCCAATAGGAACTGCAGGAACTATTAACTTTGGAGATAATTTAACAGTTTCTCCAGTTTCTGCAGGTGTTGTTACGGTTACTAGTTCATCATCTGGCATTGTTGGTATTGATACTACAGGAACTTCTTATTTCAATCAGTTAAGTATTTCGGGAGTTTCTACATTTGCAGGTGCTATTGATGCCAATGGAGATTTAGATGTTAGTGGTCACACCGAGTTAGATAATGTTAATGTATCAGGAGTTTCTACGTTAGGAGTTACGACTACAACAAATCTAACATCACAACAACTGAATGTTTCTGGTGTTTCTACTTTTAGTGGCAATTTAAGAACAAACAATTCTAATATTAAACTAGGTGATGGAACTGAAGGTACTGGTAATCAAATCAAACTCGGAAATGGAGTTTCTCCAGATGCCTTTGGTGATACTAGCGATTTTTGGATTTACCATAATCCAAGTTATGGGAACTTGTTTCAAGACATAACTGGTGCTGGTGTTGAAGTATGGACTAGCGAATTTAAGGTTGCAAATCCAAGTAATCCATCTGAAAATGTGTTCTACACAATTATGAATGCTGGCACAGAACTTTATTATGATAGAAATAAAAAATTTGAAACTCTTGGTGCTGGTGTAACAGTTACTGGAACTACCTTCACAAATCAGTTAAATGTTTCTGGTGTTTCTACTTTTACGGGCACAATCACTGCTGTTGATGCCGATTTCTCAGGTAATGTAACAATCGGAGGAACTCTTACATACGAAGACGTAACTAATATTGATTCAATTGGTATTGTAACAGCGAGGTCAGGTGTTAGAATTACTACTGGTGGTTTGGTTATAACTTCTGGCGTATCAACATTCACTGATTCAATCGACGCTAATGGTGACTTAGATGTTGATGGTAGAACTGAGTTAGATACTACTAACATTTCTGAAACTCTTAACGTTGTTGGTGTATCAACCTTTGGAGGTAGTGTTGTCGTAGGTGGTGCAACTACTGCTCTGCTTGTAGATGGTGATGCAAGAGTTACTGGTATACTCACCGTAGGTTCTGGAACAGTAACTATTGATGGAACTAATAATACTATTGGAATTGGTACTGTTACACTAAGTGAGGTAAAAGTATCTCAACTTAATGATCTTACTGGAGATTCTAGCAACTTCTCTGGTGATGTGAATGTTGTTGGTGTTGTTACTGCAGCAACTGTAGATGCAACTACCGTGTCAATTGCTGGATCGGTAACTGCTTCTAATTTCTATGGTAATGGATCTGGATTGACTGGTATTACTACGTCTGCAGATTCTGAAAAACTTTCTGGTCAAGATCCTTGCTTCTATGTAAATTACAATAATCTTTACGATTATCCAGAAAAAATCTGGAATAATGTAAACCAGGGTGGAGTTGGATCTGGTGTAACAATTACTGGAATTTCAACTTCATATACATTTAGTTCACCTAGAACAGTCGCTGGTGTTTCTACAGATAAATTAACAGTTACTGGTCATATATATTATCCAACATCAACGAACGTTGGACCAGAAGTTGATGTTGTTTTACTATATCACGGAACCATTACTGCCGCAGGTGTAAGTCCTTTGGATTCTGCACAAACATTTATAGATCTTGCGACAACTCCATCTGGATTAAACCTTAGAGATAAAATTCTCTTTTCTGTAGCATATCCTCAGGATGCAATTCCAGTTTGGGTTACTGAAGCTGAAAGTCCTTCAGCAGAGTTTCCAGAATTTGCTAACGTTTTGGATATTGATACTTTCTATTTTGGAGATGGTCTTTACCATGCTGAAGCAGCACTTCTTTGGGCAAAAGAAAACTTAAATTCTTACCTAACTTCAGTTGGTGCTGGAAAATCAATTTCTAGAGTATATACTTTTGGACACTCTCAAGGCGCGTACATGGTTCATCGCCTAAACACTATGCATAGGGTTGATGGCGTTATTTCAAATGCTCCAGGTCCTATTGATTTATTGGATAGATGTTCGGGTGCCCAAAATACCATTAACTATACTTGTAATAAAATTAGAGTTGGTTTTGGAACAACAACGGCAGACCCCGATGCATATAATTCAAGATCTCTTAAAGAATATCTAACAGGTACTCTGTCTCCGCAGATATTTACTCAAGCACTTGATGATGATTCATATCAAGTGAATTTGATGCAGACTGTGGTGGAACCAGGAATTAATACATGTACTGAATATGGTCCTGTCGAAATTAAATATTATGCTTCTGGTGGACATACTGCATTTGCAACCAATCCATTGGTACAAGAAGATGTTCGAAATTTTGTTCACTCGGGCATAACAGGATCATATTCATTCTCTAATATTGGAATCGGAACTACAAATCCAACAAGTGTTCTTACAGTTAAAGGTGATACTTCTCTTGAGACACTGAATGTTTCTGGTGGTACTTCTCTTGAGACACTGAATGTTTCTACTGCTTCTACATTTGGTGGAATTACTGCCTTTACAGGAGGAGGTGGAGGAGCAATTACAATCGATAGTGTTGATGGCATCATGTCTTTTGCCGATTGGCAAGTTGGTAATGCCAACATGATTAGAATGGGTGAGGGTAATGATTTAAATATCTACCATGACGGAACCAAGAGTATTATCAGCGACACTGGAACTGGAAGCTTATGGATTAAATCTAGCCAACTTGATATTATAAGTTCTGGCAACGATAACATGGCAGAATTTGTTACAGACGGTGCGGTAAATCTTTATTATGATAACTCCAAGAAGTTTGAAACTACTCCTAGTGGTATTGAGGTAACAGGACTAAATGTTTCTGGTGTTTCTACATTTTCTGCAGATGTAAATGTTGGAATTGATACTTCCGCAGGTATAATATTAACCTCACCAAACGGAACTCAATATCGTTTGATTGTTGATAACTCTGGCAATCTGAGCACAACTGCAATTTAACTGATAAATAAATAAAAACTCCATTAAAATGGCCGCTATTATAACTGATCAACTTCGTATATTAAATGCAAAGAACTTTATAGCGGGAATTGCTTCAACCAGCAATTCCTACTATTCATTTGTTGGTCTTCCCAACCCTACTGATTATAATGTTGATTGGAATACTAATCCACCTGCACCAGTTGATAATTTTAATCAAGAAAACAATCATTGGGATACAATGATTGCTTTGAAAAAAATATCAAAAACTGATGTTAGGCAGGTAATTAGAAAAATAAATTGGTCATCGGGCATTACTTATGATATGTACCGCCATGACATAAGTGCGACGAATACATCACAACCATCAAACGCTGTTGATTTATATTCAGCAAATTATTATGTTTTAAATAGTGATTATCGAGTTTATGTTTGTTTACAAAATGGCACTTCTCCAGAAAACCCATCAGGAAGACCATCTTTAGATGAACCAACATTTACTGATCTAGAACCAAGAGAAGCAGGCACAAGTGGGGATGGATATATTTGGAAGTATCTTTATACAATTAGTCCAAGTGATATTGTAAAGTTTGATTCTACAAATTATATGCCCGTTCCAACGGATTGGGAAACTAGTTCTAGGGAGGCAGCTGTTAGAAATAATGCCTCGACTAGTGGGCAATTGAAAATTGTAACTATAAAAAATAGGGGTGTTGGTTTAGGAACAGCAAATAGAACTTATACAAGAGTACCAATCAGAGGTGATGGTTCTGGGGCAGAAGCAACTGTTGTAATTAATAATGATTCAAAAGTCGAAAGTGTAACAGTTTCTAGTGGGGGTTCTGGTTATACATTTGGTACTTTAGATCTTTCTGCAGGAAATGTTCCAACTGGTACAACTTCTCCAGTGTTTAATGTGATTATACCCCCTCAAGGAGGTCACGGGTCCGACATTTATAGAGAACTGGGTGCATATAATGTTCTTCTATATTCTAGAATTGAAAATGACACAGAAAACCCAGATTTCATTACAGGTAATCAGATTGCTAGAGTTGGAATTGTAGAAAGTCCTTTGAGTTATGATTCGGACAACATTCTGACCACAGATAAAGCAAGTGCAGTTTATGCACTCAAACTAACAGGCATTGGTTATAGTTCTGTCGTATTTAATGCAGATACCCAAATTACCCAAACAATTGGTGTTGGGTCAACTGCTTTTGGTAGGGTAATTTCTTATGACCAAACAACAGGGGTATTAAAATACTGGCAGGATAGATATCACTGCGGTTTTAACACTAATGGAACACAAAATACCTCACCAACCTACGGATTTAATTTACATAGGTTTACTGCAGACATTGGAAGTGGAGGGTCCTTCAATATTATTGGTGGAAGTGCGACATTAGGAATTCAAACAACATTTGGTAGCGAAAGCAATCCCGGTATTAGTACCATAATAAATAGTAGGACATACTACTTGGGTCAACAATTTATTAAGGGTGTGTCTCAACCAGAAGTTCAAAAATATTCTGGTAATATCATTTACGTTGACAATAGACCATCGATTACTAGGTCAACAAATCAAAAAGAAGATATCAAAGTTATTTTGCAATTCTAAGGAATTATGTCTCAAGAAACAAACCTCAACGTAGCTCCATATTTTGATGACTACAATGAACCAGTAATTGGTGGTAAAGACAATAACTATTATAAAGTTCTCTTCAAACCAGGTTATCCGGTTCAGGCAAGAGAACTCACAACTTTGCAGTCAATTCTACAGAATCAAGTTGAGCAATTTGGAACACATTTCTTCAAAGAGGGTGCGAAAGTAATTCCGGGATCAACATCTTTCATTAGTCCCTTTTATTATGTTCAATTAGAAGATAATTTCCTAGGTATTCCAATTGAACTTTATGCAAATCAACTGATAGGAAAGAAAATTAGGGGTGAAGTATCTGGTGTTGTTGGTACAGTAAGAAAAGTATTAAATAAAAATGAATCTGAGAGGGGTGTTTACACCATATATGTAGATTTAATAGATTCTGATTCTAATAATTTTACAAATTCCCAATTTAATGATGGCGAAAACTTAATAACTGAAGAAGCAATATCCTTTGGTTCTACTTTTATTTCTGCTAATGAAGGGTTTGCTAGAACTATTGCCCTAAATGCAGCAGGAAAGGGATCTGCTTTTGCTTTAAGCCAAGGTGTTTACTTTTTAAGGGGATACTTTGTTGATGTAAAAGACGAAATTTTAATCTTAGATCAGTATTCAACTACACCAAGTTATAGAGTTGGATTGGACGTAGTAGAAGAAATTATATCCGCAGATGTTGATAAAAATCTGAGCGATAATGCAAGTGGATTTAATAACTATGCGGCACCTGGTGCAGATAGATTAAAAATAACAGCGTCATTAAGCAAGAAACCAATTGATCAATATGATGCTCAAGGATTTGTAGAACTTGCCAGAGTTGAAAACGGCATTTTAATAAAGATAAACAGTAATACAGATTATAATCTTTTATCAAATGAATTAGCAAGAAGAACTTTTGATGAATCTGGAGACTATTATATTAAGGCATTTAATCTCTATGTAAAAGAGGGTTTAAATAATAATGAAGGAAATAATGGTATATACAATTCTGGTCAGGTAACTTCGAGTGGACTTACTCCATCCGAAGATTTGATGGTATATAAAATATCTCCAGGAAAGGCATATGTCCGTGGATATGAGGTTGAAACTTTAGCACCAGCATTCTTGGATATTCCCAAAACAAGAACAACAAGGACTATTGAAAACCAATCAATTAATTTTAGTTTTGGTTCTACTTTAACTTTAAATAATGTACATGGATCACCATCTCTTGGAATCAGTACATCAACTACCATTAGTTTGAGAAATAGTAGAGTTGGTGTAAATTCTATCAGTCCTGCTGGAAAAGAAATTGGTGTTGCTAGAGTATATGATTTTGCTTTAGAAGCAGGTTCATATGAACTAGAGAATCAGGCATTAAATAGTTGGGATATCTCTTTATATGACGTACAAACTTACGGCGATCTGACAGTTAATGAACCAATTACCTTATCAGTTCCCACTTACATAAAAGGAAATTCTAGTGGTGCTACTGCATTCATAAAAAATTCTGTTAGTGCTGGTGTAGCACTAACAGTCTATCAAATTTCTGGTACGTTTTTCAATGGAGAAAAACTAATTTTTGATGGAACTACTGAAACAAGAGTAAGCACAGGTTTTACCAACTATAGTATTTCTGATGTAAAATCACTTTATGGTATAGTTGGATCTGCCAGCACTTTTAATTCTGATGTCGTCCAGACTGTATCGACATCAATTGGAAATGTAACTATTACTCCAGAATCTGTAGGAATTTGTACAATTACAAGTGCTTTAATTTCATTCCCAGGAATTGTTACTTCTGGAAATATTTTACAGTATACAAGATCGGGATTTTCTGTAAAGTCATTTGCTAAAGTAGATCAAGTCTTTACTAATTCCATAGTGGTTTCAGGTGTAGCAACTGTTACTGGAGTTTGTGATGGCGGTCTTCCACAGGCGGAGACGACAGTTAATGATCTTACCCTAGTAAATTCTAAACTACAAAAAACAAATAACATAGTAGAATCAAGTTTATTTCAACCACTAACAAAAATTAATGTAGAGTCGGTTGATTTGACAGATTCCAATTTGGTAATAAGAAAACAGTATGATGTAACAATACTAAACAATTCAACAACTCCAATTTCATCTGGAACTGACGAAGTTTTCTTACCATTTGATGAAGAGAGATATGTTTTGACCAGATCTGATGGAAGCACTGAAGTCTTAACTCAAGATAAATTCCAATTTGATTCTGGTTCAAATCAATTAACAATAAATGGTCTTGGTTCTAATACTACAGGAAAACTTATAACCACTCTTAGAAAATCTAATGTAACGGCAAAGTCAAAGAGAAAGCAAAGAATAAGTACCCTAATCGTAGACAAATCAAAATATGACTATTCTGGAATTGGATCGACTACAATAAATGATGGATTAACATATGGAAATTATCCATTAGGAACAAGAGTACAAGATGAAAAAATCTGCCTCAATGTTCCAGATGTAACTGATGTATATGCAATTTTTGAATCAAATGACACATCAGATCCAACTTTATCTAAGATGACCATTGCATCTCTGGATGGTCCAACATCGAAAACTGATGATCTTATTATTGGAGAATCTTTTGTAGGAACTATTTCAAAAGCAAAGGGTCTTTACGCTGAAAACATTAATAGTGGTCAAATTTCTTTCATATATTTAAATTCAGCAACTTTCCAACAGGGAGAAACAATTAAGTTTGAAGAATCTGGTGTAAACGGTATAGTTTCTTTAGTATCTTTAGGAAGTAAAAATATATCCAATAATTTTGTGTTGGATAAGGGAATCAAACTTACTCATTATGATTATTCAAGTATAGTACGATTAAAAGATAAAAAAGAACCTGTAAGAAAATTAAAAATAGTATTTTCATATGGTTATTATGATTCATCAGATGATGGAGATATTACTGTAGCAAATTCTTACGACTCATTTGATTATTCCAGAGAAATTCCTTCAACCAATGGATATAGAAGTACTGATATTATCGATGTGAGACCAAGGGTTAATAATTATGCTGTCTCGGAAGGAGCAAGATCTCCATTTGAATTTGATGGAAGAAGTTTTACAAACGGAAATCACAGTTCAAAATTTATTTTTGCGTCAGATGAATCTGAAACTCTTTCCTTTAACTACTACCTACCAAGAATAGATAGAGTTTATTTAACAAAAGATGGTGTTTTCCAAGTTAAGTATGGATCCCCATCAGATACTCCACAAATACCTCAAGAAGTTTCTGGTGCTTTAAATGTTGCAAATATTGCAATTCCTCCATATGTTTATAATGTTAGCAATGTTAAAGTAGATTATGTTGAACATAAGAGATATCAGATGAATGATATCTTCAAATTGGAAAATAGAATTAAGAATCTAGAATATTATACATCACTTTCACTACTGGAAAGTAGCACTGCAAATCTGTTTATTTCCGATGCTAACGGACAAAATAGATTTAAGTCCGGATTCTTTATTGACAATTTCACCTCGGTTGGCACACAAGACAATAATGTTGGTGTGAAAAATAGTGTTAACTTAAAAACTGGACAATTAAGACCTTCCCACTATACCACACAACTTTCGCTTGAACTTGGATCAAATTCAATAGTTGGTTTGGCATCAACTAGCGCACAAAGTCAAGATCAAAGATTCCTCGATGATATTGTTGGCACAAATATCAAAAGATCTGGTAGTGTTTTAACCTTAGATTATAGTGAAGTTTCGTGGTTAGAGCAACCATATGCAACACGAGTTGAAAATGTAACACCATTCTTAGTTCAACTGTGGAGTGGAACTATACAATTAGAACCAGAAACAGATGTTTGGATTGACGTAAATCGTCTCGAACTCAAAGACGTTGAAATGGAAGGAAGCTTCCTCGGCGTAGCTGAGGCAATGCAAGCAGAAATTACAACGTCTGCTGACGGTTCACGACTGGGAATTAGTCCAGTTATATGGGAATCATGGGAAACTACTGGAATATCTCAGGATGTACGACTTGATTTAGATGCCTCTCTCAACACAGCATCATCAACATCTACATCGGTTGGCAACTTTAATACAACATCTTCAAGCTCAACTTTTGATACCGGTGGTTGGACTACTGCTGGAATTCCAACCTTAACAGTCGATTCTAGTACAACAACAGCAGATACAACCACAACCACAACCACAGTAAGCAATTTAGCAGTATCTGGAACTGTATCTTTAACTACTGACTTAGATCAACAACGAACTGGTGAAAGAAGAACTGTTCATGAACAAATAGACACAGAATCTCTAGGAGATAGGGTTGTAAGTCGTAGCATTATTACTTTCCAGCGATCCAGAAATATTGAATTTAATGCTTCAAGATTAAAACCAAATACTCAAGTATTTTCCTTCTTTGATGATGTTGATGTTAATATTTATTGCGTACCAAAACTATTAGAAATTTCCATGACATCGGGAACTTTCTTGGTTGGTGAGGATGTTATTGGGGTAATGCCAGAAGCGGAAAGAACTTCATTAGAAGACAGATCTGCGGTAAGTTCTTCAACTTCAATCGCATTTAGGGTTGCTACTTCTAACCATAAATATGGACCATATAATGCTCCAGATGTTGTTTATTCTAATAGTCCATACGATAGAAATAATACAGTTCCATCTTCCTACTCATCAACTAGTACGACTCTGAATATTGACACTTTCAGTTTACAGAACGATACTCAACCCGAATATTCTGGAAGTATTCTACCAGGCATGATATTAAGAGGTCAAACTAGTGGTGCAGAGGCAATAATCAGTGAAAATAGATTGATTACCGATTATCAAGGTGTCCTTATTGGTTCGTTCTTTGTTCCTGACGGAAGTATTTCTGGAAATCCAATATTTGAAACTGGAAGATCTGTTTTCAGGTTGACAAGTAGTTCTTCCAATTCTCAGATTCCTGGAGTCGTAACAACTGTTGCTGAAGAAACCTTCTATTCTCAAGGTGATATTGATAATACTCAAGAAGTTACTCTTTCTTTGAGAAATGCAAGTGTTAGTTTTGAAGATTTTACTGAAACACAAACTCTTACATCATCTACATCATCTTCGGCTACAGCAACTGATCGAGCTGTTGAGGTTAGTTCTGTTACAACCACTGATGTGGTTGCTTCTAGTACTTCTACTACTGCAGGATACAGAGATCCTTTAGCACAATCATTTATTGTTAGTGATTCAACTGGTGTCTTTGTGACTAAGGTTGACATTTTCTTCAGAACAAAGGACACAACTCTTCCTGTAGAATTCTACATTAGTAATGTTGATCTTGGCGTTCCTACCAAAGAAATAATACCATTTACTGAGATTATTGTTTATCCAGATCAAATTCAAACATCAGAAGATGGATCAGTAGCTACCACAATTCAATTTGAAGCACCTGTTTATCTGGAGTCCCAGAGAGAGTACGCTTTAGTTCTTCTTTCTGATTCTACAGAATATACTGTTTGGATTTCAAGACTAGGTGAATTTGATGTTCAAACCATAGAAAATGAAAGCACTCAAGTTCTGGTTTCTACTCAACCATTACTTGGATCTTTATTTAAGTCGCAAAACGCATCTACATGGGATCCAAGTCAATATGAGGATCTCAAGTTCAAACTTTATAGAGCTGATTTTGTTCCCGCTGGCGATGCAGTGTTCTTTAATCCTAAATTACCAACTGATATTTCGAGATTAACATCCGACCCATTTGATATTGATTCAAGAACAGTTAGAATTGGAATTGGTACAACTATTCAAGATTCTGATTTGACAAATGGTAACACAATTATTCAATTGACTTCTGGGGCACAAGGTAATCTTGTTGGAACAGCAGGAACTATAAAAGGTGATTTAACTATTATTAATAGTGGAATTGGATATACTCCATCATCTGGAGCTCTAACTTTCAATAATCAGGCTTTAACCAATATAGAGAGTTCTGGAAGAAATGCAACTGCTAATATTACTATAAGCAATGGTGTTGCAATAGCAGCAACAATTTCTAATGGAGGAACTGGTTATGCTGTTGGTGATGTATTAACTATATCATCGATTGGAATATCTTCTGTAGGAAGAAATTTAAGATTAAGCGTTTCTGAACTAAATGGTGCAAATGAACTTATTGTAACGGATGTACAGGGAGATTTCGTAGTTGGAGCAGGTTATACCCTCCAGTATATCAATAACTCGGGAACAACTACCAATTTAAACTCTGCTTATGGTGGAAATGTTTTATTGACTTCACCTGAGCAGGTTCTATTTGATGGTCTACACGCCAAAGTTCTTCATAGAAATCATGGTATGCATTCTGGAGTAGATCAAGTAACTATAACTGGAGCAAAATCAAACATTACTCCAACTACACTTGCCACCAATTATTCATCATCTTCGACATCAGATATTGTTCTATCAAATTCAACAAACTTCACAACATTCGAAGGTGTGAGTGTGGGAAGCACAAATCCAGGTTATGTTCGAATTTCTAACGAAATTATTAAGTATACTGGAGTATCTGGAAACTCTCTCACAGGAATTACAAGAGAAATAGATGGAACTAAATCATTCTCTTACAGTGCAGGAGATTTAGTTTATAAGTATGAATTGGATAATGTTTCTTTATTAAGAATCAATAGAACTCATAATTTATCTGATGCAACAGTTTCTGATCCAATCGGACTTGATTATTATTACATTAAAATCAATATGACTTCTGGAACTAATACTACCGATAGGCAAAGTGGATTAAGTCTTCCAAAATTATACTTTGGCGAAAATGGGAAATTTGGACAAAAACAAGTAAACGCCACTTATAACGTTCCATTTGATTTAATAACACCAGACTTTAGCGCAATTGCTCCTAAGTTTACTTCAACTTCCGCATCTGTTAGAACTGTTTCTGGACAGAGTATTGACGGAAATGAAGCACCATATGTAGATAAGGGATTCCAATCAATCTCTCTGACAAGTAAACCAGTTTATTTTGATTCGCCTCGCATAGTAGCTTCAAAAGTCAATGAGAATTCTAAATTGACCAATTTACCTGGTAATAAGTCATTCTCAATGAATGTAAACTTAAATACAAGTAACACAAAAGTATCACCATGTATTGATTTGATTAAAACTAGTGTTATTTTCACTACAAATAGAGTCAATAAACCAATATCTGATTATTCTACAGACCCTAGAGTAAATACTTATACTAATGATCCAAACGCATTCATATATGTTTCAAGTCCAATATCACTGCAAAATCCAGCAAGTTCAATAAAATTACTGATATCTGGTTCTATTCATGAATCAAATGATATTAGAGGATTCTATGCACTTCAAAACGATATATCTGAGGAACCAATTTTTACTCCTTTCCCCGGATACTCAAATCTAGATTCTTCAGGTAGAAAGATTGATTCTTCAGCAAGTAATGGATTGCCCGATGTATTCACTCCAAAAAATTCATCCTATGAGTTTTTACCAACGCCAAGTTCATTCGTAGAATATGAGTTTACTGAGGATAATTTACCTAACTTCAAAATCTTTAGAATTAAGTTAATCTTAACATCTACAAACCAATCTTATCCACCAATAGTTCAGGATTTAAGAGCAATCGCTTTAGCATAAAATGAATTTAATACCAGTAGAGGGAGAGAGAAATCTCTCCCGAGATGTTAGAACAAATGCCATTCTAAACACAAATGAGCAAGAATATAATGCATATTTGGCAAGAAAAAATTCATTGCTAAACGATAAAGAAAGAATTGAAAATTTGGAAAATCAGATTGGTGAAGTTAAGGATGATCTAAATGAGATAAAAATGCTACTCAGGAATCTATCAAATGGATCCAGATAAAATGCAATTAAAAAATTTGACCATCTCCCAAAACTTCTTTCTTCACCAAATCATAAATAATCCTAAGAGGTAGTAAATAAATGGCGCAACCATCTTCAAGACAAGGTTTGATAGATTACTGTAAAAGAAAACTGGGTGCGCCAGTTTTGGAGATTAACGTTGCCGATGAGCAAATAGACGATCTTGTTGATGATGCAATACAGTTTTTTCAAGAGAGACATTTTGATGGTGTTTCTCAGATGTTTTTAAAGTATCAAATAACTCAGGATGATATTGATAGGGGAAGAGCGCCCAATGGAGACGTTCCCACCGCTGGAATAGTTACCACAAGCGCAACAACAAATATTGCAGGATCTTCAGTAACATTTGACTATAAAGAAAATAGTAATTATTTGCAAGTTCCTCCATCTGTTATTGGAGTTACTAAAGTTCTTCACTTTGATGGTACAAACACTGTTACAAATAATATGTTTAGTGTTAAATATCAATTATTTTTAAATGACATATACTACTGGGGTTCAACTGAACTTTTAAGCTATGCAATGGTTAAAACTTATCTAGAAGACATGGATTTTCTTCTAACAACTCAAAAGCAAATTCGTTTTAATCAAAGAATGGATAGGTTGTATCTTGATATTGATTGGGGAAGTGTAAACGTCAATGATTACTTAATTATCGATTGTTACAGAATTTTAGATCCAAGTGATTTCTCTAGAGTTTGGAATGATTCTTTCTTAAAGATGTATCTAACGTCACTTATCAAAAGGCAGTGGGGTCAAAATCTAATTAAATTTCAGGGAGTAAAACTCCCTGGAGGAGTCGAACTTAATGGTAGACAAATTTATGATGACGCACAAAAGGAAATAGATGTAATTATGGAAAAAATGTCAAATACTTACGAACTTCCTCCTTTAGATATGATTGGTTAATCTTATGCTTAATCCTTTTTTTCAACAAGGTTCAAAAACAGAACAAGGATTAATACAGGACCTCATCAACGAACAGTTGAGAATGTATGGTGTTGAAATATATTATCTTCCCAGACTATATTTAACAGAAAAAACAATAATTAAAGAGGTTATTGAATCTAAATTTGCAAATGCATATCCCATAGAAGCATATGTTGATACGTATGAAGGATACAATGGATTGGGAACTTTAATGTCAAAATTTGGCATTCAAGAAATGGATGATTTAATTTTAACAATATCCAAAGAAAGATACGAAAATTATATAAGTCCTCTGATAAAAAATATTCCTAATATTAAACTTTCATCAAGACCAAAAGAAGGAGATTTAATTTATTTTCCTTTAGGTGATAGATTATTTGAAATCAAATACGTCGAACACGAAAAACCATTCTATCAACTTCAAAAAAATTATGTCTATCAATTAACATGCGAATTGTTTAGATATGAAGATGAAATTGTTGATACTAATGTTAGTGAAATAGACGACAATATAATTAATCAGGGATATAGTCAAACTCTCACTATGGTAGGAACAGCAGCAACTGCTACAGCTATTGCAGGTGTTGTTTATGGTGGAGTAAGAAAAATAACTCTAACAAATAGAGGTAGTGGATATACTTCAATACCAAGAGTTGCTATATCATCTGCACCATCTGGAGGTCTGACTGCAACAGGAATTGCGACAATGATTTCAGGATTAATTGATTGCAATGGTATTATATCAGATAAGATTCAGGGTGTTGAATTAACTAACCCTGGATCCGGATATACTGTTGCTCCTGGAATCAGTTTTATTGGCGGTGGTGGTGTTGGAGCAGCTGCAACCACGGAAATTGGCTCCGGTGTAGTTGGCATAATTACTATTACTGACGGAGGATCTGGATATACATCGGCACCATTAGTAACGATCAGTTCTCCCGGAATAGGTACAACTGCATCTGCAGTTTCCATAATTAACTCAGCAGGTATTGTTACTTCAATAAGAGTTATAGATGCTGGAGTTGGTTACACAAGTACCCCCACAATTACAATTGGATCTCCTGATGTTGGAAGTGATGGAACATATATCTTCAATGAAGTTGTCACTGGATCAATAAGTAGTACTACAGCAAGAGTTAGATCTTGGAGTGGTTCTACAAATATTCTACAACTTTCTAATATTTCCGGCGAATTTGTTATTGGAGAATCAATTGTTGGTGCTGCCAGCAGTGCAAATAGACAAATTAGAATTATAAACACTGCTGATATAAATGACCCATATGCACAAAACACAGAGATAGAAACAGAAGCAGATCAAATAATAGATTTTAGTGAAACAAATCCTTTCGGAATGCCCTAACATAAATAGATCTAACTATTTTGCTAATCACTCTACAGAGAGTTTAATATGTTTGAGTATTTTTACCACGAAATATTGAGAAGAACTATTGTTTCATTTGGTTCTCTTTTCAATGACATTTCGATCAAGCACACCAATAATTCAGACGACGTTGTTAGCGTTGTAAAAGTTCCACTTGCATATGGACCAACTCAGAAGTTCTTGGCAAGATTGGAACAATCACAAGATTTAAATAAACCAGTTCAAATGAGTCTTCCCAGAATGTCATTTGAATTTATTGGATTAAACTATGATTCTGGCAGAAAAGTAACACAAACTCAAACATTTATAACTGCACCGGTATCAAACAAAACTCAAGAAAAAAAGGCATATATGCCTGTTCCATATAACATGCAATTTGAACTTAGTATTATGACTAAGTTAAATGATGATATGCTTCAAATTATTGAACAAATCCTTCCATATTTCCAACCATCATATAATATGACGGTTAATCTGGTCGAAGAGATTGGCGAGAAAAGAGATGTACCTGTTGTCCTTGACAGCATAACAATGAGTGATGATTATGAGGGAGATTTTAGTACAAGAAGAGCATTAATTTATACACTTAGATTTACTGCAAAAACATATCTATTTGGACCTGTTCTGTCGGCATCTTCGGATATCATCAAAAAAGTTTCTGTTGGTTTTGTTGCCGCATCATCTTCCGGTTCTGATTCAAAATCTGCATCTAGAGATCTTACTTATTCAATAGAACCTAGAGCAATTAAAAATTATACAGGAACAGTAACTACAAGCCTAGTTGGTGATATTGGAGTATCAGAAACAGAAATTACTGTTGCAGATGCATCATCTATTTTGAAAAATACCTACATTGTCATTGATAATGAAGAAATGTTCGTTAATTCTAAGTCGGGGGATGTTTTAACAGTCGTAAGGGGATCTGACCAAACTGAGATAACAAATCATGTTTCAGGTTCTGACGTTAAGAAGATAACCAGTGAAGATAATCAATTAATTGAAGTTGGCGATGACTTTGGGTTTGATGGCGGATTCTCATGAAAATGACAAAAAAATTTGACGATTTAAATGATACTTTTAACGTTTCTGGCGAAATTGTTGAAAAACATGTAGAATCTATTGAAAAGGTTGAAAAAATCTCATCTTCAATTGATGATGTAAAAAAAGACTATGAGTATACTAGAGGTAACTTATATTCTTTAATTGAAAAAGGTCAAGAAGCAATTAATGGAATTCTTGAACTTGCTCAAGAAAGTGAAATGCCAAGAGCATATGAAGTTGCTGGTCAATTAATTAAAAATGTTGCAGATGCAACTGACAAGTTAATGGATTTGCAAAAAAAATTAAAAGATGTTGAAGAAGAAAAATCAAAAGGACCAACTACTGTAAATAATGCACTTTTTGTCGGGTCTACTGCAGAACTAGCCAAACTTTTAAAACAACAAAAACCAGATGAAAACGTTTAAACAGTTTCAAGAAGAGTGGACGAATAAATATAAAAAGAGTATTGACTGCTCAAATCCAAAAGGTTTTTCTCAACGTGCTCATTGTGCAGCGAGAAGAAAAAGAGCAAAAGGTGAAGAAACTAAATCAAATCCAGTAAGATGAACGAAGACCTTCGCAAATGGTTCGGTAAAGGTAAAAAAGGTGGTGTTGGTGGCGGTGGATGGGATCGCTATAACACCAAAGGTGAGAGAATTGGTAAATGTGCTCGTGAACCTGGAGAACCAAAACCAAAGTGTCTTTCAAAAGAAAAAGCAGCAAAAATGTCAAAGGATGAAATTGCTGCAGCAGTAAGAAGGAAAAGAGAAGCAGATCCAGTAGCAGATCGTTCAGGAAAAGGAGGAAAACCAAAAATGGTATCTAATAAAATAGAAGAGCAATCCAGCGAAGAAAGATATTGTCCTATGTGTAGGAAAAGAGAAAGAAGAATGGATTGTTCTTATGGACCTACTATGTGGGATGCCGTAACTGTTGATGGAGTTTCTGAATCTAAAAAACCCGAACCAGATCATGAATACTCAATGGCAAGATCTGAACTTTCTACTATTGAAAAAGCGGTTAAGCGTCTCAAATCAAAAATGAAGGGTGAAGGTAATATTGAAGCATGGGTACAATCGAAGATTACAAAAGCAGCAGATTATATTGATAGTGCAGCAGATTACTTAGATAGCGGTGAGCATAACGTTCAAGGGTCTATGGATGAAGCAAAAGGTGATCCTTGCTGGGTAGGATATAAGCAAGTTGGAATGAAAAAGAAAGGAAATAAGATGGTTCCCAATTGTGTACAGGAAGATTATATTGAAGAAAAAAATACACCAACTAATCCAAAACTTTGGGCAAAGTGGAAAGCAAAGGCAAAAGCAAAATTTGATGTATATCCTTCAGCATACGCAAATGGTTGGGCAGCAAAGGGATATAAATCTGAAGGTGGTGGTTGGAAATCAGTTTCAGAAGAGACCAAAGTATGTGAAGTATGTGGAAAGTCTCCTTGCGAGTGCTCTCCAAAAATACCAATGGGAGGAAGTTCTGCAAAACCAGGACCTGACAAAAATTATGTAAAACCAATGGGAGAGGCAGTTCGTATTCCTGCCAAAACTGGAAATATCATTCTTGTTACTATTAATTGGAAAGGAAAATATCTAATGATGAAGTTGTTCTTCCCACAAACAACCAAACCAAATCGTCAAGAAGTTCAAGACCAAATTGAAAAAGTTTATCCAGGTTCAAGAGTGCAATCATACTATGTTTCTGATATTAAACCAGGGGAGCAATTCCTCCAAGTTGAAGATTGGCAAAAAGTAAATCGTCAAGATAAGACTGATGGTTTAAGTCAAAAAGCAGTTGATGCATATCGCCGTGAAAATCCAGGTTCAAAACTTCAAACTGCTGTAACTGAAAAGAAACCAACTGGTAAAAGAGCAGATCGCCGCAAATCATTCTGCAGCAGAATGAAAGGCATGAAAAAGAGATTGACTTCTGCAGAAACTGCAAGAGATCCAGATTCAAGAATCAACAAAGCCCTTCGTCGTTGGAACTGTAACTAATGAAAAACTTCAAGCAATTTATGTCAGAGTCAGTAAATATCTCTGGCGATTTCAACGGCAATCTTTATATTAATGGTTCAGAACCAGAAGTGACGAAAGAATCATTCGTTGCTGATGTAGTCTGGGAAGGAAAAATTTATAGAATGGAAGTTGAAGGTAGAATGATGAGCAAGAATGAACTTGCGGAACATCTTCAAGGAGAATATCCTGGAGCAATTGTTCATAACATTTATCCAGCGTCTCAACAAACATCAATAATTAAAAACGTACAAAGATATCAACCAGAAAGATTAACTTGGGGTGAATGATTAATGGCTCAATGGAATAAAAATGAACAAGATTATTTAAATCAGGAACGAACACTTCATGAGGTTTATCTCCGTGCTGATGAGTATGG
>Ga0129342_1000288_pt1 | contig 20208 bp, 16 predicted proteins | sample CPBDNA_5_FD_94426 | JGI IMG/M metagenome (GOLD analysis project Ga0129342, IMG submission 94426) | Freshwater to marine salinity gradient microbial communities from Chesapeake Bay, USA - CPBay_Sum_15_0.2_DNA | ecosystem: Environmental > Aquatic > Marine > Coastal | place: USA: Chesapeake Bay...
GGCCTTTAACGACAAAACAGCCAATCGCCGGTCCATTTCATTCATCGGCGACGGGGGGTTCTGGCACAATGGACTGACCTCTTGGGGGGGAAACGCCGTTTTTAATGACAATGACGGGGTGATTGTGATTGTGGATAATTATTATTCCGCGGCGACAGGGGGACAAGATATCCTGTCATCTCGTGCAGAAAATATGACAAAATCCACCCAACATCCGATCAAACAGGCCATCGAGGGGATCGGGGTCAAATGGGTCCGCCAAATTGACCACACTTACGATGTTGGCAAAGTTCAGGCCACTCTCAAAGAGGCGCTGACCACCCCCGAAACCGGCCCCAAAGTGATCATCGCCTCTTCTGAATGTATGTTAAACCGCCAAAGGCGGGAAAAACCTCTGCGCGCCAAAGCGGTGGCAGAGGGCCGTCGGATCACGCGCACCCGTTTTGGCGTGGACGAAGATATTTGTACAGGCGATCACGCCTGTATCCGGCTGTCGGGATGCCCATCTTTGTCGCTCAAGCAGCTTGATGATCCGCTGCGCGATGATCCGGTGGCTCATATCGACGAAAATTGTGTCGGCTGTGGCAATTGTGGCGAAGTTGCCGATGCGGCCGTGCTTTGCCCATCGTTTTATCAGGCAGAGGTCGTTTCAAACCCTACGCGTTGGGACCGAATAAAACATCAGCTGCGCCAAAGCATCATCACATGGATGCAACGCCGTCAGGACAAGCGGCGATTGGTGTTTTCAGGATCAGACGCATGAACCAAAGCCAAGCATCACCTGATCCAACCCTCTCAGATGTGATCAAGATCGCCATCCTCGCCGTGGGCGGACAGGGGGGGGGTGTTTTGACCAATTGGACCGCGGATTTGGCGGCCAAAGGCGGCTATGATGTGCAAACCACCTCCGTTGCGGGGGTTGCCCAACGTACGGGGGCGACTGTGTATTACATCGAAATGGCCCCTAAATCCGACCGCAGGCCCGTTTTTGCCCAAAGCCCCGCACCGGGCGATGTGGATATTATGATTGCCGCCGAACTGGTCGAAGCGGGACGCGCGGTTTTGCGCGGTTTTGTAACGCCTGATCGCACCACGCTGATTGCCTCAACGCATCGCATTCTTGCAGTTTCGGAAAAAATGGTGCCCGGAGACGGGCGATCCGATGTGGATATTCTTGCACAGGATATTCAAAAATCGGCGCTGCGCAGCGTCTGTTTTGATATGGACAGTATCGCCCTGCAGGCCAAAAGTGTCATTTCCTCAAGCCTTTTTGGTGCATTAGCCAAAAGCAGAACCTTACCCTTTGATCCCAGCCTTTATGAAGAGGTGATCCGAGCGTCAGGGCGAGGGGTGGATCAAAGCCTCGCAGCCTTTCGCGCGGCGCTGAAGTATGAAGAAACCCAAACAGTCTCTCCCCCCGCATCGCCAAAGAAAGGGATAGCCTCTGTCACAGGCCCGGCCCCATTGATCGCGGCATGGGAAGATCTGTCAAAACGTGTGAATGCCATCGCCCCCCCTGCCCGCGACATTGCACGAGCCGGACTTCGAAAAGTGGTGGACTATCAGGATATCGCCTATGGGGCGGAATATCTTGATCATCTTTTTGCTTGGCAGGCCAAGGATGATGAACACCATGAATTCAAACTTACCCAGACGGCCGCAAAATATATCGCCAATGCGATGTGCTATGATGATATTATCCGCGTCGCCGACCTTAAAACGCGCGCCAGTCGAAACACTCGGCTGCGCAAGGAACAGGGGCTTTCCCAAGATGAAATCGCAGAAGTTACCGAATATTTTCATCCCCGCGGGGAAGAAATCTGCGCCACCCTGCCCGCCCGACTGGGCGCTTGGTTTTTTGCCAGACCCAAAGCCTTTGCCCGCCTTGACCGGCTGGTCAATCGCGGGCGGCGCATTCGAACCGACCGTCTGCGCGGATACCTCTTGTTGCGCTTCCTTGGGATTTTAAAGCCCTGCCGCCGCGCGCTGTATCGCCATCAAGAGGAGCAAGCGCACCTGTCAAAACTTTTGGGCACTGCCGCAGGATATGTGAAGGAAGATTACGCATTGGCCGTGGAAATTTTGGCCTGTCAGCGGTTGGTTAAAGGGTATTCCGACACCCATGCTCGCGGTCACTCCAAATTTGCCAAAGTTCTCGATGCAGCGGAAATACTGCACGGCAGAGAAGACGCGTCGGACTGGATATCGCGCCTTCGCGCGGCCGCGCTCAAGGATGAGGCGGGACAAGAACTGGATGGGGCGATAAAGACTGTCCGATCCTTTACAAACACCCCTGAACCGGCGGCTTAAACCAGTGTCACAAGATACGGTCGCGCGCCTGCATCCACAGCCAAGGTGTTGGACCGATGCGCCACTCCCAAAGCGCCATCAATCGATCCATGTCAGACAGTGTCTCCATCCAGTCGGGTAAAGCAGACATATCCACATCGCGATTTATTTTGGCAACGCTGTGGGAGGTTTTAAAGCGCGCGGCTATTTCTTCCGAGAGGCCGTCATTAAAGCAATCATGCACCTCAACAAGTATGTCTGCCGCCTTTAAACTGGGTGATTTGAGCGGATCGAGCAAGGCCTCTTCAGCCCCTTCGATATCGCAAAGCACCAATGTCGGTTGTCTCAGACACAGATCAAAATCCGAATGCTCAAACGTACCGCCAATTGATATGCGTGCTGCCATGACACTGTCATCTTTGCCAAATAGAAATCCAAGAGAATTGATACGCCTGTTTAGAAGACTGTTTTTGCAATTTGGCTCGCCCCCTGGGAAAGTATTTCCCGGTATTCCAACAGCCGTTCTAAAGGTATCCTACTTTTCGGCCCATGGGTCGCCAGTGCGGCAACAAAACGGTTCTGCGGATCATGCACCGGCACAGCGATGGCAACCATCCCTTCCATGAACTCTTCGTTATCCAGTGCAAAGCCCCGTTTTTTTGTCAAAGCCAGTTCTTCTAGAAGATGATCTTTTTCTGTAATGGTATTTCCAGTTTCACGCGTCAGGCGCAATGCGTCCACAAAACCTGTGCGAACAGATTTTTTCAGACTGGACATAAAAATCTTACCGCTTGCGGTACAATGAAACGGCACGTTTGATCCCCGTGGCAATTGCACGCGAAATGCCCAGTCTGTTTCAACACGATCAAGATAATGCATACCGGTGTCCTGCGGGACAACATAATTGACCGTTTCTCTGGTCTTGGACGCGACATCCGTCAAAATCTGATGGCGTGCCATATGAACATGCGACATGTTCAATAGGCCGGAGGCGATAGAGCGAAGCCGCCGCGTCGCACGGAATTTTTTCTCATTTGCATCCCGCATAAGAAACCCTTCGCCTTCCAATGCGACCAAAAGCCGGTGGATTGTCTGATAAGGCAAATCAATATGCGCGTGCACCTCTTTGGCTGAAAGCGCCTTTCCAGAATTTGCAAAGACCTCAAGAAGCAAGAGCGTCCGTAAATTCGTGGCAATTCGGGAATTTTCAGACATTTTCAATTTCCTCTTGCTTTTACCCTTCTTTAGCTCTTAGGCTATTTTTTACGCAAAAACGAGACTAAAAATCTCATTAATTGAAAATTTTGACAAAATGACGTTTGATTTTGTAGTTATAGGTGCTGGATCAGCTGGATGTGCTGTCGCCTCGCGTCTCAGCGAGAACGGTAAATATCGTGTTGCCTTACTCGAAGCAGGCCCCAAAGACACCAACCCATGGATCCATATTCCGGTGGGATATTTTAAAACCATGGGGAATCCGAAATCAGACTGGCAATATGTGACCGATCCCGATGACGGGTTGAACGGTCGCGCCATTCGCTGGCCCCGTGGTCGGGTGCTTGGCGGGTCAAGTTCCATCAACGGATTGCTTTTTGTGCGCGGTCAGCCGCAGGATTTCGATCACTGGCGTCAACTTGGCAATATCGGCTGGGCATGGGAAGATGTTTTACCCGTCTTTAAACGCCTTGAAACCTGGCATGGGGGCAAAGGCGCAAACGATGCATTTCGTGGTGCGCAGGGGCCGCTGTCTGTGTCGCCCACAGCCGTTAAACGCGATATTGTCGATTATTGGATAAAATCAGCTGTCGCTGCAGGATATCACCAGAACGAAGATTATAACGGCGAGACCCAAGAGGGCGTTGGATATTTTCAATTGACCCTGCATCAGGGGCAACGGTGCAGTTCGGCCAAGGCCTATCTCAAACCCGCGCGGGATCGCAGAAATCTGCATGTCCTCACCGACACACAGGTCGAAAAACTTGTCCTGCGCGAGGGCCGTGTTGTGCAGGTATTGGCCAGATCCAAAGGTCAGGAAATATCATTGGACGTGGAACGCGAAGTTGTGCTTTCCGCGGGGGCAATCGGTTCACCACATATTCTGATGGTTTCGGGCATCGGTCCGGGGCAGGAACTGGCAAGTTGGGGAATACCAGTGGAACGCGATCTTTCTGGTGTGGGACAAAACCTTCAGGATCATCTTCAGGCACGCCCAATTTTCAAAACAAACCTCAGCACCATCAACACGGAAATCAAAAGCTGGGCGAGAAGGGCCATGATGGGCCTTGAATATGCGTTCAAACGCACCGGCCCCATGACCATGGCTGCCAGTCTGGGAACTGGGTTTTTGAAAACCCACCCTGACCTTGAAACCCCCGATATTCAATTTCATATCCAACCCTTCAGCGCGAATAATGCAGTGGAGGGCCCGCATCCATTTTCGGCGTTTACCGCCTCGGTCCTGCAATTGCGTCCTGAAAGCACGGGATGCCTGAAACTCAAATCCGCAGACAGCCGAATTCACCCCGCAATTCATCCGAATTATCTTTCCACCACGACCGATCAAACTACCATTGTCAAAGGCATTCAGATTGCGCGCAAAATCGCATCTCTTGACCCTTTGAAATCCCACATAACCGAAGAATACGCGCCAGGACGCGAAATTGCCCATGATGATGAGGCGGGGACCTTGGAATGGGCGCGCAACACATCCGTGACGATTTATCACCCCACGGGAACCTGCAAAATGGGAAGCGACCCGATGAGCGTTGTGGATGCCCGCCTGCGGGTACACGGTATCAAAGGATTGCGTGTGGCAGATGCATCAATCATGCCGACCATCACTTCTGGAAATACCAATGCGCCTTCCATCATGATTGGCGAAAAAGCATCTGATATGATTCTGGAGGATTTGCAAAACGCTGGCTGACGCGATCCGCTGGAAAAGAGAAAACCTGTTTCGGGCAACCCATGAAGCCCAGAAATCCACCACCATAAAGCCTTCGAATGGCCGGTGGAACACCTTAAGAAGGCAATAAAAGGGAGTATGAACTTTGTTGAAACTGAATAAGCTACTGAAAGGCGCTGCTCTCACCGCGGCGGGTCTTTCGATCACAGCCTCGGCCGCATTTGCGGAAAAGGTATTGCGCATCCAATCTGTTTTGCCCAACACCGCTGATGAGGTGGTGATGCTCAAAGATTTTGGCGCGGATGTTGCAGCGCTGACAAATGGATCTTTGGTCATTGAGGTGCTGCCTGCCGGAGCTGTCGTTGGCCCAAGGGACATCATTGATGCCGTGGATGCAGGTCTTGTCGAGGGTGGATTTGGCTGGACCCATTACTGGGGTGGTAAACATGTTGCCGCAAACCTCTTTGGCGCGCCTGTGGCTGGGGCCGGTGTTGGTCTTGATGCGCTCGCGTTCTTGTCATGGTTCCAATATGGCGGCGGGAAAGAGCTTTATGACCGCCTGTGGGATGAAATGGGTGTGAACGTCAAAGGCTTTATGCTGCAGCCTGTAGGTCCAGAAGCTCTGGGTTGGTTCCCAGAACCTATCAAAACCATGGATGATTTCCGTAAAATGCGCTTCCGTGCACCTCCCGGTATGGTCGGTGCGGCCTATGCAGACATCGGTGTTCCAGCCGTTGCCATGGGTGGCGGGGATATCCTTCCTGCGCTTGAAAAAGGCACAATCGACGCCGCCGAATGGTGCTGCCCGAAACCAGACTCTGTCTTTGGTTTTCAGAAAGTGCTGAAACACTACTACCTCCAGGGTCTTCACCAAGTGGTTGTGAACGCCGATATGTATGTAAACGGCGATTTTTATGACAGCCTCACGGATCTGGAAAAGAAAGCGCTCGAAGTCGCGGCCAACGCATCTTTGTCAAAATCAATGTCCTACCGGATAATTGAAAACGGCAAAGCGTTGAAAGATCTCACAGACAACCACGGTGTTATCCTCGAAGATACGCCTGCAGATTATTTCACCGAATATATGGCCGCCGCCAAGAAAGCGCTTCAGGCCGCCGCAGATGAAAACGCGTTTTTTGCAGAAGTCTGGCAGTCCCAAAAAGACTTTGCAGACGTCGCTGTTCCCTTCTGGGCCGGTGCACAGGCGTCAAACGCTGGATTGGGTAAGGCACACGCCGACACGCTCAAAAAATAATCCACTCCTCGTACGGGGCCTTTTTGGTCCCGTACGTCTTTTTCGACAAAGGCGCATGATCTCAAAACAGATCGCCTTTTTCCAAAAAGACGCCTAGAAGGGCAGAATTTAATGGGAGGACTGGGATGGCCGCCGATACGCCAAATCCCCAAGAGCTTGACATCGCGGATGAGCTGATCGCCGAACGTCGGGCCGAAAAACCGGGGGAAACACCCGAAGACATGACGCCTTGGCAACGCCCGATCACTGCCTTTATCGATGTGGTCAATTATCGCGCCGGTCAGTTTTTTGCCCTTCTCATGGTGCCGCTGATTGCAGTGGTGGTCTACGAAGTCCTGTCCCGAAATATCGACGCCATGCTCATTGATGCAGAGATGGGATGGCTCGGCAAAGCGCTTGGACTTGGACCGACGCTTTGGGTCTATGACACAAGCCGCATGATCAGCGGCGTGCTTTTCATGGGGGCCGCAGGATATGGATTGATGCGCGGTGTGCATATTCGCGCAGATTTTCTCTATCGAAACTGGTCTGACAAAACCCAAGCTACGGTGGATGCCACCCTCTATCTGTTGTTTTTCATCCCCTCCATGATCTTTTTCACCATCGTCTCTGCAAAATTTTGGTGGCTTGCCTATTCTACCTCGGAAACCATGCAAATCGACAGCGCTTGGGGTCCGCTTCTCTGGCCTGCCCGCACGGCCATGCCAGTCGGAGGATTTTTACTGCTTATTCAGGGAATACCCGAAATTTTCCGTGCCCTCCACAAAATGGGAAAGGACCGCGAGCGGCTTTTTGTCAGAGCGTTGCCAATCTATGTTATCGTTCTGCTTTGGCTGGTACTTGCGGTTTTTACCCCTGATCTTGTTCCGGGTGGAGAATGGTTTACCGATCTGATGAAGGCCCGCCCCAGCCTGTCCAAACCCACCATCGGTTTAATCATGCTGACCGCCATGTTGTTCGTGATTTTCATCGGTTTTCCGATTTCTTTCACGCTCATTTTTCTGGCCTTTATCTTTGGCATTTGGGGCGCGAATTTTAAGCTGACAACGCTGCTTTTCACGCTCAACACCAATTCCACAATGCTCAATGATCAGCTCATGGCGGTTCCTTTATTCGTATTAATGGGCATTGTTATGGAAACGGCGGGGTTGATGGAACGCCTCTTTGCATCCATTCAGATGATCATGGCACGGGTGCGCGGCTCTCTGTATATTGCCGTATTGATTGTTTCGACGATTTTTGCCGCCGCCACAGGTATCGTTGGTGCGTCCGTCACACTTTTGGGCATCATGGCCGGCGCCACGATGAACCGCGCAAAATATAATGTCCAATTGGCAGCCGGTACCATTACCGCCGGCGGAACGCTTGGTATTTTGATCCCGCCTTCCATCATGTTGATCGTGATGGGCCCCGTTTTGGAAGTATCCACGCTGGATCTTTTTCGTGGCGCATTTATTCCGGGCGCACTTTTGGCGAGTTTGTACCTGATTTACACACTTGTGCGCTGCTGGATCAATCCAGAGCTTGGCCCGATCCTATCCGAAGAAGATCAACCTGAAACCTCTAAATTCTATGGTGCCGAAGTTGCTCTTGTGTCATTGGGGATCCTAACCCTCTGTCGGATTTTTGGCCTTGGCCTGAGCGGAATTTTCGGAACCTATCTGCCCTTTGGCGGGTTTTTTGTCCTCGCCGCGGCACTTGGGCTGACTTATCTGGCCTATCGAAATCTGAACATTTTGCGGCTTCTTGTCCCGCTCACCGTGATTTTCCATGTCTGCGTCAGCGTGGCAAACTCTGGCTTGAGCCTTTGGACGTTTGTCTTTTGCGGCTTTGTGGTGCTCTTGGCGCTGCTTGGCGCCCCTATTTATCGCAAAGAGGCGGCATCAGATTTTTATTTCTCCTATGTTTGGGACGAATTTTTTGCGGGGCTTATGCCGCCTACTATCCTGATCTCTTTTGCGCTTGGCTCAATTCTTTTAGGCTTTGCCACCCCCGCCGAAGCTGCGGCTATGGGGGCTTTTGGTGCGATCCTTCTTTCGCTGGCATACCGCAAATTCACGCTTGGCGGATTTTTTGAAAGCATGATCAAAGCGCTGGAAATCACCGTGCTGATCATGTTCCTTGTTGCCGCATCCAATTTTTTCGGTGCTGAATTTTCGAGCCTTGGCACGCCAAAAATGATGACAGAGGCCTTATTGTCGCTTGATATGTCCCCTTATGTGGTTCTTATCCTGATTATGGCCCTCATTTTCCTTTTGGGTTGGCCTCTCGAATGGGTGCCCATCGTGCTGATTGTTGTGCCCATCCTGCTTCCGACCGTGATTGCACTGGACTTGGCGTATTTTGACAGCACCTACGATATGCTCGTGTGGTTTGGTATTCTGGTGGCGGTTAACCTGCAAACGGCTTGGCTCAGCCCGCCTGTTGCCCTTTCGGCGTATTTCCTCAAGGGTGTTGTGCCAAGCTGGGACCTCAAAGATATCTACTTTGGTATGATGCAATTCATGGTAATCCAACTTGTTGGGTTGGCGCTGTTGTTTGCCTTCCCGCAACTTGTTCTGTGGTTGCCAAAATTTTTGTCGGGATGATAAGCATCCAGTAGAAAACAGATTTCTCTTGAAACCCGACGAGTCGATCAAACTGTAAATGGAGTAAACATGCGTCGTGAATATTTGAAAAAAGCGACTTTGACATCAAAATGTGATGCCAGCGAAACCAAAGACATCGTGCGCGCGATTTTGGATGATATAGAGACCGGCGGGGACGCAAAAGCACTGGAATATTCCGCTAAGTTTGATCAGTATGACGGGCCTATTTTGCTTTCTGAAGCGGATATAGAGGCTGCAATTGCGCTGGTGCCGGATAAACTCAAGGCCGATATCCAATTTGCACATGAAAATGTGCGCCGCTTTGCTGAAGCACAAAAGGCGACAGTTGCAAATTTCGAAGTCGAAGTTGTTCCCGGTCTCATCGCCGGACAGAAAGCCATCCCCGTGGATACGGCGGGATGTTATATCCCCGGCGGTCGCTACAATCATATAGCAAGCGCAATTATGACAGTGACCACCGCCAAAGTGGCGGGGTGCAACAACATCATTGCCTGTTCCCCGCCACGTGCAGGGGTTGGGATTGCACCAGCCATCATCTATGCCGCCCATATATGCGGCGCGGATAAAATCCTCGCCATGGGCGGGGTGCAGGGGGTTGCATCGATGACCTACGGGCTGTTTGGTTTACCAAAGGCAAATATCCTTGTGGGTCCGGGCAATCAATTTGTCGCCGAAGCCAAACGGATGCTTTTTGGTCGCGTCGGGATTGATATGATTGCCGGTCCAACCGACAGTCTGATCCTTGCCGATGAACAGGCAGATCCTTTTGTTGTGGCCACCGACCTCGTCAGTCAGGCAGAGCATGGATATAATTCGCCCGTCTGGTTGGTGACAGATCATCGGGCTTTGGCAGAAGAAGTTCTCGCCCTTGTGCCCAAACTGATTGATGATCTGCCCGAGTTGAACCGCAACAACGCCTCTGCCGCGTGGCGAGACTACGCAGAAGTCATTCTTTGCGAAAATCGCGAAGACATGGCAGCGACGTCAGACGAATACGCGCCCGAACACCTGACGGTTCAGGCAGACGATCTTGACTGGTGGCTTGACCGACTCAGCTGTTATGGATCGCTTTTCTTGGGCGAAGAAACCACCGTATCCTACGGAGACAAAGCCTCCGGCACAAACCACGTGCTCCCCACGTCCGGCGCCGCGTCCTACACCGGGGGATTATCTGTCCATAAATATATGAAGATTGTCACATGGCAGCGCGCCACCCGTGAAGGATCAAAACCCGTGGCACTTGCCACCGCGCGTATATCCCGACTGGAAGGCATGGAAGGCCATGCGCGTGCGGCTGACGTGCGCCTCGCCAAGTATTTTCCACATGAAAACTTTGACCTCGTCGGGGTGGCAAGCGATGTTTGAGCTGGTCCCCATGCGTCAGATATTGGATTTTCCGACATGAAGGCGCTTGTTTACATCGGACCAGAGGCATTGGACCACCGCGATGTCCCCGACCCAACACCCAAAAACGGTGAGGTTCTGGTCAAAGTGGACAGTGTGGGGATTTGCGGATCTGACATGCACGCATTCCTTGGCCATGATGAACGCCGCCCTGCCCCTTTGATCCTTGGTCACGAAGTGGCCGGAACCATCACAGGCGGTCCGCGCGATGGCACACGCGTCACAGTCAATCCTCTCGTGACCTGCGGCACCTGTCCTTTTTGCATCGCCGGACAAGACAACCTTTGCACCACGCGTCAGATCATTTCCATGGCCCCCCGCGACGGCGGCTTTGCTGAATATATCACCATGCCGGAGCGCAATCTTGTCACCGTACCAGATGATATCGCGCTCAGTGTTGCGGCACTGGCAGAACCGATTGCCTGCGGCTGGCACGCAGTGCGCAAAGCCAAAGCCGTTTTGAACAGAAAAGACCGCGATATTCGCGCTTTGGTGATCGGAGGGGGGGCAATTGGCCTTGGCGCTGCGCTCAGTTGTCACGCACAAGGGATCAAAGACGTGCTGATCGTGGAGCCGAATGATTTGCGGCGCGCGTATATCTCAACCCATTGCGCCCAACGCTTAACAACACCACAGACCATCCCCCCACAGACAGAATTCGATCTGGTGGTGGATGGTGTCGGGTATGAAGCCACCAGAAAACTTGCTTCTGAATATGCACGCTCCGGTGGGGTAATTGCCCATATCGGACTTGGATCAAACGCAGGGGGATTGGATGTGCGGCGTATGACGCTTCAGGAAATCACGTTCATAGGAACCTATACCTATACGGCTGAGGATTTTCGCGACACGGCAGAGGCGATTTTTGACGGACGGCTCGGACAACTGGATTGGACGGAACAAAGACCCCTGAAATATGGGCAAAAAGCCTTTTCCGACATTCGCTCAGGGGTCGTTGCCACGCCAAAAATCATCTTAAGCCCAGAAATGTGACTTGGTTGATTGCCAGCGCAGATTGCAACATGTCAAACACTGCCAAAGATGCGCGTTTTGTTTTCTCTGGATGGATACCTTTAACCGCCCGGACGCATTTAATTTTGCCACATTGACAAAAAAGGCGACATGCCCTTGCGCTACAGATGCGCCAAGAGCGCCTGCAGCGCGGGTTTGAGCCGCGCGGCATCCGTGTCTTTGAGAATGCTCAGCAATTTTTGTTCGTGTATTTTTGCGTCTTCAACCAATGACTTTGCCAGCCCTTTGCCCGTATCTGTCAGATGCACTCGAACGCGGCGGCGATCCTCTGGATCAATGCGCCGTTCCACCCAGCCCTTTTGATCCATCTGGTCCAGGATTCGCGTCAGCCGCGATTGTTCCATCAATGCGTAATCCGCCAGTTTTGTGGTCATCAGCCCGTCCTGATCGTAAAGACAGGCAATGACCCGCCATTCAGGAACCCGCAAACCCTTGTCGCGGACAATCTTGTGAAACTGCGCGCTTGCCGCATCACTTGACGCCGCAAGCAGGTACAAAAGGTAGGAAGATACAAACGCTTCCGAAGTTTGATCTGCTTGTGTCATTGGGCCTCCGATCATCTGGTTTTTTTAAGGTACTCTCCCAAGGACGGCAGAGATCAAAAAACTGCTTGCCCTTTTATATGAAAATTCATATAATTTTTCAAGGAGGTTTCTTAGCATGCTTAATCTGCAGCTTATTGAAACGCAGGACGTAACAGATCAGGTGCGCCTTTTGGAATTCCAAAATTTTTCGGGCGACGCCCTGCCAGCATATAGTGCCGGAGCACATATTGATTTTGAACTGGATGTGATTGGGGCGCGTGCCTACTCTCTCATTGATTGGGCTTTGGAAGAAAAGCATCCCCGTACCTATCAAATCGCTGTGCAGCGTGAAGACGACGGAGCAGGCGGATCAAAGGCAATGCATCGGCTTGAAATCGGGTCCATTTTGCAGGCCAGCCATCCCAAAAACGATTTTGAACTCATCAAAGACCGCTCAGAAGTCTTGTTGCTCGCCGGAGGGATCGGTGTCACACCGCTGATTTCAATGGCAACGCAGCTTGCCTTTGAGGAACGCGCTTTTCGTTTCCACTACAGCGCCCGCACTGAAAAACGCATGGCGTTCAAAGACAGACTTGATGCGGTTTTTGCACCACAGATGTCCTTCCACTTTGACGACAAAATCCCCCTTGATTTGACCGACCTTATGCAAAATCAGCCAGCGGGAAGCGCGATTTATATCTGTGGACCCAAAGCCATGATTGAGGCGGCGCGCACCGCAGCAGAAGCTGCGGGACATAGCAGCCAAAATATTCATGTAGAGCTATTTTCAACGCCTCAAGACAGTTCAGAAGATACCCCCTTTGAAGTGGAAATCCACAGCACCGGAGAAGTGTTCACCATCCCCATAGGCCAATCGATCATTGACGTGCTGAGCACAGAAGGCAAAGATATTCTATATGACTGCCAACGTGGTGACTGTGGTATTTGTCAGACCGATGTGATCAGCGGAGTCCCTGATCACCGCGATGTTGTGCTGTCTGAGGCAGACCGCCAAGCGGGCAAAGTCATGCAAATCTGCGTAAGTCGGGCCAAATCGGCGCGCCTTGTGCTGGATCTATAGCGGAGGAAAATCATGTCTGAACGGCATCATCCCCTAAGTGCAGAAGATATTGATGCGATGATTGAGGGCCATCAGGTGCATCGGGATGTCTATACCAGTCAGAGGGTCTTTGACCTCGAAATGCGCCACCTTTTTGCGAATACTTGGGTCTTTGTAGGGCATGACAGCCAGACGCCCAACAAAGGCGATTATTATACCACACAGATCGGTAATCAGCCCGTAATTCAAGTGCGCCACAGCGATGGCGAGATCAAGGTTCTTCACAACAGGTGCCCCCATAAAGGCACCAAAATCGCGATTGACCGCGAAGGCAACACCGGAAAGTTTTTCCGCTGCCCCTATCACGCGTGGTCGTTTAAAACCGATGGCTGTCTTTTGGCAATCCCGTTGAAAAAAGGGTATGAGGGCACGGGGCTTGAAAATACAGACAACGCCAAAGGGATGAAACCGGTTGGCGCGGTGAAAAACTACCGCGGTTTTATTTTCGCCCGTCTGACCGAAGACGGCATCAGCTTTGAAGATTTCTTTCTCGACAGCCTATCCTCGATTGACAATATGGTGGATCGCTCCCCTGCAGGCCGGTTGGAGGTCGCGGGCCCCCCGCTTCGCTATATGCACAAATGCAACTGGAAAATGCTGGTCGAAAACCAGACCGACACCTGTCATCCGATGGTCGCCCATGAAAGCTCTGCCGGAACGGCCGTGAAAATCTGGGAAGAACTGGGAAATCCGGAACCCCGCCCGCCTGCGATGCAAATCATCGCGCCCTTCATGTCGCCTTATGAATTTTTTGAAAACATGGGCATTCGCACATGGCCCAACGGACATGGTCACACAGGTGTGCACCATTCCATCCATTCCGATTATTCTGCAATCCCGGGATATTTTGAAGCGATGTGTGACGCCTATGGCGAAGACCGCGCCAAGGCGATTCTGGACGAAAACCGCCATAACACGATTTATTTTCCCTCTATCATGGTCAAAGGCCCGATACAGCAGCTGCGCAATTTTATCCCCCTTGGTCCGGATAAAACGCTGGTGGAAAGTTATATCTACCGCCTTGTGGACGCACCTGACCAGCTTTTGGCGCGCACGGCAATGTATAACCGGATGATCAATGCACCGACCTCTATCGTGGGACATGATGATCTTGAAATGTATGAACGTGCCCAAGAAGGATTGATGTCGGACGGGCTTGAATGGGTGAACCTGCAGCGGCTTTACCCCGTCGACGGTGAGGATTTTTCCGAAGAAGCCGTTGAAAACGGCACGACAGAGCGTCAGATGCGAAACCAGTTTGACGCCTGGCGCAAATTCATGACCGCCACGATGAGGCACTGCGCCATCGGTACGCCGGAGGCCGCAGAATGAACCCTGTCACCAAAGAAGAACTGATTGATTTCATCTACACCGAGGCGCGACTGCTGGACGAAGGACATTATGACGATTGGCTCGCGCTTTGGCTTCCGGACGGGCATTACTGGATGCCGCTGGACTATAAACAAAGCGATCCGCATCTGGTCACTTCGCTCCTATACGAAGATATGTTTATGCTGAAATTGAGGGTGGAGCGGCTGAACGGCGCGCGCACCTTCAGCCAAAAACCCAAAAGCCGATGTCACCACGTCATCCAACGCCCCTTTGTGGATGAGATGGACCATGAGGCCGGGCGGTATGTCACCAATACCTCCATGCACTACGTGGAAACGCGCCTTGATGACCAGTTTCTGCTCGCATTGACGGCAACGCATGAATTGAAACATGTCGAGGGGCAATTGCGGATCGCCAACAAACGGGTCGATCTTTTGAATTCTGACGCCGCCTTTGGAAACATCCAGCTTCTTCCATGACCAAGATGCCCCCTGAAACCGTATTTGCCGCCTTTGAACAGACCGCCCTGCGCTGGCCCGAACGGGATTTTCTGACGGTGATGCCGGACACGGCAGCGGTTTACGGAATCCCTGCGGGCACCATCAGCTATCACACGGCGTATCAAGAGAGCCTTACACGCGCAGAGGCCTTTGACGCCGCAGGCTATCGACGCGGTATGCGCGTCGCGGTTTTGCTGGAAAACCGGCCCGATTATTTTCTCATCTGGTTGGCGCTGAACCGGCTTGGCGTCTCCGTGGTACCAATCAATCCGGACCTGCGACAAAGCGAACAAACCTACCTGATCGGCCATTCAGAACCGGCATTGGTTATTGCCATCCCAGCCCGTCAGGAAGAATTGCGCAAAGCGGCAACATCCGCCGGCCTGTCTGTAGACGTCATTGGCCCGGGTGACAGCATCCCCGTTCCCAAAGGCGGCGGGGTCGTCGCGGATGTTCTGGACGGGGAAGCACAAGAAGCCGCCCTTCTCTACACGTCAGGCACCACAGGACATCCCAAAGGTTGTGTTCTGCCCAACACCTATTTCCTCTTGGCGGGGGAATGGTACCGCAACGTTGGGGGTCTTGCAGACCTGAGCGAAACGGGGGAACGGATGATCACTCCGCTCCCCGTCTTTCACATGAATGCGATGGCCTATTCCTTTATGGCGATGGTTGCGGTGGGCGGATGCCTTATTGCACTGGATCGTTTTCATCCCGCGACATGGTGGTCAGATGTCAGAAACTCCGGCGCGACCTGTCTCCACTATCTTGGCGTGATGCCCACCATGTTGATGCGCGCGCCCCCATCGCCCAAAGACCAAACCCATTCCGTAAGGTTTGGCTTTGGTGCAGGGATCGATCCCAAATTGCATCAGGCCTTTGAAACCCGCTTTGCCATTCCCTTGGTCGAAGCATGGGCTATGACCGAAACCGGCGCAGGTGCTGTCATCGCCGCCAACACCCATGACCGCCTGATCGGTCAGTCAAGCCTTGGCACACCCGCGCCTGACATCGCCTGCAAAATCGTGAATGAAGCGGGGCAAGAGGTGCCCCATGACACGCCGGGCGAACTTTGGGTACGCCGCGCCAAAGGTGACCCGAAATATGGTTTTTTCTCTCACTATTACAAAAACCCGCAGGCCACCGATGAAGCGTGGGAGGGGGGATGGTTTCATACCGGCGATCTTGTCCGCCAATCCCCAAAGGGTGACATATTTTTTGTGGACCGCAAGAAAAACGTCATCCGACGCTCTGGCGAAAATATCGCCGCGGTAGAAGTGGAATCAGTGCTGATGCGCCATCCAGACATCAAAGCCGTGGGGGTTACCGCCGTTCCGGACCCCATTCGGGGCGATGAGGTCTTTGCCTGCATCGTCTCAGACAGCCCGACCAAAGACACCGCCCATGCCATCACGGCATGGTGCCTTCAGGAAATGGCCTATTACAAAGCGCCGGGGTTTATCGCCTTTGTCGATGCGCTTCCCCTCACCCCGACCCAGAAAATCCAACGCGCGGAATTGAAAACCCGCGCTTGCGCCTTGCTCAATACGCCAGAGACGATCAACACCGGTCATCTTAAAAAACGGCAGGTGGCCTGATGGGAATGCGGCAATCATATGACGGTGTTGTGCTTTGCGCCCCCTTCACCACAGCCTATCAACGATATTCCATTGAAACCGCACATTGGTGGATTGCACGCGCCCTGAAGGGCAGCCTTGATCTTGCAGGGCTGCGGCCAAGCGAAATTGACGGGTTTACTGTGTCGAGTTTTACGCTTTTTCCCGATACGGCGGTGGGGTTGACGCAGCATTTGGGTCTGTCTCCGAGATGGCTTGACCATATTCCGATGGGTGGCGCCAGCGGCGTTGTCGCGCTGCGCCGTGCCACGCGTGCGGTTCAGTCGGGGGATGCGGATATTGTGGCCTGTGTCGCGGGCGATACAAACCATATCGACAGTTTCCGCCTGATGCTGTCAAGTTTTTCACGCTTTGCCTCGGATGCGTCATACCCCTATGGTTATGGCGGGCCAAACGCGAATTTTGCGCTTTTGACTGACCGATATATGCAGGAATTTGGCGCAACGCGCGAAGATTTCGGGAAAATCTGCGTGGCCCAACGCCAAAACGCTCTGTCCAATCCGGGCGCTGTGATGAAAAAACCGCTCACGTTAGAGCAATATTTGGCGGCTAAGCCGATTTCAGACCCGATCGCCTTGTTTGATTGTGTGATGCCCTGCGCCGGATCAGAGGCGTTTCTGGTTATGTCCGAAGAAGAGGCGGCAAAGCGCGCCCTGCCCTATGCCCGTATTTCAGGCGCGATTGAACGGCATAATGCACATGCCGAGGATCCCATCCAGCTGCGCGGCGGATGGAGCGTTGATATTGACGAACTTTGGGATATGGCAGGCTGTGCGCCCGTGGACATGGACCTTGTGCAAACCTATGATGATTATCCGGTGATTTCTGCCATGCAGATCGAAGATCTGGGCTTTTGTCCCAAAGGTGAGGCCCCTTCGTTTTTGCGGGACAAAGATATGACGATAAAGGGCGATTTTCCCCATAACACCTCTGGCGGGCAGCTGTCTGCCGGTCAAGCGGGGGCGGCGGGCGGGTTTATCGGACTGGTCGAAGCCATCCGTCAGGTCACAGGGCAAGCAGGCCCAACGCAGGTTGCGGGTGCGTCATCTGCGCTCGTCTCTGGATTTGGGATGATCAATTATGATCGTGGCGTCTGTTCCGCGGCGGCGGTGATCACTGGGGGTGCCCGATGACAGACCCGCTGCCCCCCCCTCCCAAGAAAAATCCACAGGTCAGGACAGTTTCCCCTACACGACCGCCCGAGGCGCGCAGCCGCACCGCTCTTGGCCTTAGTGCTGCCGCGGCAGAGGGGCGTTTTGAGCTGCAACACTGCGACGACTGCGGCAAAGTGCAATATCCCCCGCGCGATGCCTGCAGCGGATGTCTTTCAACAGAGCTTCGTTGGAAAGATACGGATGCAAAGGGAACGCTTCTTGCCGAAACCACGATCCACACCTCAACCAAGCTCTATTTTCGCGAACGCACGCCTTGGCGCACAGGCAGCGTGCAGTTGGATGCGGGACCGGTGATTATTTGCCATTTGCACGGGGATTGTGTGCGAAATGGTCGTGTAGACATCATCAACCGCTTGGACAGATCGGGGCAGGCTGTTTTGCTTGCCCTTCCCTCACAGAGGAGCCCCCACATGGAAGACGACCCGCAACTGAGAGCCATGACGAGCGATCCAAAACACCGCCGCATCCTGATCACGGATGCGCGTAATCCCAATACATCGGAAATTGCCAGAGCTTTGAGTGATGCGGGGGCTTCAATGATTTTTGTCGGGCTGAGCGAAACATGGCGCCCCTCCCCTACGTTGGACGCCTTGTCTGCCATGGATAAGGTTGATGTGCTGCCTCTGGATGTGACGGATACGCACTCTGTGCAGAAACTGGCTGGCGCCATTGGCGGTAAAACCGATATCCTGATCAACAATGCGCGTTTTTTACGCCCCGGTGGGGTTTTGGCGCGCTCTGACACGTCTTTTGCCAAAGAGGAAATGGAGGTCAATTATTTCGGCCTCATGCGGCTTGCACAGTCCTTTGGTCCCGTGATGGCCTCGCGCACGGCAGATGGGGTGAATGCCTCGGTTGCTTGGGTGAATATTCTCTCGGTGCATGCGCTTTCGTCACAGCCAGAATTCGGGTGCTTTTCCGCCTCAAATGCGGCCGCTCGGTCCCTCAGCCAATCGCTGCGGGCGGAATTTCGCGCCTCTGGCCTGCGTGTCATGAACCTTTATTGTGGCCCAACAGAGGATGAGTGGTATCAACCGCTTCCTCCTCCCAAAGTCACACCCCAAGCCGTGGCGCGCACATTGGTCACAGGATTGCAAAACGGGCTTGAGGAAACCTATTGCGGGGATGTTGCAAAGGACGTTTTTGAACGTTTCAGAGACAACCCCCTGATCCTTGAACGCGAAACAACATTGGCTGGAGACGGCGCATGAGTGAAACCATTCTTTCCGACCTTGCCAAAGCTTTGGGCGATCAAAGCATAAAAGTCATTGATCTGACCCACACCTTGGACCCTGATTTCCCAGTGATCATCCTGCCACCGGAATTCAACCAATGTGCGCGGTTCCGGATGGAAGAAATCAGCGCCTATGATCACCGCGGTCCGGCATGGAAATGGCATAACATCACACTCTCAGAACACACGGGCACCCATTTTGACGCACCCGCACATTGGATTTCTGGTCGTGACCTGCCCAATAATTCTGTGGATACGATCAACCCCGCAAATTTCGTGGGGCCTGTTATGGTCATCGATTGTTCTGAAGGCTCCGCCACAAATGAAGATTTTGAACTCACCCCGGAACTGATCCTCGCATGGGAAGAAGAGCATGGTGAAATACCCAAAGACAGCTGGGTGCTGATGCGCACGGATTGGTCAAAAAAAACCGGTGCGGATTACCTCAATATGCGCGATGACGGTCCCCATTCCCCCGGGCCGACACCCGATGCCATCCGGTTTTTAATCCATGAACGCAATATCCGGGGGTTTGGGACAGAAACTGTGGGAACAGACGCCGGACAGGGAAGCCACTACACCCCCCCCTACCCCGCACATTTTTACCTGCACGGGGCGGGAAAATTTGGTCTGCAGTGCCTTGCCAATTTGGACCTGCTTCCGCCAAGGGGTGCCATTTTACTCGCCGCGCCGTTGAAAATTAAGGATGGCACCGGAAGCCCTCTGCGTGTGATGGCTCTCGTTCAGGGAAATGACATATGACAGAATTTACCGCCCTCATCACCGGAGGAAACAAAGGCATTGGCGCTGACCTTGCATCCCGCCTGTTGGATCAGGGATATAAGGTCGTGTCCATGGCGCGCCGCGCACCAGAGATCACGCATAAAAACCTGTTTTCCATCGAAGTCGATTTATTGGAGCCCGACCAAGTGGCCGAAGCAGCCAAAAAAGCTGCCGGCGTCCACAGTATTTCCCACGTGATCCATAACGCAGGCATGATCTGGCCAAATCTCATTGAAGAGGCAAAACCAAGCGATATCGCCGGACTTGCCCAATTGCATTTGGGATCCGCGCTGACGCTGACTCAAGCCGCCCTGCCCGCCATGAAGGCGCGCAAATTCGGTCGCATCATGTTCAACGGATCCCGCGCAGCCCTTGGCGTACCCACCCGTACGGCCTATAGCGCGACCAA
>Ga0129342_1000291_pt1 | contig 20122 bp, 25 predicted proteins | sample CPBDNA_5_FD_94426 | JGI IMG/M metagenome (GOLD analysis project Ga0129342, IMG submission 94426) | Freshwater to marine salinity gradient microbial communities from Chesapeake Bay, USA - CPBay_Sum_15_0.2_DNA | ecosystem: Environmental > Aquatic > Marine > Coastal | place: USA: Chesapeake Bay...
AATTAAAAAAATAATGATCATGTGTTGGCTTCCCTTTCAAAAGTTTAAATTTAAAAATCCTAACATTGGAATGATACCCGTGGCGGATCATGTTGGTAATTTCAATATCGATAATGTGCGTAGGTTCAACAAGGTTAAAAGAATAGTATGCAAAAGATAACTTCCAAGTGGCCGCACCAGGACAGCATTCACGTTGAGTGGAATCTCGGCAAACGCTGTAACTTGGATTGTGCATATTGTCCAGCAGAAATTCACGATAACTTCTCGGATCATACCAACATAAAAGTATTGATGGATACCGTTGATGCACTACACGAACTGGATAAACCCATACGATTGAGTCTAACGGGAGGAGAACCCTGCGTTCATCCGGATATCGAGGATCTGTTGGAACACGCAAGCCAGCGCCTCGATTGGTTAAACGTAACCACAAATGCTCTGCGTTCAGGCGATTGGTATGCCAGACAGCCCGTTAACCACTATGTGTTTAGTTTGCACTTTGACAACAAGAACTGGGAAAGGGCATTGGATAACATTGTTCTATTTTCTCAACACAATGAGAACCAGGACAACATACCATTCCAGGTAAATGTAATGGCACATCATAGATACATGAAAAATGTAAAACTGGCCGTGGCACGATTACATGGACATAACATAAAGTATGCCGTTCGCAGAATTCGTTGGACAGAGGGTGACCACGATATATTTGACGACATGCGATATGATGGCAATGACCTACAATGGATATTGGATCATGATGCAACCGCATTGCCTAACTGCGTTATAGATGATGAAAAATTAATGCACGCCAACGACATCATAAAGGAACACCTTAATCAGTTTGAGGGGTGGAAGTGCAGTGCGGGCATTGAAAGCCTAATGATCAATTGGGATGGTGAGGTTCATCGTGCTACCTGTCGTGTGGGTGGCAGCCTCGGCAACATCTATGAGGGCAGTTTCATCATACCATCCCAACCCATAACATGCACGAGAAATTACTGCACCTGTGCGGCAGACATACCCTTAACCAAGAGCAAGGCATGAGCATAAACAGCATACAGTACAAGCACAGGGAATTTGATAGGGTTTTGCAGATAGAATGGACCCTTGGCAACACCTGCAATTACAGTTGCTCATACTGTAGCCCCAGCCTGCACGACAACAGTTTTCCATGGATTGACTTGGCCGCCAGCAAGAAATTCATAGATAGGATATATGAACACTATGGCAGCCTGGGAATTGAACACTACATATGGAAATTTGGAGGAGGAGAGCCCACCCTGTACAAATCATTTCCGGAATTGTGCGCATACATCAACGCAAAGCCAAACAGCTACATCATCCCTATAACGAATGGCAGCAGGAAACTTGATTGGTGGCGTGCGAACGCGGAAAATTTTTTCATAGTGCATTTCAGCGTGCATCCGGAGTTTGCTGATGCGGAGCACATCATGGAGGTGTGCGATTATCTGTTCGAGCAAGGGGTAAACAGTTTCTGCCACGTGATGATAAAGCCGGATGAATATGACAGGTGCATGGAAATCATAGAAACGCTCAAGCGTAGCAGGCACAGTGGATGGGGCATACAGGCGAAACCCCTGCACCACATCTGGGCAACGGAAACCGCTGATGAGAGAGAACTGTTTCCCTACACTGAGGAACAGAAAAAAATCTTCACGGGAACGATCCGCAATCAGGTACACGCGGGCAAGATGGCAGGGCTGAAAATAAACAGAGACATGACTGTCACGACTGATGAGGGCACCAGAGATTTTGATCCCTATTGGGCGGTGACACACGAGATAGTTGATTGGAGGGGATTCCACTGCATGGCAGGTATCAACAGAATATACATAAATTATGATAAGAGGGTTTATTTGGGAGCGGGCTGTAGGGTGGACAGAGAAAATTTTACCGGTTTAACCTACGATGATCCCAGCTTGGAATTTCCCAGCAGTGGAGTAATCTGTAAACAGGAGAGATGCGTATGTATAGCGGACGTTCAGGTGCCAAAAAGACGATAGGATTCTTTGGGGACAGTTTCTGTGCCCATCCGGGCAGGAGCAACTGGCTTGGCAAAATCGCACACCACCTTGATGCGAGGATCGTGCATGCAGGAATCAGTGGCTCCAGCTATTGGACAACGATAATGGATTACGTGGACAATTTTGAGGACTACAGGAACCTGGATTATACCATATTCTGTTGGACGGACCCGCATAGGATATACCATCCACGGGGTGACATAACGGGAGCAGGCAGCCTCTCCAAGAACGATACCATCCACAAATCAGCAAGGATGTATTTTGAAAACCTGAGGAGTTTCAGAAAGGAACAGATGGAATTCACCGCGGCAGCACATTGGTTTGATGACAGGTATCTATCCAGGACTGCGGGAAGGATAATACACCTTTGGAGTTTTGGAAATCCACGGAAGGAGTCGTGGCGAGATGCGGAACTGGATGACATAGAGTTCCTGCATGCATGGAAGCATGGAACGGAAGTGAGAACTCCCCTCTATTACATATCCGTGAGGACTGATAGATGGCGCCAGAAGTTTGATGGAACTCTATTGAATGACATATTCCACTTTACTAGAAATCACATGGGGCCGGAAGGCGATGAGTGGGTGCTCAGTCTCCTAAAAGATGTGATAGCTCAGGAAAAACACTAGCTGCATCCAATCCGCGTATTCTATCAAGTTTGGTTACATATTCCTTGAATCCAGGCAGTAGGAATGAATTATCATTCTCGTTCATGTGTTTCAGCACAGCCTCCCAGCGGCGCCATCCGTAGGGATTTATCTTCCAGAAGTCATCATCCTGCCTATAGTTCTGCCACAACCAGTCCTTGAAATCCATGAACAGTTGTTCCACTTCCTGCTTGTCCTCCTTGGGCAATATCTGAATGCTGAGGAACGTGGGAATGTACAGGAGGTGCATGTTAACCAATCCACCGCCCATTTGTACTCCGCCTGGAACCGTTCCAGCATTTAATTTTTTAAAACCGCTCTCCACCTTCCACTTCATGAAGTCAGGCAGATGCTTTACATTGAATATCTGTATCGCAGTTGCTAGGCTGGTTTGAATGTTGTCAGGCGTATCGTCCAGCATGCGCAAATTCTTTTCCACCGTGTCCCAGTTGGTTGGAAAGCGTATGTACTCGTCGCGCTTGCCCATGGCATCCATGCTAACGGCAAACTTGACACGCTTGAACTTGCTCCACAGTTCAATCAAATCCTCGTCCACCAGTATGCCGTTTGAATTGTAACGCAGCAGTATCCTGTCCTGATAGCCCTGGCGGATGATTTCCTCTATGAACTGCTTGTGTTCCTTAATCATGAGGGGCTCGCCGCCCGCAAAGTAAACCTGCTTGAGGTTTGGAATCTGCCTGTACATCTCCTCCCAAAACTCTGGTTTCTCGTGCCAGAAGTTATTGAATTCCTTTTTGTCCCACGTTAACTGCTGTTTGACATCTTTGTTTTTGAGTTGTGGCATCAGCTGTTGCCAATCTTTGACCCATTTGGAACTGTCATGTGGTGAACACATCACGCATTTGATATTGCAGGTGTGTCCCAATCTCAAATCCAGGTAAACCAATTCTTCAGGTACCGTGCCATCCTCTTTGGTTTGGCGTATCAGTTCGGGAATGTCCACGCCATCCTTGTGCCATGTGCCTGTTTCCCATATGCGTTTGGAAACCACTCCCACCTTTTCTTCTCTAAAGCACTTGCGGCAACTGGCAGGTATTTCTCCTTTCAGCATTGTGGTACGCACTGATTTCATGTAACCATTGTTCCATGCTTCCATTGGCGTATCCTTGCCAAAGTTGGCAGGCTTGCCATCTTCCTTCTTGACGAGACCCACTTCGTGGTCGGAACCCGCACCGCTGGCATTCGCGGAACAGCACAGCCTCATGTCTCCATTAGGTCTTGTTGCAAAGTGTATCCATGGCAGCACGCAGAATGTTGGAGTGCCTGCAACTGATTCTATTTCACGCTGCCACTTGCCCAGCTCGGTATCCTGGGCGTTAATCCAATCTAGTTCATTTTCATCCACTGTTTTCGATCCCCCACTGCCTTTCCTTGCACCAGAAACACTGGCCACACACTGGTACACTCTGTCCATGCTTGTATGTTTTATAGTTTAAATCTCCAAAAATTTCAGGATATATTTCGCTATCTCCTTCGCAACTTCTAGTCAGATTAAAAAGGTCCATGATGCCTAGTTTTTTATATTGACTCACTATCCAGTCTTTTTGGACATAGATAAATGGATGGCAGGCAAGTCCTCCCATGTGTGGTTTAATAAGTTTTTGTAGATCCAGATGTGATAAATTTTCAATATCAAAATCTCTTTCGATGAGTCTATAATTAAATTTTTCATCGGGATTCTTGGTAACTGCACAATACCAAGCATCTAACTTTTCCGTGTGTGCCACGTATTCTGCATGGGCTCTTAATTCAATTTGATTACCACTTTTCAAATTACCTCGCTCATCCTTTATATTGGGTCCTGTTGATCCCCATTCAAGATCAGGAGCAATAAAATTTTCGTGACGTTTAAATTCTATGCTTGGAAATGCTGTTATTAACCATTCGAAAACATCCATGCTGTTTCTCTGTTGCCAAGGTCGTGTCTTCCAACATCTCACGTTTGTGATGATATGAATTGTTGTTTTGGATCTATTTTCTATAATTAAATTAGATAACAATACGGCAAGTAGAGCACTGTCGGCCCCTCCACTTAGACTTACACCTATGTTTTTCCAGTCAATAGAATAGGGAATAATTACTTGATTAAATTCATTTAGAATTTTACTGTAATCACTGGCAAGGTACAAGGATTTAATTTTTTCAAAATTATACATAAAACTCTTAGGTATTTATAGATATTAAGTGCGTATATTACCAATAGAGGTTTTTTGTTTTTTTTCAAAATCTGTCCAACTCCTGTTAGTCCACTGGGTTTCTGGATAATCGATGTCTGTGAATTTAAATTTATATTTTTCAGGCACGGTATCATGCAGTATTTTACCTTCATTAATGCTAGCATCACGCAACATGATTTGATGCAGGAAATTTGTAACAGGTTTACCTGGCACGAAATCGCACCATGGACCACACTGCAACTGTTCCAAATCTATGGTTTTTGGATCGCTCCATTGTATTATTCTGTGCGAAATTCCATTTATGTTTACCATGTAGTGATATAGATTATCATCCGCGGGCTCCTTGTGCCAAGTCCAACCCTTTTTATCGCATATTGACTTAATCATTTTCACATGGTCGCTTAAGAAAAATCTTGGTTCTTCGGGAGTCCTGCCTATGTCGGAGCCTGCCCTTATTCTGTACTGCCAGCTGCGATTACCAAGAGTCTGTATCTCCTCAAGAACTTCTTCCATATGATCCAAACTTTCAAGAGTGTATCCGACGTAATAAACAAACACTCCTTCCTTGATACAGTTTTCAATTCCTACCAATTGTTTCTCATGGACTTTTATACCTTGGTATGTATAATGATTAAGTCCTATCATTACCATGGTGGTCCCAGCTTCTGCTATCATTCTTACCCATTCTCTGTCAGCAAGTTTCACTCCATTGGTTAGAATACAAACATCCTCGGGCCTACCTAATTTTTTAAGCAAGGATTTGATTTCTCTGATTAATTCGGGAAGATCCTTACGCACCGTTGGTTCCGCACCAGCCAATATGACCGCTCCTGCATTAGCATCAACCCTGTTTTCAATCTGCCATAGTATCTGATTGATTGGCTTATCTATCGTCTTGTTGTCTGGCTTGTGATAACAGTGTGGACAGTTAAGATTGCATTTGTCCGTTACTTCTATCATTATGCCCTGTGGTATTGAATATCCGGTCCTATCATAATCGAGAGTATCGTAAAACTGTATGTCATGTTCAACCAAGTGTTCCGTGGTACCATGTTCAGAACAGGTTTTGATGAGATAAACACCATCCTTTCTCGTGACTCTTTCTGCGTCACAATGTCTATAACAAATATGGCAGAGGCTTATGGTTTTAGTATCCTGCATAATACTACTTATAAATTTTTAATGCTTTATCTATGAACCTATCAGGATATACGTCACGGAAACTCTCAAGGCACAGGATTTGCAATTTATCAAATGGATAAATTGATCCACGATCTATTCCTAGTTTATCCATCTTGGGAAACAGTTGCTTTCTCCTATTCTCGCTGATGTGGCTGAGATGCTCGCTTACCGTAATCTGCGGTTCAGTATCTCTATATGCAAAAAAATAGTTTACGTTTCTTAGTTCTCCATCTATGATATAGTAACTGCTGGGGTGAAGACTGTATTTGTATATGCCCAACTGTTTGTGTGTTTCCATGATGTACAGCATCTGTTCCTCCCAGTTTGGTAAGACATCTTCATAGGTTTTGCCATGACTCTGTTCCCAAAAATCAACGCCCTGTATTTCAAAATATATTTTTTGTTCTTCCGGAACAAAACGGGTCATTCGAGGAACTAGATGCTGATGATCAACATTCAACCATTTTAAAAAATTTTTCTCTCTTTCATACTTGGACTGCATGAGATTGGGATCAACCACTTCATTGTATCCTTTATGATACTCGGAATCATTGTGGAACCACATGCAAAACTCCGTGCAATCATCATTGATAAGACTGGTGTATATTAAATTATTCCTACACAATCCTATGCCAGGAACATCATTATAGTAATAGCGAAAATTGGATTCCATAAGTGTATTTATTTGAGTCCAGGAGTGGCAATTAATTAATGAAAACAACAATAAATATCCGTGATGTCTGACAATAAAAAATTACTGCTGCTTCACTCGATTGCTTGGATGGCTGCCTTCATTAGTCCATTCCTGCTTTCATTCGCACAGTTATTATCCTTTGTCCTGTTTGGTTATCTCATTTCAATTTTCGGACACATAATAGGGCTTCACAGATACTTCACCCATGCAAGTTTTTCCACTAACAGATTTTGGCACTATTTCCTGCTATTCTGTAGCAGCATAGTCACCCTGGGATCAACCGTGGCATGGACTGCGGTACATCTCAAGCACCATAGATTTTCAGACACTGACAAGGACTCGCACAGTCCAAAGCACAAGGGGCATCTCAAGGTATTTTTTGGTTACTTCTTTGATGCCTATGACGTGGAACCCAGATACGCAGCAAGGCTGCTGAAGCATCCGGAGCACAAGTTTATTCACAAGAATTATTTCAAACTGCTGTCCGCCTATGTTTTAATATTGTTGTTAATTAATCCCGTGTTAATATTTCCACTGTGGGCATTTCCAACAGTGCTGAGCGTTATAATGGGTGGAATCGTCAACGTGTTTAACCATTGGAACGGCGAAGTCAATGACAATAAACTGATAGCGTGGACAGTGGCGGGCGAGGGATGGCACAAGTATCATCATAGACACGCAACTGCTTGGAGGAATCCATTTCCTGATTTCAGTGGTTTCTTGATTGGTCTTATTAGGAAAGCTCAATAGGCCATCGGCCATACTGCTCCAGCTGCGAATAAAATACCTTAACATTGACTTTCCACACAGTTTGATTTACACCCCTATAGAATATTTCCCCGCAATTTTCCAAACAGCCAGTCTTGGCAAGGGTCGGAGCCCACGTCCTGTGTACTCTTCGTTGGGTTCCCCAACTGTTTTTATTTGATGTGATATAGAAATTCTTATCTTTTCCTGCCCATTCAATTCCAGCAGTCATGAAGAACTGTGGGCTTACGTGTTGGTGTTCAATTATGCCAGTCCTTGTACGCAGTCTTTTAATGGGCATCATGTCGGTGAATGCGCATGATCTTACCGCTATCCTATAACTGTTGTTTCCCATTTCATCGAAACTGTGTGCCGCGGTGGTTCCAACTATTTTGTCATCGTGATACAATATCCATACCTGCCATTCTCTCTCGGATGCTATGCTGTCAATCAGCATTTTACGGTTGCTATTATTTTTGAAACCGCGCCTCTCCGCTTCCGAGTAAAACTCTTCCAAATTAATCGAATCCGAGAAAGGTAACAGTTTGTATGCCATAATATTATTGCGGTATATATTTACGCATAAATATTGGCATGATCAGAGGAATTGGTGGTCGTCCCTATATTGGATTGGATGAACATCTCGACGTAGATGGATTTAAAAAATTGCATGCGGAAATATGCAGAGGCTTCGCACTGGCTCGTGAATACGCCAAGGAAGGAACGTGGATGAGTCCAGGATTTGATATCAAGGACATGAGTTATACCTTAAATTGGAAACCAATTTATCAAGCATTAGAGGAGTATCAGTCATTACCAACGGATCATCCTATAAGAAAAAATGGAGATGATTTGTATGCCAATATCAAGGATTATAGGACAAGGAATCAATTCACAAGGTATCTCAAGGCAGTGTTGGGTGCCAAGGATCCTTACATTTATTACTTCTTATGGGAGGAAGGAGATTGGGATCAAAGGAATGCCGAAAGGAATTTAACAGAAGAAGCAAAATACTTTCCTGGTGTTGTAAAATGGATCAAAGAATTAGTCTCAAATCAGATTATAGAAAGCATAGGCAGAGTGATATTTTTCCATTGCGAACACGATGGTAAACCTTTTGAACATAGAGACCTAGATGGTAAACACGGTAACCGTCAAGGTTACAGTAATCATCGCAATGAATTTATACACATAAGACACAACACAAAAAGAGGATTCTACATATGGGATCCTGAAAAGAAAAACAAGGTGTACATCAATTATAATGCTGCATTCTGGAATGATCAAGATTGGCATGGCGGTGAAGTCAATGCAGAACAGGAGTATGGATTAAGAATTGATTGTGTGTTTACAGACAAGTTTCGCAAACAGTTAGGTATAGATAATTTACAAAGTTATTAATGTACCATCGATATTTAAATATACCTATGGAACATCTAAAGCCTGCCTGCTTTAATGAAACACCTAATCAGGCTAAAGTGATTTTCGTTGAGGCACAATACATTGATCAAAATATTAAAAAATGGATCGAATCGTTTGGTGTGAAAGTTTCCAACGTGACCGAAGGAATATACACACCACCAGCAGATGGTAAAGTCAACATACACAATGATACTAAAACATTAAGTAACGCAACAAAAATAAATTTTACATGGGGACCAAACACCAGTGTTACAAGATGGTGGCGAGTGAAAGATAAATCTATGTTGCAGGTTGATATTACTGACAGCACACATATAATGAATGCTGTTAATCCTGATATTGCTGATCATTTTGATAACAACAATTTACATTCTGAATTGACTTGTGCCGAACAACATTGTGTTATGATGCACGAAGCAGTGATTGATAAACCTAGTCTAATCAATGTTGGACAACTGCATTCAACATATAATCCTCACAAAACAGAAGGCAGATGGTCACTGTGTTATTTTTTGCTCAATCAAGATTATACACACTTACAATTTGAAAATGCTGTAAATATATTCAAAGAAGTAGCATATGAATAAAAACATATATCATCGTTATATAAAATTGCCGTTTGAGCATAAATTTCCTGATTGTTTCAAATCAAAGCCTGAAAATATGCGTGGCGATAATTGGCATGAGTTTTGTGTAAAACCCCAGCATTGGGATGAAAGATTCGTTGAATGGTTAGAAGGTTTCAATTTAAAACCTTCAAATGTGTGTGAAGCGTTTTATAATGGACCTGATGGTGGAGGATTACCAATGCACAACGATAGTCCACATTTAGATAATTCTGCAAATATAAATTTCACATGGGGTCCACTTAACAGCACAACTAGGTGGTGGAAGTTGAAAGATGAATCACTGATACAAACTGAACAAGATAATACCGAATACCATAAACAGATTTATTTAAAAGACATAGAGGTTGATATTCCTATTGATAAATTTTATCATGCAGAAGAAAAAGACTGTGATTTAGTATATGAAGCTGTTATAGATAAACCAAGTTTATTAAATGTAGGTCAACTACATTCAACATATAATCCAGATAAAACTCAAAGTCGTTGGACATTAAGTTATCACATTTTAGGCAATGAAGATAACAGACACATACAGTTTGAAGAAGCATTAGAAATATTCAAGGATGTTGTTTATGAAGATAATAGATAATTTTTTCAGCGATACACAATTCTCAAAATTAATAAACAGTTTAGAAACTGAGATCAAAGACAAAAAATGTGAACTGTATTACTATGGACAAACTCATGCACCAAATGAGTTACAATTTGATGAGACTGAACATGAAGGTTTAGAACATTGCAGATACTATCGTCTGATTGGAGACACTCTAACAATAACTCTTCAAGCATTACACGAACAAGGTATTATCACAGAAGAAGGATTAAAAGCAAAAGACTGCATGCTGAAATATCATGCTAATCGTGCGCCATATAGGGCTAAATTTCACAAAGATGGATTATACGAACAAGGCAGTAAATTAGATTATATTGGAATGACTGTGTTTTTAAATGACTGGGAAATCGAAGACGGTGGACTTTTCATTTACAAAGAAAATGCAGGAGACACCGTAGGAACATTTATACAACCAAAGAAAAATAGAATTATTATCAATCCTTTAGATTTGCCGCATGCAGTAACACAAATTTTAAATCCTTTAGTAGTAAGAAAATCTTTACAATTTTTTATAAACGTCGAACATCTAATGTAGAAACATACATAGGTTCGTTGATTAGGTAATCTATAGTTCGCACAATATCAGTAACATCACAAGTGGGTTCTCCCTCGCGATCACCAGTCTTTTGACCATAGTTCAATACTCTTACCAGACTGAATTGTAATTGTTGACCAAAAGGTGTTTCGTTAGACAACGAACTGCTCACAGCATCTATATGATGCTTGTCTCTGAGATACTGTTTGTCTATCCCCACTTGATCCAATAATTTTTTGGGAACTTTGGTTGCTAATGATCCTATTGAGATAACTTTTTTAAGTGGTGCTTCCAGTGTCCATCTTTGCTTTAATTTCATCAATAAAGTTGATTGAACTATACCAATATGTGCAATATTCAAAAATATATCACGGGTCAGTGCTTTGGATACTAATTTGTCTTGGTCTTCTGTTTTTGTTAAATCATATCCAGAGCTTCTACTAACTCCCAAGCATTCATGATCTTTTGAGTAATGTTCGTACACTGCTTTACCCATTGGCGATGTACTGCCTGTGATTACTATTTTCATATAATTGTAAACCTCACTATCTGTATAAATCTACTATCTTCATCCATCCCAGTTCCATATTCCTCTAACTCAAACATTATAGGATGTTTTCCTCTCCAATAGAATTCTTTTTCTGCAAAAATTCTTTTACCACCTTTCACTTCTTCATTTGATATTAATGCTTCACCATTTAATTTAAAATGAAACATCTCATTATTAATACCAAACTTTTCATTGAAGTTTTTATAATCACTATGGTTAGTTGTTGTTAAATTATAAAGAAATTGCAAAATCCAGTTATTATTTCCATTATGTTTTAAATTTATTTGAGCATTTAATTTTATACTGTCTTGTTCGTGCCAAGTTTGAGTGTTATCTAACATTAATATATTTTCATCCTTATCATGTATATCAATGCCTACTGTTCTTTTTATAAATCCATTCTCTGCGGTTTCCTTGCTGGATTGAATGTCTTTAAAAATATTATCATTATTCCAATAGATATTCAGTTCATCTTTTAATACACCCTTACTCACAAATTCATTAGCATCGTAATTGGATCTTAAAAGGGGAAAATAATCAAACTGAAGCGTTTTTTTCATGTTATCCCCAAATGTTAAAAATGTATTTTGCCTTCAGTCCAGCATTTGCTCCCGCGTGCCAACTCTTCCTGCTGGGCCACTTCCATGTGGCACCACTTGGTTGATTGTACAGGCAATGCTCATCAACTATGAGGACGTGTCCGGGTGAGGGTGGACTTACATGGCAATGGAATCTATCAAATTTCTTTTTGGAATCAAGTGTCTTTTCATCATCAGTAATGTCCCAATGCCAGGGAGCAACGTCTCCTGGTTTGACCCTGCTTATCCAAGCATTTGTATATTCAGTCATTCCAACGAATCTCATGAATTCTTTAACTATGTTTTCATCAAAATTCTTTCCGGGAAGATACATATCCCAGCTAGCGTTTCCTCCTTCATGTTTCATCTTGTATCCAGCATCTCTAAGTGGTGCGGCAACTTCTTCAACTCCAGGTACATTATCTCCTTTGTCGTGCCTAGGTCCTACGTATGCGCTCTGCTGTTTTTCCAAATCAGATATAAGAGATAACCAATCAATCGTGTCGCAATTTCCTATGAATTTAAGCATTTAAAAAATCTCCTGGCCAATTGGCATAGTTAGTCTTTATGGTTTCCTTGTACAGTTCATGAGTGTCAAGGTTACCATTTACAATGAATTTATCAAATCTATTGGAGTTAATCAATGGTTCAAGATATCTTGTATCAAGGTGCTTGGACTTAGAATCCGCACAGCCATACATGTCCATGCAGTGTGCTTCATTCTTGTCGTCAAAATAAAATGTGTGTGGGTACATGTTGATTTTATAAATGCCCTGTTGTTCTAGATCCTTGACTATTGCCCTAATCTTATCCTTCCAGCTTGGTATGCTTTCTATTTCATTTTTTTCAATTAGGTAATTAAGTCCCTTGTCGTACCACCTAAATTTAATTTTTCTACCTGCATAGTCAATGTCAAGAATTTCAGGAGAGTATTTTTTATTCCTAAGCAGCAGTAGGTATTTTACTTCTCTCTTAAACCAAAATTGCAGAAGTTCATCAGTCATTTTAGAATTATGAAAATAATTATTGTGATTCCAGTTCATACAGAATACCGTATGTTCTTCATTTACCAAGGGCTCATAGAGCATATTTGCTACAGCAGGACGGTGAGCTTCGTACTTGTAAAAATTTTTCCAGTTAGTCATCTATTTGTTCTACCTTGAAATTAGAAGGAGTGATGGATTTTAATTCATCTAAATGTTTCGAATCCAGGCTGAATAACACCGAATGACCATCTATTGCAAAGTCACCAAGGATGCCTTTCTTGTTTGACCTGTTCAACCAAGGGCTTAACCTGCTATCAAAAATGTATCTGGCATTCTTGCTTGATCCCGTGATTTTAATTCTTATAGGATTCTGAACTGTGTTCTTGGACAGTAATTCTCTAACTACCAATTGCACTCTATCAATTTCACCAACGTTGATGGCAGTGTGCAGTACTCCAGCATTCATTTTATACCATGCTCCGTCTCTCTTCATTTCATGCATGACGTTTTCTTCCAAATCCAATAGATAACTACAATCACCTCCAATATTTAGATGAAACCTATCATCAATGTCCGCATGCTTCAAATAACAGTTGCCAGTTTCTAAAACGATTATCCTAGCCTCCCCAATGGGAAAAGTTAAGGTATTGAGAACTTTTTCCCAAACAGTGTCCTTGAACTCTTCTCTGATTATCCATGGATCATAAAAGAAATTTCCAGTTGGCTGGTTAATGGTATGCTTGCCCTTGTCAAGATACTGCTCGTAACAGTCCTTGAGATCTCCAAGATTTGAATTGTATGTCGTTTTTTGAAGCATTAATCTATTTATTTTATCACCCATTTCACAGTTGCAATGTTGATTAAAAATTACCAATAAATATTATGAAAACATTGGATACAATTATTGTAGTAAAAAAAATGAACATCTATCATAGATACATAACAGTTCCTTTTGAATACGAGAAACCAAAAAAATTCTTGGAGTCATCGGATTCATTCATAAACAATTTTAGCCACGATGACATCCAATCTGACGTGCTGGTTTGGTTATCCAAATATGATTTAAGAATTAGCAACGTGGTGGAGGCATTTTACACTTCAGCCAGCAATAAGGTATCCGTTCCAATTCACAACGATTTAACGATAAAGCCAGGAGTGCGAGATGCCGCAAAATTAAATTTTACCTGGGGTCCCAGTGAGAGCAAGACTAGATGGTGGAGAGTGCGGGACGAATCCAAACTGATAGAAATCATACACGAGGACAGTGGTTACAATCAGGGACTACGTGATGCGGGAATAATTCCCGACATAGACTGCCACAAGTGCTACAGTGCCAATGAGGAAGACTTGGAATTGGTTCATGAGGCAACCATAGACAAACCCAGCCTGCTTAACGTGGGACAGTTGCACTCAACACACAATCCCAACCCAACGGAAGACAGATGGACGCTTAGCCTTACCTTGCTGACAAATGACGGCAAGCATCTTACCTTCAGTGATGCCCTGCACAAATTTGGCGAGCTGACATATGAATAGGAACATCGAACTGCACTGTCCAAGGGAAGCGGGAAGAAGATATTTTTCCAAGGCGGAACACGGGTATTCAAACAGCCTTGATGTGTTATTCAATGGTAAAAAAATATTCCAGGAAATAAACGACAGTGAGGAAAATCTACCCATAACCATGATGGGACAGTTAAATTTCGATGAATCCGAAAATCTGCTGGAATTCAAATACGATATAAAATTTGATGGCTTGGGTGAGGAAAGGACGGATGTGGTATTTGCATTCAATGCGGACGAATGTAGGGCAACGTTCACGAGACACAATTGGGTAAAGGGCAGTGAAAAACTCGCGGATGATTATGCTGTGACATTTTCCTTCAATGGACAGGATGAAGCGTTCGGACGAGAATGGCATGACGGAGACAAAAAGCAGATACAGTTTCTAAGGCGGTTTGATTTGGATGCTCCCCTAACCTTTGGCTGGCAATCTCGAAAGAGTTTTGTTGATAATTCTCCTCCCCTCACGTATGATGACATAAGGATTAGGATATGGAACTGAAGGGATTGATACCAGGACAGCAGAAAATTACGGAATTGGCTGTACCACACTGGAAATACGGTACCATTGTTGATGGCATGAGGGTGGTGGATCCACTGCTGCATTATGGTTGCTTCGTGCTTGGATTTGAGATGGATGGGCTTATTGACACAGTCACGAACAGAATAAAGGGCACCAAACCAGAGATTGCGGAATCCATCATACACAGCGAAACGCTGCGCCTCAATCATCCCAGTTATGAACTGTCAAACAAACTGTACGAAATTACGGATGGGTATCGCAGTTTCTTTTCCCTGTCAGGCAGCGACGCCAATGAGGGAGCAGTAAAACTAGCCAGCGCATACCACAGGGCAAGAAACAACCATGGAAGGAATGTTCTCGTAAGTTTCAAGGATTCATACCACGGCAGCACATTTCTTACTTCAAGCCTGGGTGCGGACAGTCTCATGGAGGATCCATTCTACACTCTGGAGAAGTATCATGCCGTGCGAAGGATTGATAGGAATTTTGAGTACAACTCGGATGATTGGAATGACGTGATGTGCGTCATGATAGAAACCTGCTCCTATGGCAATGACATGACACCCAACAGCAGAGAGCTGTGGGACAAGCTCTCCGTGATACAGGATAGGCACGATGTCATCCTAATAATAGATGACATTTTCATTGGAGGAGGCAAGACTGGTAACTACGTTGGATGGAAGCATCTTCCAGTCAAACCTGACATATTCACCATGGGCAAGGCTATAACAGGCGGCGCGTTTCCACTCAGCACGGTGCTATATAATGATAGGGTGCATGAAGCACTGCCTGAGAATTTTGATTGGCAGCATGGCTTTACCTATAACTATTCGTTGCCGGGAATACTCAGCGCACTGGAATACATCAAAATTCTGGAGGGAGAAAAACTGTTGGAAAGGCATGACGCAATCGTTGGTAAGGCAATTGAGACAATATTGTCAGCAGGATTTGAGATCATAAATAGATTTGGACTGCTGTTCATGATAAGAAATGATTCGCAGCAGATGATGTACGTTGTACCAATCAACGCCAATGATGAATACTTTGAAGTGCTTGGCAAAAACTTAATGGATAGGTTATGAGAATAATAGATAACTTCCTAAGCGAACAGCAGCTGAACGATTTGAAACTGTCAATTCAACAGGACATAGAAACTCATGGAGGACAGTTTGAAAGATATGAAGATGAACAAGATCATCATCAAACAGATAATTGCAATCTTTATTATCTTAACCACAAAACAAAAAAATTATATTTTGAATTAATGGTTGAGAAAGGATTGTTTCTATCTACCGTTCTAAATAAAGATGAATTTGATTTTACTTTACGTTATCACGAAATGCGTTCACCCTACAACAGCACATGGCATAGAGACAGAACTGTTGATTGGAACGGGAATGATATAGATTATATAGGGGTGTCATACTTTGTGCATGATAAATGGTGTTTTGAGGACGGTGGTTTGTTTTTATTTAAACAGGACACAGAATCAGACACAGGCACATATGTAGAACCAATTAGCAATAGAATTATTATTAACGATGAAGACCTGTATCATTCGGTCACACAAATTACAAATCCTGATGTTAGAAGACAAAGCCTACAGTTATTCATTCATACCAAATATTTAAACTTATGATATACACTGAATATGATCCATTAGAATCAGTCATAGTTGGAGATACCTATTCTCCTGGACAGATTGATCATCTTCTTAATGAAGGAAATATCAGTCAGTTCAATAGAATACTGGAAGAGACCAAACAGGATCTAGACGCTCTCAGTGACTTTCTAAAGGCTGGTAAAGTAGAAGTATTGCGTCCAAAAGTTTATAAGTTTGAAGCCGTAAAAATGCCAGAGTTCAGGATAGATGTTCCCATTAGTCCAATAGTTCCCAGAGATCAATACTTGGTTATGGGTGATACCATCGTCCAAACCTACACCAGTTACACTGATAGATATTTTGATTCAATTAGTTACTATGAAATATTTGAGAATATTTTTACAAAGCAGGGCTATCGATGGATTAGCCAACCTGCACCAATGCTCATTGATTTAAACGTGAGTGATGAATGGTTTCTCAATGATAGGACATACGAACAAAAACTATATGATAGACTGTTGTGGCATACTGCCACCATGTTCAAGGCAGGTGATGCATTTATAGTTAATCACAAGGGTCCAGGCAGCAACCTTGGATATTTGTGGATGCAGCGCGAGTTAAATGATTACCGCTTCATAGAAAATAGGAATACGAGATTTGGAGGATTTGGACACATCGATCATGGATTCATAATGATTGATGACGAGACGGTAATACATGCAGGCATATCCTGGGTTCCTGAATGCCTGAGGAGCAAGAAACTGATTGATGTGAGTGACTGCGTTTCTGAACTGGATGCTGAACAATACTGCGAGGACATCAAGGAATTTAAGAACAGAATGGATGTAGGTTGGTTGGACAAGTATTTAGAAAATTGGAGAGGTTATAATCAAGCAGTTTGTTTCGATTTAAACGTATTGGTAATAGATAGGCATAATATAATTTTTGCTAGGCACATACCAAAACTTTTTGAAAAATTAAAGACACATCAAGTTGATTGCCATGTCATTCCACAGCGTCATCATCTGTACTGGGAAGGAGGAATACACTGCTCCACGCTGGATGTATCACGCAGAGGTAAAAAACGTAAAATAATTTAATTATGGATTGATAGCGTAAAGTGCCAGTCCGTATTCCACACCGTTGATCTTAATTCTTAACCAACTGTCCGCAACTGTAGAAGTCGTGATGTCAACTTCACCAGTATTAGATCCTGCTGTTGTGGTAAGGTCTGCTAGATCTAACTGTCCGTTGATTGTAACATTACCCTCAACATCTAAGGCACTAGTAGTATCATAATCAACTGGTTTGTTGATTGTGACAAAACCGTTTCTGTTAATTCTTATACCTTTTAAATTTTCTACGTTTCCATCATTATATGTACCAAGCAAAATTGTTCCAGGTATTGCACCTGCTGAAATTGAACCCGATGCATCCACAGTATGAATGATGCTAGAAGAAATAGTATAATCATTTCCATCATGAGCAAATGATAAGTCAGCATAGATTGTATCTTCGAGCTGGGATGCTGCAGGAGATGCTAACGTGCCTCTGCTTGCATTTACAACTGTACCAGGACCAGTGTCACCGTTTGTCAAAGCAAAAATTCTGCTGGTAGTACCTGGTAACGGTGCATACTGTGTTATAACAGCATTAGTGACTGCCTGATTATCATTTATAACTAGGTCAGCAGTTGGTACATTTATCTGTCCCTGTGAAACGGTGAGTGAACTAGCATTGACTGAATTGTCAATGGCGTTAACGATTGTGGTTGAATCGTCTCCAAACACTGAACCCTGTATGTCACCAATGTATGCAGTTTCTTCGTTTGCGGTATCAAGTATTACATTGCCACCTATGGTTGAACCTGCTGGTAGATTTACCACTCCACCCGTGGCAGTAACCTGTGCACCACCTAACCAAAGAGACGTACCGCTTAGGTACAGGTCCTTGAATTTCAGTGATGGACTACCAATGTCGTATGTTTCAGTTACATCTGGTATGATGTCACCTTTTACAGTTCCGTCTAAATTAATCTTTTTATCATCAGCATCAACTAGTATTGTTGAATCATCACCTGATATTGTACCATTAAAATCTGCTACAAGTTTGCCAGTAACCGTCAGTGGCCCGTTGATGGTAGCGTTTGCCAGTACAGTGTTTCCAGTTGCTGTTATGTTAGTAAAACTGACGTTTGGTCCAACTGTGGCGTCAATCCTATTTGCTAAATCCTGTGCACCGCCCTCAGTGTATGTGAAGGTGATGTTTTGATGGACACCGCTGGTTAGTGCTGCTCCGATATCATCTATGGCGTTTTCTGCTGTGTATCCAGTTACGGGTGTGATATTCTTAAGTAAATTCGTTCCATCACCTATGTACAGTTGTTCGCTGTCCGTGATGTATATTAGTTCACCTTCCTGTGGTGGTACTGCGAGACTCTGGCGTTCTGCTTCAGTTCCTCTTCTAATCTGTAGTGGCATATGCTATAAACTCCTGGCAACTTTACGTTCTTATGCTAGTGTATTTATGCCAAGAACAGAGATACTGTGATTTAATTATGTTAGTGTATTTCTACGTCCGCGGCAATAATAAAGCGGTATTTATCGCTCTGCGGTGCTGCTGGGCGGTGCCAGTACCTGCTGGGGTATATTAACCAATGAAAATCCGCTGGTTTTACGTGGAACTTGCCCGCACCTTCGGGTCCGTTGGGCGCAAATTCAGTTCCACACAGATCCCTATTTTCAACGTCATCTGGTATCTGCAGATAGAATATTCCGCTCATGTTTACGGGTTCAGGCTTGTGCTGATGGTGGTGCCAGAGGCGTTCCCTATCTTCAGCACCCGACTTGTTGGTCATGAAACTCCAAGCCTGCATATTGGCAATCTTTGCCTCTCGCCCAAGATATTGGAATACGGAGAATAGGAAGCTCATCCTAAACTTCATCCAGACTGGATGCTGCCTAGCAAATATGTTTTCCTTGGTTTGATACTTGGGAGAATTCTCCCAGTAATTGCCCGAATCTATTATGCCCTTGATGTCCTGTATTGCATGGTCTATGTCAGACTGCGTGATTACTGAACTGTAATCATACTTCCTAAATGTGTCGTTGCTGTCGATGACGTCCATATCAATACTTATACGTCGTCACCGGCTCCCACATAGAAGCTCGAGCTCTTGCCCGTTGAGTCCTCCTGCAGGTAGTGTTCCTCTCCATCATAGACGAAACTGTTGAACACCCGGAATCCATCCGCGTTCTCGTAATTGATCTCCAGTTTCTTGAAGTTGAAACCCTCTGGTCCTGTCTTGATGTTCTCTTCCGGATAGAAACCGCCCTTGTTGAAATACTGTCCGAACACATAGAAATGATCCTTGCAACTTTTGGATCCTGAATTGTGTTCCGCCACGCACTTGATCTTGGCACCCAGTTTTTTGAGTTTGCCTAATTCAATATTTTCGCTGTCCAGGAAATGCCCTTCTTCGTCTTTGAGATATTCTCCATCCTTGTCCACTTCAGTCAAGGTCATGGTCTGGCCCTCTGAGAACTCCGGTCCACTCGAGTGGAAGATGTCCTCGTACTCGTAGAACGATTTAGTGAATCTAGCC